>Ga0197142_1001651_pt1 | contig 20222 bp, 17 predicted proteins | sample GBS60_MetaG_FD_148614 | JGI IMG/M metagenome (GOLD analysis project Ga0197142, IMG submission 148614) | Sediment microbial communities from Great Boiling Springs, Gerlach, Nevada, United States - GBS 60_MetaG | ecosystem: Environmental > Aquatic > Thermal springs > Hot (42-90C) > Sediment... | reverse complement strand
TGAAACTATCTGGCTGAAATATAGGTTCTATGTATAGTTGTACCGATGTTGATGTGGTTACATCTTCTCTTTGAGTCTGAATACCTTTTAAATAGACCACTTTTTTGAATTCCGCAGTGCAGGTTTTAGATGTATCCATTAAAACCTGACACGTAGTATTTGTACCACAGGATGTACAACTTCCACCCCAGTTTATCCATGAACCTAATGCTGGTGTAGCGGTAAGTACTACAGTTTCATTTATAGGATAATCCTCTACGCAGTCTGTACCACAACTAATACCTAATGGTATACTTGTTACTATGCCACTACCTGTGCCATCTCTATTTAATGTTAATGTGTAGATTATTGATGAAGTATCAAAGGTAGCTGTTATGCTTGAATCAGTAGATATCGTAAATACACAATCACCGCTACCATTACAGCTGCTTGCAGAACCAGTACCACCACTCCAACCAATAAAAACTGAACCACTATAGGGTTGTGCTTTTAGTGTTATCTGAGTACCGTAGGTAGCTGTGCATGTACCATTATCGCCAGTCCAGCTTAAGGTACAACCTGTCGCATTAACTACTCCACTGCCAGTGCCTGTCTTAGCCACTATAAGAGTGTAGGTGTTAAGGGCAAAGGTAGCAACCACTGTGCAATCTGAGGTTATTGGTGACGTTGTGACTTCATACATAGTTACACTGTTGGAATTATTCGTATAGTTAATACCACATCCTGTTATGCTCGCTATATGATAACCAGTATTTGCAGTAACTGTTAAATTTATCGTTGTACCATGTGTCACTGTCTGAGGTGTATTTGGTGATATTATACCTTCTGAACCCGCAATCGGCGTTACTGTATAGGTTTTAACATCAAAACGCACTTTTGCATTTTTATTAGAATTTAAGTTATTTATTGTACATGTAGCTATAGATGTATTATTGTCTGAAACAGTACCAGGACAATTTATCCACTCTACTTTTGAGTTTTCCTCAGCTATACCAGTAAGAACAACATCAGTTCCTTCATCAAATGAGGTTCCACTACCCCCATATTGTGGATAGCTAAAACTAAAATTTCCAGGACTAAACTGGACTAATCCTCTACCTTCACCTTCAGCAACAACATAGACATCATAAGTGGAAATATAATTTGCTGTACATCTTTTATGGGCATTTATATTTATTACACAACTATCATTAGTACCACAAGAAGCACAATCACCACCCCATCCTATAAATCTTGAACTCATGGCAGCTGAATAAAGAGTTACATCAGTATTTCTTGGGAATGATGCCAAACAGCTATTATTTGAACCAGTGCTATCACAATTAATCCCTGGTGGATCACTCGTTACCATACCACTTCCTGTAATTGATATGCCTAAACTATAGAACGATGCTGGACAGACTAAATTATTTGATAAGCTACTATTACTCACTAAAATCATTGGATTATTTAACTGTAGTGATACATTACTTTTTGTCACAAAAGTATTTGTACTATTAATGTTCTGGCTATTTATATTTAAATTTGCATCTTTATAAATACCACAACCTGAATCAGCCATTGTACCATTATAAGGTATCTTTGCTATAAATATATCTTCATTATTTAACCCTAACATACCAGCAACTATGTAATCATAACTATTTCCTAAAACTGAAACAGCAACCGCTTCATCACCTGAATGTCCACTATCAAGATATTTTTGCCAGATAACGCTTCCATCGGTGCTATTAATTTTTAAAATCAACGCATCTTTAGGATTATTTGTTATGCTACTCATACCAGCTATGATAATATTTCCGCTCCCATCCATAACCATATCCATAAGTTCATCACTCCCTCCACTATCATAACTTTTTGCCCACCTAATTGTGCCATCAGAAGAAAGTCTTATAACCAAAATATCCTCATTATTATTAAACACACCGAGAGCACCTACAATATAATCTCCATCGGGTGTTTCAACAACTTTTTTTGCCATACCATATCCAAAGGATTTCTGCCAGGAAATACTGCCAGTATCATTTGTTTTTAAAACCCACATCTTTCCTGACTCTAATTGACCATCACTATCAAACTGTATATTTGATATACCCACACCAACATATCCATTGCTTACTTTCTTTATGCTAATAAACGCCTCATTATCAGTGGTTTCATACTTATATTGCCAAATCAATGAAGATAAATCTTTTGAAATTTTAAACATAAATCCATCGGCATTGTTATTGAGTAAAATTCCACCGCCTAAAACATATCCATCATCCTCTTCTATAACAGTTTTTACAACTCCACCACCTTGGATCTCCTTTGAATTTATTAGAGATCCATCTTCCCCAATTTTTAAAATTATGAGATTACCTTCACTTACACCTGTTACAATATATCCATTTGTTACTTTAAAAACAGAATCTCCATAATCAAACATTCCATTATTATTGTAAGTTTTTTGCCATAATATAGACCCATCGCTACTTAGTTTCATAACCAATATATCTCCATTGTTTTCGCCTACAATAACAATACTACCATCGTTATTGGTTAACAAAGAACTTACACTATCAAAATATGAAGTGCCATATATTTTTATCCAGTAGTTCGAAGTTGTAATAGGTTTAAATGATGCAATACAACTTTTGTTTCCTGTCATAACTACTTCACATGTTGAATTTATATCACAATGCGAGCAATCCCCATCCCAACTATCAAAAACATAACCTACGTCAGGATTAGCTGTTAGAGTTACTGTTGTATTTTGATTATATACTGCATTACAATAAGAACCACAATCAATACTTAAATCATCGCTTTTTACAGATCCAAAACCAAATTTACTTATACTTAAGGTAAAACTACCCTCTGGTATTAATTCAAAAATAGCTGTACACGTTTTTTCTTCATTCATTAACACAATACCATCATTACAGTCTGGATCTCCCATCCAACCAGCAAAATAACTTCCATTTGATGCATTTGTTATTAATTTAACTGAAGAGTTAAATTGAAAGCTTACATCACAAATATTATTCCCATTACCACAATAAATCCCACTTGGATCTGAATAGACATAACCCGAGCCTTGTCCTCCGAAATTTACATGTAATTGTATATAATCAGTTGCAGGACATTGCTGTAATTCTGAAAAACTATAATCGCTAACATTAATATAATCTCTTATATCAGTAAGAGTTATTTCAACTGGATTAATTGTAGACTGTTTTGTAACAGTATTTATAGTTACATCGCTTGCTGAAAAATTATTTGTAAAGTAATATATCATACATGATGTATCATTAATAGAACCATCTGTTCCTATTTTCATTATAAAAATATCTTCATAATTAAAGCCATACATTCCAGCTACCATATAGCCATTATCAGCAATTGTAATTGAATCCGCTTCATCACCAGGATTCCCGCTATCTATGATTGAATAAAAACTAACTCCACCATCGTTTCCAGATACTTTTAATATTACACCGTTACCATTATCACTGCTTTTTGAAATACCAGTAACAACAATATCATTGTTATCATCAACTACTAAATCCATAATCTCTTCATTTATCATTGAATAGGTTCTAGCCCAAATAAAATTCCCCTCAAAATCTAACTTAATTAATAAGATTACCTCTTGACCATTGCTTACTGTAAGAGCACCTATAATATAGCCATCTTGAGACTTCTTAATAACTTTTGGCAAACCCTGACCATATTTGTACTCCCACAATATATTGCCATTCTCAGCATCAATCTTTAAAATCCAAATTTCAGAATATGTAGGTTCTCCATCTTCATTAAACAGAACATTACTGGGGGCAACAACAATATAATTACCATCTGGTGATAGATCAATTCCCATAAAACCTTCAATATTACCACTTTCACCATAGGTCCTCATATCAATAGAATTGTCAGACTTTTTGATTTTCAAAATGAAACCATCGCAATCTTCCTCACTTGTACAATATATACCTGCTGAGAGATAATTGTTTATATCTTCAAGCAATTTTAAATAAAAAACCGCACCAGGTATAGTTTTAGCCCAGGAAATTTGAGAATCACTGTCTAACTTAATTAAAGATAAAACATCACCACCACCATCGACTTGGCTTTTTATTGCAATTAGATAGCCACCATCAGAAGTTTCTATTACATCAAGACCTTCATCATTTTTGTTATTATAGTCTATACTTTTGTTAAAAATTATATCGCCTGTCTCATCAAACTTAGTTAGAAAAACATTAGTATCACTTGTTCCAAGAAGGATATACTTACCATCATTAGTTTTTTTTAATGAACCGCCGTTTAAAAGCTCAAATCCATTTGTACCTAATGTCTTTATCCAGTAATTACTATCCAATGCAAAGGTTTTAAATGGCAAAAAGAGAAATAAGATGAAAATTAAGTTAACCAATTTTTTCATCATATTTTTCTTACTCCTAAAAAAAATTTTATAATTTTATTTCAAAATATTCTTCGTTGCCATTGATTTTAATGAAAGCCTTTACACCTTTCATTGACTCGGTGGCACGGTAATACAAAGTACCACCTAACTGAAGTCGAGGAGGAATTTTATAAACTTTTAAAAGAAGATCTTCTTTTCTGCTAATGTCTTCTTCTGCAGATTGTCTTTTGGCTAATTCTGAAGCTCCACCGGCAATTGCTAGTCCTAATGCAGCACGAGCTAAATTTGTTCTATCCTGTGAATTTGGCAGTACAATTGCACCAATTGCAGCAGTAATTGCACCAAGGGTAAGTGGATTTACCCATTTGCCGGTTTTTCTATGTATTCTCTCATTAATTTCACTTCCCCGCAGTGGGATTAAATCATAACCTTTTTCATTTGTTAGGTATACTTTTGTTGGATCGAATTCTATTTCTTTATCAGTTTCATTAGCAACTGCTATTTCTAATTCTGACCAATCAGCTGTTCTACCAAAAGATATTATTCTTAAAGTTACACCATCAATTTTTACGGCAAGAGGTTTGTCTTTAGGAAGCTCTTGATAATAAACCTTTGTCGCACCTGCACAACTTAAAAACAATACAAAAATCACTAAATAACATATTTTTTTCATTTATAATAAATAAAGCACCAAAAATTTCCAATGTCAAGATCAAAACTTTTGCAACCTTAAAGGTAATTCCAAATTATTTTCTTCAAGTAATTGTTCATCACTTAAAATTTTTGAGGATGGTCCATCAGCTGCTACTATACCATCTTTTATAACAATACACCTATCACACACATCAAGAATCATATCAAGGTCATGAGATGCAATGATTTTTGTATGAGTAAAGCTTTTTAATAGATTGATAAGAGCTCGCCTTGATTTAGGATCTAAATTTGAAGAAGGCTCATCCATTGCAAGTATATCAGGTTCCATTGCTATGACAGTTGCTATTGCAACAGCTCTTTTCTGACCACCTGAAAGGTGATGGGGGGGCTTATCTTTTAAATCATAACAATTGACTATTTCAAGCGCTTTTTTAACTTTTTCATCCACTGTCTTACTGTCAAATCCCATATTCAAAGGTCCAAAGGCAACATCTTCATATACTGTTGGCATAAATAACTGGTCATCAGGGTCTTGAAAAACTAATCCTACTTTTTTTCTAATCTCTTGTCTTGTCTGTTTATTAAGAATTAAATCTCCTATATTGATAATTCCTCTTGTAGGTAAAATATAACCATTTAGATGCATAAGCAACGTAGTCTTACCAGAACCATTAGCACCAACAATACCTACTGACTCTCCATGAGTTATTGTAAAATCAATGCCTTTTAGAGCTTTGGTCCCATCAGGATACTCATACTCAACCTTTTCAAACCTAACTATATGATGACTCATTTTATGAAAGCCCCCTTACAAAAATCCTTCCAACAAATTTTATTATGTCAAAAAATCTGAACAAATATAAAAATAACATAGAAACAATTAGAAATAAAAAATCTCTTTTTTCAAAAACTCTTTTTTTTCTATATGGCATAATACCATTAAAACCACGCGAAAGCATGGCATGATAAATCTTTTCTGCTCTCAAAATACTTCTAATTAACAACGTTCCAGTAAGTTTTACGTAAAATTTAAGTTCTGTACCTTTATTACCAAAACTTCTCATATCCTTTGCCCTGACCATCCTCATTGCTTCTTCTGAAAGAACAAAAATATATCTATAAAGGAAAAGCAGCTGAGTTATAAAAATTTCTGGTACTCTAAAATACCTTAAAGCATAACAAATACCCGAAAAAGAGGTTGTTGCAACAAGCAGTATAATCATACTTACTGACAATACAAATCTTATTAAAATTGAGAAAAAAGACAATATCCCATATGTAATTGGGATATTAAAGATATAAAATGCAACCCTCTTTTCAAAAATGGGATTGAAAATTGCAATAAAAAAAACAAAAGGAATAACTATTACAAGCCTCTTCACTATAAAACCTAAAGGAATTTCACCAACAGTAAGGAATATCACAGGAAATAGGAAAAAAGGTATTAGTGATAAAACCACATGTTTAGGAAAAGACACAACACATACTATAAACATCATCGATATTGCTAACTTGACCCTCGCATCTATATTGTGAATGAAGGTTTCTTTATAGGAAAGTCTGTCTATATAACCAAGGCTAAAAAATTCGTTATCAAATTTCATGAAATTTATGTTATCAGATTATTCTAAATAAAAAAAGGCGGATATCCCGCCTTTTTTATCATACAGCTCTTTTTTTAAAAGCTTTTATAAGAAAACCTGTGCCCATCAATAATAATATCACCATTATAGAACCTGCTATACCCGACACTGTTGTACCTACATCAATATTTGGATAACTTTCTTCTTCTTGTGCAGGTGCTTCTTTTGTTTCTGCTTTTTTAAATGTATAATCAGGCAAAATTGCTAACTTTTCCTGTATTTCTTTTACCTTTGCTATTATACCACCTTCTTTTTCTGGAAGTTCTGGTTTACCATATACCTTTTCTACTGACCACTCCAGCCCATCTGGATTTGTAGAAGCAAACCAACTCAAAAAACCACCCACAATAAATGTCAGAATTACAAATAAACCAATAACCTTTTTCATTGACCTTGTGTAAGTTTGATTATTTAAATTGTAGACAGCTTCAAGGATATCAGGCTTTACAGAAGCTGCAAATCTAATTATAGCTGCTGTGATTAAACCTTCTACAATTCCTATAGCAAGATGTATGGGTTGCATTAGCATTACAAAGGTATTGAAAGGAAGTTCACTAATACCAGAAAAATAGGTCTGCAAAACAACACTAAAAGCTCCTAACTGTAAACCAATAATTGAGGAAAGTAGAGTAGCTATGAATAAATTTTTCCCCCTTTTTGTAAATGTTTTGTATATGAATGGATAAGCTATAAAACTCGTATAAAAACCTAAATTCCAAATATTACATCCTAAAGCTAAAAGCCCACCATCAGCAAAAAATAGGGCTTGTATTGTAAGTATTGATGCCATTACTATAAAAGCAGCATAAGGTCCTAGTAAAATTGAGAGTAGCATACCTCCACCTAAGTGTCCACTTGAACCTGTTGCAGGTATGGTAAAGTTTATCATCTGTGCAGCAAACACAAAAGCTCCAAGAACACCCATTAAAGGGATTAATCTATCATCCATATTATCTTTTAATTTTTTTGCACTATAAGCTATTCCACCTAATGATAATGCCCAAAAACTAATGCCTACTTCTGGACTTATTAATGCATCTGCCATGTGCATAAAATGCCCCCTTTAAAGGTTTTTTAAAACTTAAAGGCAAAACCTAATAATAAAGTATTGTCTGATTCAGGTTTATTTAAACCATATTTATAACCCATGTCAAAACTGAAGTTATCGCTAAAAGAGTATATAAAACCAACAAGTGCAAAGGCTGGATCTGTTTTAGATGCCAAATCAGGATTTGTTTCTATTCCTACATTAGCAACAATTTTTAATTTTTCAGTAACTTCATATTCTCCTGCTAATGATGTATGCCAGATATCCCTTCTTTGTTCATCTTTACTTTCATTTCTGTAATACCCTAAATTGCAATGTATATTAGCAGGTTTTACTTCTTTTGTTAAAATGAAAAAGCCACCATAACTTATTCTGCCATTGCTCAAACCTTTATCATAATCACCAGTTGGTAGAATAACACCCGGTTTTAATGCCAAACTTAAACCATCTTTTTCAAAAAAACGCCATTTAACCTCAAATGATGCATCTCCAAATCCTCTTACCTTGCTCTTTATTCCTGTATCAATTTCTTCATCATTAATAAATACATAGGGTATGCCAAATACTAAATCCACATTATCAAAAATACCATAAGATAAAATAGTTGCAACTTCTCCTGATTTTTCCTTAATACCATATTCTCTATCCCAATCATACTTAGAATTAATTTCTAACTGAAACTTGCCCATACCCTGTGTACCTGTATCATCTGTAATTAAGGGATGGGCTGCATAACAAAAACTTGAAAAAAACATAACAAAACAGTACAGAATAATTAGATACAATAATCCTTTTTTCATAACTTACCTCCGTAAAATATTCTTTAGGGATTTCTTCTGAAAAAGCGAGGAGCGAAATTCATCCGCCCTATAATGGCCTTCGTGGCCTTTAAAATATACTAAAATCTTGATTTCATTGTCAAGTTTTTTAACTTGGTAAATTATAAGGTAATTTAGTGCAAAAAAAAACAATAATCAATCAGAAACTAATATATTGCTAAAAAAGTAATTTTATTCACCTATCAAAAAATACCCTTTCAGGCTTTAAAAATACCTTGCCTTTGAAATTCTCTAATTTTAATATAGCAATAGCTTTGTTCTTACAAACGCCTAAATAATTCAATCCATATGCAGACATTTCTTTTCTTATACTTTTTCCATGAAATATATCTTGCACCTCTTCTGGAGTTAATATTACTTTTTGAAAAAAAGGTAATGAGTCAAAAAGAGGGATTATATATTCATTTAAGTATTTTTTAGATAGTATTTCATCAAGTTCTAAAGCCTGCAACAATGTAAAACTACCAATTTTGGTTCTTTTTAAAGAACTTACATATGCACCACAACCTAATTTTTCTCCCAAATCTCGAGCAATTGCTCTTATATAAGTTCCTTTGCTACAAAGTATTCTTAATGTTAAAAGAGGTTTATTGTAACTCAATACTTCTATACTTTTAATGGTTACTCTACGGGGTTTCAAATCAACACTTACCCCTTTTCTAACCCAATCAGAAGCCCTTCTACCTTTCACCTTAATAGCAGAATAATTGGGAGGAATTTGTTCTATATTACCTATAAAATCTTTTAAAGCATTTTCTATATCAACAAGTTCAGGTAGCACACCATTATACTCGTTTGTTTTAACACCAGTAATATCGTATGTATCAGTTGTAATACCTAAATGAAAGGAAGTTTCATATTCCTTTTCCAACTCCATATAGTACTGTAATATTTTTGTGCCTTCATTTATCCCAATTATTAATAGCCCTGTTGCAAAGCTATCAAGTGTACCTGAATGCCCAATCTTTTTTAGTTTAAACTTTTTTTTTATTTTATCAATAACTGCAAAAGAGGTTACATTTGAAGGTTTATTTATAAGAATTATACCATGCATGTTCTTTCAAAACCTCTAAAACAAGCTTTTGTACTTCTTGATAATTACCATTAATTTTGCATCCTGCAGCGTTTTTATGCCCACCACCCCCAAGAGACTTTGCAATTTGCGATACATCAACATTACCTTTTGACCTCATACTTAATTTAAAACTGTTATTAGAGGTTTCTTTAAAAATTATGGATACTTCAACTCCCTCAATTGCTCTTCCAAAGTTTACAAAGCCTTCTGTTATATCTTCGGTTGCATTATATTTTTTCAACATATCTTGGGTTAGAAGTAAAAAAGCTACCTTACCATCAAGATGTAAAGTTAATGTTGAAAGTACTTCACCAAGTAATTTCATTCTAACATAAGGATAATTTTCGTATACATTCATTGAAACAAGCCAAGGATCTACACCTTTATTTAGCAATTCAGCCGCTATCTGAAAACATTTCGGAGTAGTTGAGGCGTATCTAAAGGAGCCTGTATCTACAACTATAGCTGTGTATAAATTTATAGCTATCTCGTAAGTAATAGGTATTTCTAGCTCTTTTAGTATATCAAAAACTATCTCACCTGCTGCTGAAGCATCTTTATTCACATAATTTAAGTCACCGAAATAATCATTTGTTCCATGATGGTCAATGTTCACAATCTTCAGCTTTTCAAGCTTGGTTTTCAAATGACCAATCCTCCCAAGATCTCCACAATCAACAACAATTATACAGTCATATTCATTTACAGAATCTATCTCTCTAACAATGTTTTCACTCCCTGGTAGAAATTTGAGTATTCTTGGAACCCCTGTTTCGTTATAGACACAAACATTTTTGCCCAAGTTCTTTAAGGCAAAATACATAGCAAGAGAAGAACCAATAGCATCCCCTTCTGGGTCTACATGAGAAGCTACAATAAAAGAATTACTTTGTTCAATTGTTCTTTTCAATTCTAAAAGATTATTCAAAATTATTCCTTTTCTTCACCTATTTTTGAAATCTTCTCAAAAAACTCAAGGGTATCATCATAAATAAATGATAATGAAGGAACCCTTCTCATATTTAATGCAACAGATAAAGCATGTCTTAAAAACCCTTTTGCACTTTCAAAACCTTTAATAACTGTTTCCCGTTCTTTGCCAGTAGGAACAAAATAAAAAACCTTAGCTTGTGAAAGGTCATCAGACATCTCAACATGGGTAATTGTTACACCTTCTAATCGAGGATCATGAATTTCCCTGTAAATAAGAAAAGAAATCTCTCTTTGTATTGCAGAACCCACTTTTTTGCTGCGATGAGATTTTACCATGTAAAAATCTCCTTTTTAATTTCAAGGATATTACAAAGATGTAAATTTTCAATGAAATCTTCTACTTTGGAAAAATGCTCTTCAATAACATCTGGAGAAGAAGAAACCATTGAGATACCAATTACTGCCCGTTGCCATAAATCCTGTGCATCTACTTCTGCAACAGAAAATGGAAACTTATTTTTTATCTGGTCCATCACTTTTCGTAAAACTTGCCTTTTTTCTTTTAAAGACCTTGAATATTCAATATGAAGATCTAATGATACTAAACCAACATACATTATTTATTTTCCTTTTTTAAATCATCAAGCTTTACAGCTATTTGCTGTATTTCATAAAATTCTATTATATCCCCAACTTTTATATCATTCCAACCCTCTAATGATATACCACATTCAAAACCTTGCTGAACCTCTCTCACATCATCTTTAAAACGTTTTAAAGAAGATATCTTGCCCTCATAAATGGTTTTTTTATCTCTTATAAGTCTAACTTTGTCATTCCTCGTAACCCTTCCTTCTGCAACATAGCATCCAGCAATCGTTCCAACCTTAGATACATAAAAGGTTTGCCTGACTTCAGCTTTTCCAACGAGTACTTCCTGTATTACAGGTTTTAACATACCCTCTAATGCAAGTTTAATATTATCAATAAGGTCATATATTATGTTGTAAATCTTTATATCTACATTGTTTTTTTCTGCAAGTTGTTGAGCTTTAACATCAGTCTTTACATTAAAACCTATGATGATAGCTTTCGAAGCTTCCGCAAGCATCACATCAGATTCACTAATTGAACCAACAGCCGAATGTATAATATTAACCTTTACTTTATCTGTAGAAACCCTTTTTAATGCCTCTGTTATTGCTTCAACAGACCCTTGAACATCTGCTTTTAAAACAATATTAAGTTCATGTATCTCACCTTTTTGAATTCTATCATACACCTCCTCAAGTGATAGTTTTGCTTTTTTTGCCATTTCCTTTTCTTTTAATTTAGCCTCTCTTAAATTAGCTATCTGCCTTGCTTTTCTTTCATCTGAAACAACTATAAAATACTCACCTGCATCAGGCACACCTGGCAGTCCAAGCACCTCAACAGGTGTAGATGGCTTTGCAGAATCAATTCTTTTGCCTTTATCATTAATAAGTGAGCGTACCCTACCATAATATGTACCCACTATGAAAGGATCTCCCACTTTAAGAGTCCCTTCTTGAACAAGAATAGTTGCGACAGGTCCACGCCCTTTATCAAGTTTAGATTCAATTACAACACCTTTTGCTAATTTATCAGGATTTGCCTTAAGCTCCATCATCTCTGCTTGTATTAAGATTAAATCAAGCAACTCTTCTATTCCCTTTCCCGTTTTAGCCGAAACCTCTGCATATAATGTACTTCCACCCCATTCCTCAGGTATTAAACCTTTTTCAGCTAATTGGCTTTTTACTCTATCTGGATTTGCTCCTGGTTTATCAATTTTGTTGATTGCAACAATAATTGGAACATTTGCTGCCTTTGCATGATTAAGAGCCTCTATGGTTTGAGGCATCGGTCCTTCATCAGCAGCAACTACAAGCACAACTATATCAGTAACTTGAGCACCTCTTGCCCTCATTGCTGTAAAGGCTTCATGTCCAGGTGTATCGAGAAATGTTATTGTTCCTCTACCAACTTCTACCTGATACGCACCTATATGTTGTGTTATACCTCCAGCTTCTGTAGCAGCAACATTGGTTTTTCTTATTGCATCGAGAAGTGATGTCTTACCATGATCAACGTGCCCCATTATTGTGACAACAGGTGGTCTTGGTACTTTTTTTCCCTCATCTTTCTCAGCATGTTCTTCTGCAATTAGATCCTCTACATCTATGCTTACTTTCTCAACTTCATAACCAAACTCACTTGCCACAATCGCTGCAGTATCTGCATCTATGATATGGTTTATCGTGACCATCATTCCAAAATCGAGGAATGTTTTTATGACCTGTGCAGTTTTTACACTCATCCTTTTTGCTAACTCACCTACTGAAATAGCTTCAGCTATCTTTAAAGGCTTTTTAACAGCTGGTTTTTCGACTACCTTTTCTTCTTCTTTTTTCTTTTTTTGTTGTAGTAACTTATCTTCCCTTTCCTTTAGTTCCATCAACTGGTCTTTTTTAAGTACTTCTTTTTTCTTATCAAAACCTTTCCTTCTTTCGCCTTTTTGTTCAACAGGTATTTCAACAGGTTTTTTAACTTCCCTGGGACCCATTATTACTTCTCTTTTCCCAGGTGCTATTATCCTTTCGGTTTCTTTTACCTGTTTATCAAATCTATTACTTTTGAAATCCCTCTTCTGATGAAAATCTTTTCTCTCATGATGCTTTTTTTCAAATGTTTTTTCTTTTTTATGGAAATCAATTGGCTTATGTGGCCTTGATTCTTCAATATCACGGTTGGTCATGCTTTGTTCAAGTTCTTTCTGTAGTTTAACTTTTTCTTCTTCACTTAACTGTTCTTTCTCAACAACTTCTTCTATCAAAGTTTTTTCTTCTACTCTTTTTTCTTCCTCTTTCTCTATGGCGGGTTTTTCCTGTATTACAATCTCTTCTTTTTTAAATTCTTCAACTTTTTCAACTTTCTTCTCTTCTTTCCTTTTTTCTTTCACCTCTTTTTTCTCTAACCTTTCCGGCTGTTGCTTTTTCTGTTCGATTGTTTTTTCTTCAACTTTTTCTTCAGTCACTTCTACGGATTCCTTTTTTATTCTTCGCTTCATTCCATGACCAACAACCTTCTCTATAGCACTTTCTTTATCTTCAATAGAACCCAATTTTTTTTCACTTATGACATCCTTTTTTAACTTTTCATATTGAGCTAAAGTCAAAATTTTTGCTTTATTTTTCACTTCAATATTTTGGTTGTCTTTAAGTAGCTGTTTTATCTTATCAAACGATACATTTAAAAACTCAGGTTCCTCTAATATTTCTTTGATACTTTTACCTTTTTCTTTAGCCATTATAAACTCCCATTTGTAACTGTTTTTTTAAGTTTATATCAAAAACTATTTTTTTCCTAAAGGAGCGTTCAAGGTTTTTTTCTCTTAATTTAGATATACATTGAGAAACTTTACAGACATAAGCTCCCCTGCCACTCATCTTTCCTTCAAAATCTATTACAACTCTATTATCACTTAAAGTAAGCCTCATAAGCTCTCTTTTATCTTTTTTTTCGTCGCAAACAACACAAGTTCTTATAAAAGGCTTTTTCATGAACCATCATTTATTTTCATTCTCTTCGTGGTTTTTAGGTTTAACAAGATTTTCATCGAGAAGATATTGAGCAAGTTCTGCGTCAATATCTTTAGCTGTTTTAGTACCTTTAGATTCTGCTTTAACTGACAATTTCCAACCCGTAATTTTAGATGCAAGTTTTATATTAACACCTCTTTTACCTACTGCAACGGCCAATTTGTTATCGGGTATTACTATTTCTGCTGATTTTTCATTTTCATCTATCACAAGTTTAATTACTTCAACATCTCCAAGAGCATTACATATTAACTCTTCAATATTTTCTGACCACTTAAAAATATCTATACGTTCACCTCTAAGCTCTTGTACAATATTCTGAATTCTTGAACCTTTATAACCAATACATGCACCGACAGGGTCAATGCCAATATCCTTATATTTTATGGCAACTTTTGCCCTATTTCCTGGATCTCTTGCCACACTTACAATTGTTATAATGCCTTCATATATCTCAGGCACTTGAGATTCAAGTAATTTTACGAGGAACTGAGGATGTGTTCTCGATAGTACTATCTTTGTACCTCTATTACCCTTTACCACATCTTCTAAATATGCTTTAACTCTATCACCTGGAGCAAACATTTCACCAGGTATCATATCTTTAAAACTTAAATATGCTTCACTTTTACCAAGATCTACTACTATCGCATTTTTTTCAATCCTGTTTACAATCCCACTTACTATCTCACCCTTTCTCATCACATATTCATTATAAATGCTGTTTTTCTCTTCTTCTTTCAACTTTTGCATTAATATCTGTTTCACCTGATAAGCACCAATCCTTCCCAAATCAAGTACATTTCTCTCATAAACAAGCTCTTCGCCAACTTTAAAATCTGGATCTATACGTCTTGCTTCTGAAAGTGATATCTCAGTATCAGGGTCTTTAACTTCCTCAACTACTGTCTTTATTTCCAGTAAGACAAGTTTATCAATCTCTGGGTCATACTCAACCTCAATCTTTTTCTTATCACCCAACCTTTTTTTCGCTACCTGTTCCACTGATTTTTTTACTAAATTCCAGACTGTTTCTTTTGGTAAACCCTTATCTTTAGCCAATTGTTCTACTACACGATTCAACTCAAAAATCATTTTTTAACTCCTTTAAAATAATCTATTTGTATTTTTGCATCAGCAACATTATTAATATCGATTAAAAATTTTTGTCCTTTCTCTTCAATTATAACTTTTCCATCATCGACATCCACAACTCTTCCAATAAAAAACTTTTTACCTTCCAATGGCTCCTTAAGTTTTACTTTAACTTCCTCTCCCTTTGCTAATTCAAAATGCTCCATTTTTTTCAAAAACCTATCTAATCCTGGTGAAGAGACTTCAAGATTATAAGAATGAGGTATAAGGTCTTCTACATCAAGCAGGATATTAAGTTGTCTTGATATTTTAACACAATCATCAATGGAAACATAGCCATCTTTTCGATATATATAAAATCTGACAGTCCATCCCGCCCTTTCTCTTTTGTATTCTGTATCATAAAGTATTAATCCTTCACCTTCAATCACAGGTTTAGCAATTTTTTCTAATTTTTCAATTAATAAACTTTCTTCCACTGCCTACCCTTCTAAACTTAGAATCCTTTAAAAAAAAAGTGGGTTTAAAACCCACTCTTTATTAAGTATATTTAAAAAGTTTTTTAAATTCAAGTATTTTTTGAAGTTTTATTCCGTAATAACCCTTTCCTTTGCTGTGTAGATAGTCATCATACCACCTCTTACATATCCAATTATCGTGATATTTAGTTTTTGTGCTATCTCATAAGCAAGATCAGTAGGAGTAGACCTTGAAACAACAACACCAGCTTTGATTTTAGAAGCTTTTAAAAGGATTTCAGAAGATATTCTGCCTGTTGTAAAAATAACACAATCATAGTAATCAACATCATTTAATATACAATGTCCAACTATCTTATCAAGGGCATTATGCCTTCCTACATCCTCTCTTATAAAGAACTTCTCTCCATTATATAAACCACATACATGGAGTCCACCAAGATTTTTTGACCCCTTAGTTCTATTAACTTCATGCATCTTATCAAGAATAATTCTATAATTCCATCTCCTTTTTATTTCTTGAAACTGTGTCCTTAGAGAATCAAGAGCGAAATAGAAAATACTGCCCTTACCACATCCAGTGGTTATTATCCTCTTCTCATAGAGTTTTTCTGAAAGTTTGGGAATATTAGCAGTGACATGAACTGTTTGTAAATCTTTCGATATCTCAAGTTTTTTTATATCAATCTTTTCAATTATCAAGCCTTCTGACTTTAAAAAACCCACAGTTAATTCATCAACGTTTTCAGGATAACAAAGTAATGTTATAAACTCTTTGTCATTTAAATATATTGTAAGAGGTTTTTCTTTAATCAACTCAACTAACTTCTCTGAAAAACCCTTACCATCATAATGCATTACAATCTTTGAAAGCTTACCTGAAACATCATTTTCCATTATCACTACCCTTTTTAAAAGCAGATTCTATTTCAGAAATCAGTTTTTTATAAAAATCACTATCAAGATGAGTTATATGAATATCTACATATGGAGTAAGTTGTGTATACTCAGGATTAAATTCAATTATTTTCCCACCCTTTCTCTTTACAATATATGGAATCTCTGCAGCTGGATAGACTACACAAGATGTACCAATCACAATCACAACATCGGTAATGCTTGCATAATTAAATGCAAGAGTCAATTCTTTATTAGGTAAAGCTTCTCCAAACCAGACAACATCTGGTCTTAAAAGACTACCACACTCGCATAAAGGTGGAATAATATCAAAATTCACATCATCCATTGATAATTTGTTTTTACAACTTATACACTTTACCCTGTGAATACTACCATGAAGTTCAATAACATTGTTTGAACCAGCCTTTTGATGAAGTCCATCCACATTTTGTGTAATCACAGCAAAATTTTTAAAATAACTTTCAAGAGAAGCTACGAAATAATGACCTTCATTTGGTTTAGCCTGTTTAATTTTATCGTATCTATATAGATACCACTTCCAAACTTTCTCAGGGTCATTTATAAACCCTTCAAAAGTAGCATAAACTTGCGGGTCAAAATCCTTCCATAAACCATCCATATCTCTGAAGGTTTGTATCCCGCTTGCTTTAGAAATGCCTGCGCCTGTAAATACAATTAAATGTTTTGCATTTAATATCGTTTGAACTATTTTTTCCATTATATAAATCTTACAAAAAATACCACAAAATAACAAGATAGCTTAACATTAAACTTTTTACAAATTGATACATTTGTGGTATAAGTTTAACTAAATGACGAAAGGAGGAAGCAAATGTTTACAATTAATTATAATGGCATATTAAGCGATACAATTGGTGATAAAGATGGCATTACTAAAAGAGAACTGGAATACTTCAAACAACAATTATTACCCAAATTTGAAAGATTTCTAAAAAACAAAGAAAATCTTGGGTTCTGTAAAATTATAAAAAAAACGGAACTTGAAAAAGACATAGAACGTACTTTTAACAACATTGAAGAATATAACAGTATAGTAGTTTTAGGTATTGGAGGTTCAGCGCTTGGAACTCAAGCAATATCAAAAGCTTTTGGTGAAGAAAATCATAGAAAAAAACTTTATGTAATAGACAACGTTGACCCTTTTACACTCGATGAAATTATCAGTAAATTAAATTATAAAAGTACACTTTTTTTAGTAATTAGCAAATCGGGAGAAACAATTGAAACTCTATCTCAGTTTATTTTCTTTTATGACCAGATAGTAAAACACAACCTCAATCCTCATAAACACTTTATTTTCATTACCGATCCAAAAAAGGGTTTTTTAAGAAACCTTGCCAATGAAAAGGGTTTTAAATGTCTTGATGTCCCAGAAGATGTTGGAGGTAGATTCTCTGTGCTATCAAACGTAGGATTAGTACCATCATACTGTGTTGGTGTCAATATAAAAGACCTACTTTCAGGTGCAAATAAAATCGACAAAAATTCTTTAGAAAACGTGTTTATGTTTAGTCTCTTTTTATATCTACTCAATATAAGAAAAAATAAAAAAATTGTAGTAATGATGCCTTACTGCGATAGACTTATCCAGTTTTCAGCATGGTTTTCTCAACTCTGGGCTGAAAGTCTTGGGAAAAAATATGGTAAAAACAATGAAATAATCAGAACAGGGCAAACACCTATAATTGCAAGAGGCGTTACAGACCAGCATTCTCAATTACAACTTTATTTAGAAGGTCCGAAAGACAAAATTATCATTTTGTTAAGGTCAAAAGAAAAAAAACAGTTAATCATAAACAACCCTTTTAAAGAATATGATTCTGTGAACTTTCTTGATAAAAAAAGTTTTGATGAACTTTATGAAGCTGAGTTTAAAGGCACATATGGCGCACTGCTGAATGAAGGTATCCCAACAATAATAATAGAAATTGAAAAAATTGATATGGAGACTCTGGGAGCTTTATTTTATTTTTTTGAACTTGCAACAGCATTTTCAGGTGAATTATATGAAATTAACCCCTTTGACCAACCAGGTGTTGAATTAGGGAAAAAGATTGCATTTACACTGCTTGGCAAAAAAGGCTATAACGAAAACATTGCAAATGATATAGAGCATAGAGAATATGTCCTTACCTGCAATTAAAACAATAAAACTTTCAAAATTTTATGGTAAATTTCCTGCTTGTATTGACATAAACTTAAATGTAGAAAAAGGCGATATTTTTGCGTTCATAGGACCAAATGGTGCTGGCAAAACTACTACAATAAAAATGCTAACAGGTATTTTAAAACCAACAGAAGGTAACGTATTAATTAATGGTATAGACATTAATCAAGAACCATTAAAAGCAAAAAAAATCATTGGTTATGTCCCAGATAGACCATTTTTATATGAAAAGCTCACAGGTAAAGAATTTCTTAACATGGTTAAAGAGATTTTTAACGTCACTGATAATAAATACAATAAAATGCTTGAGTATTATTTAGAATACTTTGATTTTAAAGATAGGATTTATGACCTGATTGAAAACTACTCCCATGGCATGAAACAAAAAATTATTCTCATATCAGCCTTTGTTCATGACCCAGAAATAATAATAATGGATGAACCTCTAATAGGTCTTGATCCAAAATCCACAAAACTACTTAAAGAACTAATAATAAATTTATCAAAAAAAGGCAAAACCTTCTTCATATCAACTCATATCTTGAGCCTTGTCGAAGAAATTTGTAATCATTTTGCAATAATAAATAAAGGAAAAATCGTCTTAACAGACTGCATGGAAAATTTAAAAAAACAGTATGAAAAACTTGTTTTAGAAGATTTCTTTTTAGAAATAACAAATGGAGGAGAAAAAATATTTTCTACTATTGACAAGAAATAGAAAATTAATTATTATGTTTATTTGTTATCGTTACTCCCGAGTAGCTCAATCGGCAGAGCGGGTGGCTGTTAACCACTAGGTCGTAGGTTCGAGTCCTACCTCGGGAGCCATTTTTAACAATACGAACTGGGGATTTTCTTTCCGAAAATCGCAAAGTTGTATTATTATAAAAAAGCTCAGATATCATAGCTTGTTAACAATTCCTATAATTTTTCCAAATACAAATTATCAATCAAAAGAAAGAAATTTAAAGAAATGACATCATAGTCGCAGGCTCTGACACAATTTGCGTCCTCGCACCGCTCCCTTTACTTCCTGCCACACTTTCCACCTCCGCTAATGCTACGGCGGACAGGTCAGCGTGGCAGTTTTTCTCTCTCAATTCCATCGGCAGAGTTTATATTTATTCTCACCCATTACTTGAAAATTTTATTTTAACTCTTGATAATTATTATATTTTTTGCATTTTTTGTATATTTATAGTAGCACTTTGTATAGCCATATTTACCACCTTTTGACATTATATTAAATTTAAGTAATTGGTCAAAAAGCCAGGCATATTTTAGCAGATTTTCCATAAGCAATTGGGGGAATTTGA
>Ga0197142_1001650_pt1 | contig 20239 bp, 14 predicted proteins | sample GBS60_MetaG_FD_148614 | JGI IMG/M metagenome (GOLD analysis project Ga0197142, IMG submission 148614) | Sediment microbial communities from Great Boiling Springs, Gerlach, Nevada, United States - GBS 60_MetaG | ecosystem: Environmental > Aquatic > Thermal springs > Hot (42-90C) > Sediment... | reverse complement strand
GGCTCCCAGCTCCCGGGCCCGGGCCAGCAGGGCCGGGTCCTGGGCGGCCCGCACCACCATCTCGCTCACCAGGGGGCTGTGGCCGTGGAGGATGATGTTCACCTGGTCCTTCTTGAGGACGCCGATGTTCACCTCACTGGGGGTGGGGGTGGGGGTGCCGAAGAGCACATCCGAAATCTCGGTGGCGATCATGGAGCCGCCCCAGCCGTCCGCCAGGGCGCAGCGCAGGGCCTGGAGGAGGAGGTTGACATAGTCGTTGTCCACCCCCATGTGGGTGCGGTGCAGCATCTCCGTCACTTCCCAGTCCACCCCCCGGGGGGCGATGCCCAAGGCCTGCCATTTGGCCAGGCGGGCGGCGGGGAGGCGTTTGGAGAAGGTGAGATAGCCTTTTTTGATGCCGTACTCCTCCATGAGGGCCTCGGCCAGGGCCTTGGCCTTCTCCGTTACGGAGAGGTGGGGGTCCAGACCGAATTCCGCCGCCAGGCGCTCCAGCTTGGCCGGGTCGGTGATCTGATAGCCCGGGGCCTTGCCGTGGGCCACCGCGTGGAGGGTCTCCACCAGGTCCCGGCCATGGTCGGAGTGGGAGGCGGCCCCGGCGGCGATCATGCGCCCCAGGTTGCGGGCCACCATGATGTCGGCGTCGGCGCCGCAGATGCCATGGGTGGGTCCCTCGCCGAAGGGGTCGATGCGGCAGGGGCCCATGACGCAGATGCGGCAACTGAGGCCCAGGGCGCAGAAGCCGCATTGGGGTTCCTGACGGGCGGCCCGGTCCCAGACCGTCTCCACCCCCTGCCGGCGGGCATGTTCCGCCAGGGCCAGGGTATCCGCCTGAATCGAGATCGCCTCCGTGGATTTTTCCCGGTGATCCATCACCGCACCTCCTTGGCTTCGCCTCCATTCGGGGCCGGCCTTCGGTGGCCGGCGGTCAGCCTCTTTGGGTCCACAAAAACGCCCGGCCCCCATCAGGTAGGCCGGGCGGGAAACGCCGCTCCGGGGCCGGGGCGGTGCCCAGTCCGGCCCGCCGCCGAAGCGGGTTAATCCACCTGGGGCCGGGGCAGGAGCCCGGCGGCCTTGAGGATCTCCGGGGCCTTCTCCTCCCATTCAATGGCCATGAGATGGATGCCGGCCACCCCCTTGATCTCCAGGACCTGCTGGATCTGCTCCACTGCGATCTTGATGCCCTCTTCCCCCTGCTTCTCCTTGGGAACCCCTTTGAGGCGCTGGATATAGTAATCCGGTACCAGCATGCCGGGGACGAACTTTTTCATGTAGTTGGCCATGCCCACGCTCTTGAAGGGGGTGATGCCCGCCAGGATGTAGGCCTTTTCCGTCAGGCCCATGTCATTGGCCATCTCCATGAACTTGGCGAAGCGCTCCATGTCATAGATGCACTGGGTCTGGATGAACTGGGCCCCGGCCTTGATCTTCTTGGCCATGCGCACCACCCGGAACTCATAGGGGTCGGCGAAGGGGTTGGCCGCGGCGCCCAGAAACATCTGGGGCCGGCCCACCACCTCGGTGCCGCTGATCATCCGGCCCTCATCCCGCATGGCCTTGACCGCGGCCAGAAGCTGCACCGAATCCAGGTCGTGGACATTTTTGGCCTGGGGATGGTCGCCGAAGGAGTTGTGGTCGCCGGTGAGGCAGAGGAGGTTTTTGATCCCCAAAGCCGCGGCGCCCAGGACATTGCTCTGCAGGGCGATGCGGTTCATGTCCCGGGTGACCATCTGCATCACCGGCTCGATGCCCATATCCATGAGGATGCGGCAGGCCGCCAGGGAGCAGAAGCGCACCACCGAGGTCTGGTTGTCGGTGACATTCACCGCGTCGGCGCAATCCTTGAGGTAGGCGGCCTTGTGGCGGAAATGCTCGGCGTCAGCGCCCCGGGGCGGACCGCATTCGCAGGTGACGGCCTTTTGGCCGCTCTTCAGAATCTTTTCCAGTTTGCTTCCGGCCGTCAGTGTCATTTCCGTAACTCCTCCCGAATCATGGTGCGGGGCCCGCCGTCCCGGCTGGTGGACCAGTCCTTGAATCCCCAGGGATTTTCCAGTTTGGAGAGCTGTCCCAGATTCTTCAGGCGTTCATAGATGAGGTGCCAGATGCAGTCGATGGTGCCCTTGCCCACCTCGCATTTGCCCCCCGAGGAGCCGCCGCAGGGGCCGTTCATCAGGGACTTGGCGCAGCGGGTCACCGGGCACAGCCCGCCGAAATCTCCGATGATGCAGTGGCCGCAGGCCTGGCAATATTCCTTCCAGACGCCGTGTTCCGCCGCGCCGCCGATGAAGACGGTGTTCAGCCCCGGGAATACCGGCAGAAAGGGATAGCGGGCGGCGATGTACTGGGGCCCCACGCTGCAGGCGATGGAGACCACCGCGTCCACGTCCTTGGCATACTCATCCAGGGGTTCGATATACTCCGGGTCGCACTGGCGCTCACAGGTGTACTCCAGGACCTCCAGGTCATCGCCCGCCACCTTGCGGGCCAGCCGCAGTTCGGAGGCCAAAATACCCACCTCCTTTTCGCCGCCGGAGTTGCACACGGTGACGCAGCCTTTGCATCCGGCCACCAGCACCTTCTTGCAGTCCTTGATCATCTCCAGAATCTCTGTCACAGGCTTTGATTCCGCGACAACCATGCCATCCTCCTAAACCCGGAGGGCCGGGTGGGGGTAAAAAGTTCACCGGGCCTCCGTTTCCGGAACCACCGCGTTCTTGTAATTCTCTTCACATTTTATGGGCCCGGAAAATCTTTGTCAAACCAAAATTCCTCCCGGTCCCGGCCGGGAAAAAAGCGTCTGCCCCTGAAAAATATCTATTGACAAACCCCAGGCTCTCGTCTAAAAGGTGGCATATGTGAAAAAAAGCATGAGCTCTGGCGGGATGGGGGCCAGACCTCATGCGGGCCTTTTGCGCGCTGAGGCAGGCGCAAAGTCGCCGCGGACCCTTAGGGAAACACCCCAATCTGAAGGAGGCGAGTCTATGGCGAAGTATGATCCGGTAACCATGAAGGACTGGCAGATCGCCGAAATCGCCGAAGCGGAGATGATCCCCTTCGACGAGATGTGCGAGATGCTGGGCATCCCCAAAGAGGAGCGCATCCCCTATGGGCAGAAGATCGGTCGGATTGACTATCTGAAATGCCTGGAGCGTCTGAAAGACAAACCCGACGGCTACTACATCGACGTCACCGCCATCACCCCCACCCCCCTGGGGGAAGGGAAATCCACCACCTCCCTGGGGCTGATTGAGGGCCTGGGCAAGCGGGGCGTCAATGTGGGCGGCGCCCTCCGGCAGCCCTCCGGCGGCCCCACCATGAACATCAAGGGCACCGCGGCGGGCGGCGGCATTTCGCTTCTGATCCCCATGACCGAGTTCTCCCTGGGGCTCACCGGCGACATCAACAACATCATGAACGCCCACAACCTGGCCATGGTGGCCGCCACCTCCCGCCTGCAGCACGAGTTCAATTACACCGATGAGCAGCTGGCGAAGCGGAACCTGAGGCGCCTGGACATCGACCCCAAGAACTTCGAGATGGGGTGGGTCATCGACTTCTGCGCCCAGGCGCTGCGCAACATCATCATCGGCATCGGCGGCAAGATGGACGGCTTCATGATGGCCTCCAAGTTCGGCATCGCGGTGTCTTCGGAGGTCATGGCCATCCTCTCCATCACCACCTCCCTGGCGGACATGAAGGAGCGCCTCAACCAGATCACCGTCTGCTATGACAAGCGGGGCAATCCCATCACCACCGGGGACCTGGAAGTGGGCAACGCCATGACCGCCTTCATGGTGCCCTCCATCAACCCCACCCTCATGCAGACGGTGGAAAAGCAGCCGGTCCTGATTCACGCCGGTCCCTTCGCCAACATTGCGGTGGGCCAGTCCTCCATCATCGCCGACCAGATCGGCCTGAAGCTCTTTGACTACCATGTCACCGAGTCCGGTTTCGGCGCCGACATCGGCTTTGAGAAGTTCTGGAACGTGAAGTGCCGCTTCAGCGGCCTCAAGCCTCATGTGGCGGTGCTCACCACCACGGTGCGGGGCCTCAAGCACCACGGCGTCAACGCCGGTGCCCTCCCCTGCCCGCCCGGCAAACCCATCCCCAAGGAATACTTCGAGGCCACTCCCCAGACCTTCAAGTGGCTGGAGGACGGCGTCGCCAACGCGGTGCATCATATCCGCACCATCAAAAAGTCGGGCATCAACCCGGTGGTGTGCATCAACGCCTTCCACTTCGACTCCAAGGAGGAGCACGACCTCATCCGGCGGGTGTGCGAGGCCGAAGGGGCCCGGGTGGCGGTGTCCCGGCACTGGCAGTTCGGCGGCGAGGGCGCCCTGGAGTTCGCCGACGCGGTCATGGATGCCTGCAAGGAGAAGAACGAATTCAAGTTCCTCTATCCCAATGAAATGCCGCTGCGCCAGCGGGTGGAGGTCATTGCCAAGGAAGTGTACGGGGCCGACGGCGTGGACTTCCTCCCCGAGGCCGCGGCCAAGGCGGAGCGCTTCGAGAAGGATCCCAAGTACAACGAATACGCCACCATGATGGTGAAGACCCACCTCAGCCTCAGCCACGACCCCACCAAGAAGGGCGTGCCCAAGGGCTGGCGGCTGCCGGTGCGGGACTTCCTGGTCTTCAGCGGCGCCAAGTTCATCTGCCCGGTGTGCGGCGCCATCTCCCTCATGCCCGGCACCTCCTCCGACCCGGCCTTCCGCCGCATCGATGTGGATGTGAAGACCGGCAAGGTCATGGGGCTGTTCTGAAACCGCCTTCCCTCCCCCGGCCGGGGTCGCCCCGGCCGGGGCCAGGCCGGCTCCTCTCCGGGGGCCGGCCTTTTTTGTGGCGGAAGGGACCAGGCCGGGCGTCCCCGGCTTTAACCTCCCCAAGAATGCCACTTCCCTCTTTCCGGCCATTGTGATATTTATCACTTGATTCCGGTCCGGCTCCCATGGTATGAGGAACAGATTACAGGAGCAGAGGGCCGTCGGGAGACCATCTGCGAGGCAGTGAGGCGCGGCACCAATTTTCCCGAAGTGAGGAGACAGGCGTATGTTTGAAATTGTGGAACGCGAGGAAATGGCCCAGGGCACTATCATCAGCAACTGGGTCAGGGCCCCCAAGATCGCCCAGAAGGCCAAGCCGGGCCAGTTCGTCATCCTGCGGGCCAACGAGAAGGGGGAGCGCATTCCCCTGACCATGGCCGACACCGACCCGGAGCGGGGTCTCATCAACATCATCTATGCGGTGGTGGGCAAAAGCACCGCCCTTTTCAAGACCCTGCAGGTGGGGGACTCGTATCTGGATGTCATCGGCCCCCTGGGTCAGCCCACCCATCTGGAGAACGTGGGCAAGGTGGTGTGCGTCGGCGGCGGCACCGGCATCGCGGTGCTCCACCCCATCACCCGGGGCCTCAAGCAGCTGGGCAACCATGTGATCGCCATCATCGGCGCCCGCACCAAGGATCTGCTCATCCTGGAGGACAAGATGCGGGCCGCCTCCCATGAGCTCCACATCTGCACCGACGACGGCTCCTACGGCCACAAGGGCTTTGTCACCGAGATGCTGAAAAAGGTACTGGACGAGAACAAGGACATCGGCCTGGCGGTGTGCATCGGCCCGGTGCCCATGATGAAGGCCTCCTGCCAGATCACCAAGGAGTATGGCGTCAAAACCCTGGTGAGCCTCAATCCCATCATGCTGGACGGCACCGGCATGTGCGGCTGCTGCCGGGTGCAGGTGGGGGGCAAGATGCAGTTCGCCTGCGTGGACGGCCCCGAGTTCGACGGCCACGCCGTGGACTTTGACGAGCTGACCCTGCGCCTGCGCTCGTATCTGCCCGAAGAGAAACTCGCCTACGACCGCTTTAAAGCCAGCCTGGGGCAGGGCTGCTCCTGCAAAAGCTGACACAGACGAGAGGGAGGAATGACGCATGTCTGAAGAAGTCAAGGCCCCGAAAAAGGAGAAAATCCCCCGGCAGAAGATGCCGGAGCAGGATCCCCAGGTCCGGCGCCATAATTTCAACGAGGTCCCCCTGGGCTATACCCCCGAGCTGGCCATGAAGGAGGCGGAGCGCTGCATCCAGTGCAAGGATCCCCGCTGCGTCCAGGGCTGCCCGGTGGAGATCGACATCCCCGGCTTCATCAAGTTCATCAAGGAAGGGGACTTCGAGGCGGCCATCCGCCGACTCTGGGAGAAGAACTCCCTGCCCGCGGTGTGCGGCCGGGTCTGCCCCCAGGAGATCCAGTGCGAGGGCCTGTGCATCCTGGGCAAGAAGGACGAGCCGGTGGCCATCGGCAACCTGGAGCGCTTCGCCGCCGACTACCAGCGTCTGCACGGCCGGGACATCCTGCCCCCCAAGGCAGAGCCCACCGGCAAGAAGGTGGCGGTGGTGGGCTCCGGGCCCGCCGGGCTCACCGTGGCCGGCGACCTCATCCTCAAGGGCCACGAGGTCACCATCTTCGAGGCCCTGCATGCCCCCGGCGGGGTGCTCATCTACGGCATCCCGGAGTTCCGCCTCCCCAAGGAGATCGTGGCCCACGAATGCCGCTACCTGGAGCGCCTGGGGGTCAAAATCGAGGTGAATGCGGTCATCGGCCGCTCCGAGACGGTGGACGAGCTTCTGGAGCGCTTCGACGCCGTCTTTCTGGGGGTGGGGGCCGGGCTCCCCTTGTTCCTCAACATCCCCGGGGAGCACTACATCGGGGTCTATTCCGCCAACGAGTACCTCACCCGCTCCAATCTGATGCGGGCCTACGACTTCCCCAACTACGACACGCCCCTGGTCCGGGGCAAGAAGGTGGCCACCTTCGGCGGCGGCAACGTGGCCATGGACGCGGCCCGCACCGCCCTGCGCATGGGCGCGGAGCACTCCTACATCATCTACCGGCGCTCCCATGCCGAAATGCCGGCCCGGGCGGCGGAGATCCACCACGCCGAGGAGGAGGGGGTGGAATTCCTCTTCCTCACCAACCCGGTGCGCTTTCTGGGCAATGAGGACGGCTACCTCACCGGGGTGGAATGCATCAGGATGGAGCTGGGGGAACCCGATGCCTCCGGCCGGCGCCGCCCCGTGCCCATTCCGGGCTCGGAGTTCATCCTGGAGATCGACACCGCGGTCATTGCCATCGGCTCCGGGGCCAACCCGCTCCTCACCAAGTCCACCCCGGGCCTGGCCCTGAACAAGTGGGGCTATATCATCGCCGACCCCAAGACCGGCAAGACCATGAAGCCCCGGGTGTGGGCCGGCGGCGACATCGTCACCGGCGCGGCCACGGTGATCCTGGCCATGGGGGCCGGCCGCCTGGCCAGCAACTCCATCCATGACTTTCTGACCTACGGCTGGTAAGGGCGCCGCTCGCCACTCTCCAGGCCGGGGGCCGGTCCCCCGGCCTTTTTGTTTGGGGAAATTTTCCTTGACAAGGGGGGGCGCGAAGGGTATAAAGGCACAAAATGCACAGAATGATTTAATTGCACAAATTGCCTCCCCGCGCTGAAAGAAAGGAGCCGGCGATGATCGTGGTGCACCTCGTGGCTTTGGCCAAGGCCATCGGCGTCCACCGCAACACCATCCGGAACTGGGTGAAGAGCGGCCGCCTCCCCTGCCGCCCCGGACCCGGCAAGGGCCTGGTCTTCACCCCGGAAGACTTCGCCCGCCTCTGCCAGGAGTTCCAGGTGGCGCCGGAAACCCTGGCCCCCCGGGAAGTGGGGGCATTGCGGGAGGCCCCACCCCGCCTGGTCTCCAGGCAGGTTCCCACAGTCACCCGGGAGGAAAAGATGACAGGAAAAGTGGTGGGTTCGGTCATGGTGGTGGGCGGCGGCATCGCCGGCATCCAGGCGGCCCTGGACCTGGCCGACTCCGGATACTACGTCCACCTAGTGGAGGCCAAAGCCGGCATCGGCGGCAAGATGGCCCAGCTGGACAAGACCTACCCGACCAACGACTGCGCCATGTGAATTCTGTCGCCCAAGTTGGTCGAGTGCGGTCGGCACTTGAACATTGAGCTGCATACGCTGTCCACGGTCACCGGCATTCAGGGCCACCCCGGCAATTTCACCGTCACCCTCCGGAAAGCGCCCCGCTATGTGGATGCGGACAAATGCATCGCCTGCGGCCTGTGCGCCGAAAAATGCCCCAAGAAGGTCCCCGATGACTACAACCTGGGGGTGGGCAAGCGCCGGGCCATCTACATCTACTACAGCCAGACCGTCCCCTTGAAATACGCCATCGATCCGGAGGCCTGCCTCTATTTCCTCAAGGGCAAGTGCAAGGCCTGCGAGAAGTTCTGCCCCACCGGCGCCATCAACTTCGAGGATCCCGGGGAAGAACTTTCCCTGAAGGTGGGGGCCCTCATCCTGGCCCCGGGCTACCGCCCCTTTGACCCCCGGGTGCTGGCCCCCTACGGCTACGGGCGCATCCCCGATGTGCTCACCGGCCTGGAGTATGAGCGGCTGCTGTCCGCCGGCGGGCCCTTCCAGGGGCACCTCATCCGGCCCTCGGATCACCAGGAGCCCCACAAGGTGGCCTGGATCCAGTGCGTGGGCTCCCGCAGCCAGGACGGCCGGGGCAACCCCTACTGCTCCACGGTGTGCTGCATGTACGCGGTGAAACAGGCCCTGGTCACCGCAGACCATGTGCCGGGTGTCGAGACCGTGATCTTTTACATGGATCTCAGGGCCCATAACAAGGAGTTTGAGCGGTACTTTGAAAATGCCCGGGCCAAGGGGGTGCGCTTCGTCCGGGCCCGGCCCCACAGTATCCTCCCCGGGCCCTTAAGCCGGGGGGTGGTGGTGGAATATGTGGCCGAAGACGGCCGCACCCGGCGGGAGGACTTCGACCTGGCGGTGCTCTCGGTGGGACTGGAGGCCCAGGACGGGGCCCTGGAGCTGGCGACGACCGTGGGGGTGGATCTGAACCCCTTCCGCTTCGTGGAGACCAGCGGCTTCAACCCGGTGGCCACCTCCCGGCCCGGCATCTATGTCTGCGGCGCCGCCGAGTCCCCCAAGTCCATCCCCCGGGCGGTCATGGACGCCTCCGCCGCCGCGGGGGAGGCGGCCCGGGCCCTGGTCATGGCCCGGGGCACCCTCACCCGGGAGAAGACCTATCCCCCGGAGCGGGACGTCTCCAAGGAGGAGCCCCGCATCGGGGTCTTCATCTGCTCCTGCGGCATCAACATCGCCGGGGTCATTGACGTCCAGGAGCTGGCGGACTACGCCCGCACCCTGCCCCGGGTGGTCCTGGTGGAGAACAATCTCTTCACCTGCTCCACGGACACCCAGGACCTCATCGCCGCCAGGATCCGGGAGCTGAATCTGAACCGCATCGTCATCGCCGCCTGCACCCCCCGCACCCACGAGGCCCTGTTCCAGGACACCCTGCGGGAGGCGGGCCTCAACCCCTTTCTGGTTGAGATGGCCAACATCCGCAACCAGGGCTCCTGGGTGCACCAGCACAACCCCGCCTATGCCACCAGAAAGGCCAAGGACCAGGTGCGCATGGCGGTGGCCAAGGCGGCCCTGGACTACCCCCTCGCCCGGGTGGCGGTGCCGGTGGTGCAGCAGGCCCTGGTGGTGGGCGGCGGCGTGGCCGGCCTGACCGCGGCCCTGGAGCTGGCGGAGCAGGGCTACGCCGTCACCCTGGTGGAGAAAGGGGACAAGCTGGGGGGCAACGCCTGGCTTCTGAACCGCACCTGGAAGGGCGAGGAGGTGCGGCCCTTCCTCACCGGCCTCATCGCCCAGGTGGAGAACCACCCCAAAATCCAGGTCCTCAAGCAGGCGGAACTGAAAAGCGTCTCCGGCTCGGTGGGGAATTTCACCGGCGAGATCAGCGTGGCCGGGGAGAGCCGCCGCGTCTCCTTCGGGGTGGCGGTGCTGGCCATCGGCGGCCAGGAATACAAGCCCGGGGAATACCTCTACGGGCAGAACCCCCGGGTGCTCACCGCCCTGGAGCTGGACGCCCTCCTCAGGGAGAAACCCGCAGACCTCAAGGCCGCGGGGCCGGTGGTCTTTATCCAGTGTGTGGGTTCCCGGGAGCCCGGCCGGATGTACTGCAGCCGCACCTGCTGCACCCACTCGGTGGAAAACGCCATCCGCCTGAAGGAGCTGGACCCGGAGAAGCCGGTGTACATCCTCTACCGGGATCTGCGCACCTACGGCCTGAGGGAGAATCTCTACACCAAGGCCCGGGAGCTGGGGGTGATCTTCATCCCATACACCCTGGAGAACAAACCCCGGGTGACGGAGAACGCCGGCCGCCTGGAGGTCACGGTCACCGACCCCATCCTGGGGCTGCCGGTCAGGCTCTCCCCGGATTATCTGGTCCTGGCCAGCGGCATCCGGCCCCATGACGCCAGCGGCCTGGTGGAGCTCTTCAAATGCGGCGTCAATGAAGACGGCTTCCTCACCGAGGCCCATCCCAAGCTGAGGCCGGTGGATTCCACCGTGGACGGGGTCTTTCTGGCCGGCTTGTGCCATTACCCCAAACCCCTGGAGGAGGCCGTGAGCCAGGCCAAGGCGGCGGTCACCCGGGCGGGCCTCATCCTGGCCAAGAGCGCCATGGAACTGGACGCCATCAAGAGCGAGGTCACCGCCCATTGCGACGGCTGCGGCCTGTGCGTGGACGTCTGCCCTTACCTGGCCCTGAAACTGGAAGACTACCAGGGGGAGGACGGCCGCCGCCACCGCCGGGTGGTGAGCGACAAGGCCCTCTGCAAGGGCTGCGGCCTGTGTGAAGCCACCTGCCCCAAAGAGGGCATCACCGTGCACGGCTTCACCCTCCCCCAACTGGAAGCCCAGGTGGAGGCCGTGCTGGAGGCATTGTAGGCGGAAGCGGGGGAGGGACAGGGATGGAAGGCCCCCCCTCCCGACCCGGCAGATGGGATGGGGGGCATGGCAGGGCTCCCTCCCGCCGGCTACGCCATTAAGGAGGCGAGAGTCGTGGAAGAGACCTTTGAACCGGTGGTCTTAGGCTTTTTGTGCAACTGGTGTGCGTATGCGGGGGCGGATCTGGCGGGGGTCTCCCGCCTGCAGTATCCGCCGAATCTCCGGGTGATCCGGGTGAACTGCTCCGGCATGGTGCATCCGGAGCTGGTGGTGAAGGCGTTGAGCCGGGGGGTGGACGGCGTCCTGGTGATGGGGTGACATCTGGGTGACTGTCATTACCTGGATGGTAATTACAAAGCCCTGTCCCGATACGAAGCCACCCGGCTGGTCCTGGAAACCCTGAACCTCGATCCGGAGCGTTATGCTCTGGAGTGGGTGTCCTCCGCCGAAGCCCCCCGGTTTGCCCAGGTGGTGACCCAGTTTGTGGAAAAGATCCGGGCGTTGGGGCCCAATCCGCTCAGACCGCGGAAGGCGGAGTTGGCGGAGGCCGCCGGCTGACCCGGGGAGGAGGCGCCATGAAGACCTTTTTCCACCTCATCCAGGAGGTGCAGAAGCCGGGGCTGTGCCACCACTGCGGCGGCTGCGTCACCTTCTGCACCGCCATCAACTACGGCGCCCTGGAGCTGGGGGAGGACGGCCGCCCCCGCTACAAGGACATCGAAAAGTGCATTGAGTGCGGCCTGTGCTATTCCATCTGTCCGGAGATCCACGAGCTGGACGAGGAGACCAAGCGCCTGGTGTCCTGGAGCGCGCCCATGGGCCGCATCCTCAGCACCCAGGTGGCCCGGGCCATGGATCCCGGGGTGCGGGCCCGGGGCACCGACGGCGGCGTGGTCACCGCCCTCCTGCTGCATCTCTTTGATCTGGGCCGCATTGACGGGGCCATTGTCAGCCGCAAGGTGGGGGAATTCCGCCGCTGGCCCTGGCTGGCCATCACCCGGGAGGAGATCCTGGACGCCGCCGGCTTCCACTTCGACACCATCCACGGCATGACCCATTTCTCCCGGGTCTATGCCTCCCTGGAGACCAGCACCTTTTCCCCTTCCATCATGGAGCTGGGGGAGGTGGCCAAAAAGCGCCTCCACCGGGTGGCCTTTGTGGGCACCCCCTGCCAGATCAACGCCTTGAGGCGCATGGAGGTGCTGGGGGTGGTGCCCGCGGGCTCCATCACCCTGCATCTGGGCCTCTTCTGCACCGGCAACTTCCGCTTCGGCGAGGCCGAGCGCCGCCGGCTCATGGAGCTGGGGGAGTTCCGCTGGGAGGAGGTGCGCAAGATCAATGTCAAGGAAACCCTGATGGTGCATCTGAAGTCCGGGGAGCTGCGCACCATCCCCTTGGAGAAGCTGGAGTTCATGAAGCGCTACGCCTGCCAGTACTGCGACGACTACGCCGCCGAATACGCCGACCTGTCCTTTGGCGGCATCGGCGCGCCGGAGGGCTGGACCACCGTGATTGTGCGCTCGCCCCTGGGCCGGGCGGTGCTGGCCGACGCCCGGGGGGTGGACGTGGAGGTGGGGAGCCAGCAGATGGCGCATCAGGCCCTCAATGTGGTCCTGGAGTGGTCGGACAAAAAGAAGGCGCGGGCGGCGGCCAAGCATGCCGAACTGGAGCGCCGCGCCGTCACGGTGAAGGGTTAGGAGGGTCCCATGCCGGTCAAAGTCGCCTCAGAATGGCTCAATTCCTGTTCCGGCTGCGAGGTGGCCATCCTCAACCTGGGGGAGACCCTCCTCACCGTGCTGCCGCATCTGGAGTTCGTCCACATCCCGGTGCTCATGGATCACAAGTACTTCGGGCAGACGGGGGAGGGGGACCTGCACCACCTGGAGATCCCCCAGGCCACGGTGGGCCTCATCTCCGGGGGCATCCGCAACCAGGAGCACCTGGAGGTGGCCCAGGCCATGCGCCGCAGCTGCGAGATCATCATCGCCCTGGGGACCTGCGCCACCCACGGCGGGATCCCCGCCCTCATGAACCTGTTTGACAACCAGTCCCTCCTGGAGCGCTACTACCGCACCAGCGAGAGCACCGATCCTCATGACCCGCCGGCGGATGCAGTGCTGCCCCCCATTCTGGACCGCACGTACGCCCTGGATGAGAAGATCAAGGTGGACATTTATCTTCAGGGCTGCCCGCCGCATCCGGATCTCATCGCCGAGGCCCTCACCGCCCTTCTGGAGGGCCGGGAGCCCCGGCTGCCGGACAAGAGTGTGTGCGACACCTGCCCCACCATCCGGCTGGGGAAGGGCAAACTGAGAAAGCTGCACCGCTTCACCCATAACGCCCACTACGACCCGGCGAAACCCTTAAGTGAGATGCACTGCCTGCTGGAGCAGGGCTTCCAGTGTCTGGGGCCCGTCACCCGGGCGGGCTGCGCCGGCCTGAGCGGCGAGGCGCCCCAGTGCATCCGGGCCCGGGTGCCCTGCCAGGGCTGCTATGGGCCGGTGCGCAAGGACGGCAACCAGCTGCTGGACTACCTGAACGCCCTGGCCAGCAACCGCATCGACGTGCACTCCATCACCGACCGGGCCACCGTGCTGGAGTTCTCCGGCGCCCACGGCCTCCTGAAGCGCCGGGCGGCAGGGAAGTAGATCCCGGGGGGAGGGCCGGGGGGCGCGGTCCCAGCCCCCTCCCTTACCTGCGGGGGAGGGAAGGGATGAGGCCCAAGGGAAGATTGCCGCCCCTCCCCCACCACCATTTTTGAGGAAGACATCATGGCACAGACCATCGAAGCCACGGCTGATCAGGCCTTTACCCACGGCGCCGGGAGCGGCCGGCGGGTGATCAACATCCAGCCCATCACCCGCATCGAAGGCCACGCCCGCATCGCCATCGTGCTGGACGACGAGGGCAACGTGGCGGACACCCGCCTCCACATCATGGCCCTCCGGGGCTTTGAGAAATTCATCGAGGGGCGCCCGGCGGAGGAGGTGCCCCGCATCGTCAACCGCATCTGCGGCATCTGCCCCTGGATGCACCACACCGCCTCCAACAAGGCGGTGGATGGCTGCTTCGGGGCCAAAATCCCCCCCGCCGGCAAGAAGCTCCGGGAGCTCATGCTGGTGATGGCCCAGATCAATGACAAGATCCTCCACTTCTTCTTCCTGGCGGCCCCCGACTTTGTCCTGGGGCCCGGGGCGGACTATTCCGTCCGGAACGTCCTGGGGGTGGTGAAGGCGGCGCCGGAGCTGGCCGCCCGGGTGGTGAAGATGCGCCAGGCCGGCCAGATGATGATCGAAAAGTTCGCCGGCAAGGTCATCCACCCGGTGGCGGTGGTGCCCGGGGGCTTCTCCAAGCCCATGACCGAGGCGGAGCGCCAGGAGCTCCTGGAAAAGAGCCGGGAGCAGCTGGAGTTCGCCATATTCTGCCTGGACTGGGCCAAAAAGAACGTCTTTGCCCACTTAGACGACGCCACCGTGCGCCTGGGGGAGATCACCACCGGCTTTCTGGGCACCGTGGACCCCACAGACGGCTCCCTCAACTTCTTTGAGGGGGTGCTGCGCCTCATGAGGCCGGATGGCTCCTACCAGGACTTCAGCCACCTGGAGTATGCCTATTACCTGGGGGAGCACGTGGAGGACTGGGCCTACTCCAAGTTCCCCTACGCCCGGGTGTGGGGCGAGGGCTTCTCCATGGATCCGGAGAACCCCAAGGGCATCTACCGGGTGAACACCCTGGCCCGCCTCAATGTCTGCGACAAAATCAGCACGCCCCTGGCCCAGGCGGAGCTGGAGGAGTTCCGCCGCCGCTTCGGGCGGCCGGCCCAGTCCACCATGCTCTATCACTGGGCCCGGCTCATCGAGCTCCTCTACGCCTGCGAGAAGGTGGTGGAGCTCCTGGAGGACCCGGAGATCACCGACCCCCACGTGCGCAACCCGGTGGAGCCCAAGGCCGGGCGGGGGGTGGGCTGCGTGGAGGCCCCCCGGGGCACCCTGATCCACGACTACTCCACCGACAAAAACGGCCTCATCACCCGGGCCAACCTCATTGTGGGCACCACCCACAATGTGGCGCCCATGAACATGAGCATCCGCCAGGCGGCCCAGAGCATCATCCGACACGGGGTGGTCACCGAAGAGGCCTTAAACCGGGTGGAGATGGCGGTGCGCTGCTACGACCCGTGACTGAGCTGCGCCACCCACCGCCTGGATGGCGGTCGCACCGTGGAAATCGAGGTCTTCGACAGCCGGGGCCGGCTGATCACCCGGGCCCGGTAGCAGGAAGTGACAAGGGGGCCGGCCGGACGGTTTCCTGACCGGCAGGCACCGCCCGGGACCTCCGGCCCCCGACGCCCTCAGCAGGGATCGTTCCCTTACCCATACAACCCTCCACCGGCCGTCTCCCTTCCGGAGGCGGCCGTTTTTTTTCCGGGGCGGGGGAAGAACAGGGCTGGACCCTGTAAGGAGGCCTGGGGGAAGGAGGGAGTGAGACCCCGGGCCCTCCCGGAAGCATCCTTACGACCGGGCCGCCCCTTTGGGGGTCAGGCCCAGGAGATGGGCGATCTGCCGGGCCAAGTCCCGGGTCTTCTCCTGGGGATCGTCGGTGGCCGGCGTAAGCAGGCGGGGGTGGTTCTGAAATTCGGGTTTGGGGGTGACCTCAAACTCCGGGGGGAAAGTATTGTCGAAATACATCTGCTGAAAGCCGATGAATTTCAGGTGGTGGGCGGTGGCGTCCAGGACGCCCTGCTCGTCTCGGTCCAGGAGGCCGGCCCGGATGGCGGCCCGGAAGCCCGCCAGGGATTCGCCCCCCTGGGTGCAGGCGATGTGGCCGTGGCGGTTGGCCAGGAGCATGGAATCCATGATCTCCTGTTCGCTTACCTGGACCACCACCACGCTGTCCTCCCCGGCCCGGCGGGTGTATTCCTCCGCCAGGCGGATGACCCGGGGCATGCTGACGGGGTTGCCGATCATGGCGGCCTGGGCCACGGAGGGCCTGACCATGACGGGGGTGAAGACCCGCCGGCCCCGGGGCTCCCGGAAATAGCGGAAGACCGGGTCGGCGTGGGCCGACTGCACCCCCACCACCCGGGGCAGGGTGTCGATGATCCCCAGATCGTGGAGGCGGAGAAACCCCTGCATGATGGCGGTGATGTTGCCGGCATTGCCCACCGGCACCACCACGGAGAGGCCCGCCAGCTCATAGTCGTGGGTCTGGGCGATCTCGAAGGCGTAGGATTCCTGGCCCCGGATGCGCCAGGAGTTTTTGGAGTTGAGGAGGGCCACCTGATAGCTGTCCGCCAGCGCCTCCACCACCTTCATGCAGTCATCGAAGACCCCGGGGATCTCCAGGACCTGGGCCCCGGCCCCCAGGGGCTGGGCCAGCTGCTGGGGGGTGACCTTGCCGTGGGGCAGGAGCACCGCGGAGGCCACCTTGTCCCCCAGATAGGCGGCATAGAGGGCGGCGGCAGCGGAGGTGTCGCCGGTGGAGGCGCAGATGGCCAGGACCCGGCCCAGGTTTTCGCTGCGCACCAGGAAGTTCAGGTAGCTCAAGGCCGCGGCCATGCCCCGGTCCTTGAAGGAGGCGGAGGGGTTCTGGCCGTCGTTTTTGAAGGTGAAGGGCCGGCCCACCGCCTCGGCCAGGGCGGGGCAGGCCGCCACCTCCGGGGTGTGCCCCTCCCCCAGATAGACGATATCCGAAAGCGGAATCACCGGGGCAATGAGTTCGTAGTAACAGAACACCCCCCGAAGGGCGGGCACATTGAGCAGGCGGCGGTAATCAAAGAGACGCCGCCAGAAGGCCCCGGGCTGCTCCTTTAAGCGGGCCTCCTGTTTGTCCACCAGAAGAAAGAGGCCCCGGCAGGCGGGGCAGGTGTACAGAAGCTCGGAAATGCCGTATTCCCGGCCGCACTCCAGGCACCGGTAGAGCATCTCGCCGGTGGGCTCGGGCAGCAGGTGAGGCGTGAGGTCAGGGGGGAAGTCGCTCAGTTTCATGGGGCTCTCACTGGGTGGTGAGCTGGTATTTTTTCAGCTTGTACTGGAGGAGGCTTTTGGTGATGCCCAAAAGCTCCGCGGCCCGTACCTGGACGTTGCCGGCCTGCTCCAGGGCCCGGCGGATCATCTGCTCCTCGATGCGCTCCAGGGCCTCCGGCAGAGGCAGGTGCAGGGGGAGCATCTGCCCCAGATCCGGGGCCGGCTCCCGCCGCTCCCCGGCCAGCTCGGCGGGCAGATCCTGGGGGGTGATGATATTGTTGCTGCACAGGATCACCGCCCGCTCCATGACATTCTCCAGTTCCCGGACATTTCCCGGCCAGGAGTAGCGGCTCAGGACCGTGAGGGCCTCGGGGCTGAGATGGATCTGCCCCCGGGCGTTTTCCTGGGCGTACTTGCGCAGGAAGTGATGGGCCAGGGGCGGGATGTCCTCAGGCCGCTGGCGCAAAGGGGGGATCTTCAGGTGCACCACATTGAGGCGGTAGAAGAGGTCCTCCCGGAAGCGCCCCGCCTCCACCTCCTCTTTCAGGTCCTTATTGGTGGCCGCCACCACCCGCACATCCACCTTGATAGTCCGGGTGCCTCCCACCCGCTCGAATTCCATCTCCTGGAGGACCCGCAGAAGCTTCACCTGCAGGGCGGGGGTCATCTCCGCCACTTCGTCCAGAAAGAGGGTGCCGCCGTCGGCCAGCTCGAAGCGGCCCTTGCGCATGGCCACCGCATGGGTGAAGGCCCCCCGCTCGTGGCCGAAGAGCTCGCTCTCCAGCAGGGTCTCGGTGAGGGCGGCCACATTGACGGAGATGAAGGGCTTGGCGGCCCGGGGGGAGAGGCTGTGGATGGCCCGGGCGATGAGCTCCTTGCCGGTGCCGGACTCGCCGCTGATGAGCACGGTGGCCTTGGTGGGGGCCACCCGGTGCACCAGGGCCAGAATCTCCTGCATGGCCCGGCTGTCCCCCACGATGGTGGTGAGCCCGTAGCGCCGCCCCAGCTCCTCGCCCAGGAAGCGGTTCTGCCTGAGGAGGCGCCGGTGTTCCAGGGCCTTGGCGATGGTGACCAGGATCTCCTCGTTTTTGAAGGGCTTGAGGATGTAATCGAAGGCGCCCTTCTTCATGGCCTCCACCGCCTTTTCCACGGTGCCGTAGGCGGTCATGATGATCACCGGCAGGTCCGGATCCAGGCGCTTGAGTTCGCTTAACAGTTCGATGCCGCTCATTCTGGGCATCTTCATGTCGGTGAGCACCAGGTCGAGGTCCGCCTGGGCCGCCACCTTCAGGGCTTCGGTGCCGCTGGCGGCGGTGAGGGTCTCGTAGCCCGCCTCCCCCAGCAGGGCCTCCATCACCGTGAGGTAGTTGACCTCATCATCCACGACCAGAATGGTGTCCATACCGCTCCTTTGCCGGGTATTTTCCCCGGAGGTGAAAAAAGTGGGATGTTGCTCCCCCGGGATCAGTTCGTCCCCCGGCAAGGGGGACGGCCGGGCCCCGGGACACTCCCCGCTCCCGGGTCTGCTGTCCTTCCCCCGCCAGAAAGCCCCTGCTTTGTTCTGGGTCCGGAAACTCAGCCCGTCAGGGGCGGCAGGGTGATGATCACCTGGGTCCCCTGGCCGGGGGTGCTCTCCACCCGGATCTCCCCCTGGTGGCTGTCCACGATGCTTTTGACGATGGGCAGCCCCAGCCCGCTCCCCTTCTCCTTGGTGGTGAAGAAAGGGTTGAATATCTTCTTGAGCCGCTCCGGCTCGATCCCCTCACCGGTGTCCTCCACCCGGATCTGGGAGCCGCCGTTGGGACCGGGGGAAAGATGCACCCTGAGCTCCCCCCCGTGGGGCATGGCCTGGATGGCGTTGAGGAGAAGGTTCAGCAGGGCCTGGTGCATCAGATCGGGGTCCACCATCTGGGGGCGGCCGTCCAGGTGGTAGTGGCGGTCCACCCGGATGTGGAGGCGCTGGATTTCCGGCTCCAGGAATTCCAGGCTGCGCTCCACCACCCGGCTTAAGTCCACCGGCTGCAGATGGGGCACCCGGGGCCGGGCGAAGTCCAGGAATTCCGTCACCTTTTCATTCAGGCGGTTGGCTTCCTCCACGATGATCTGGGCCAAGCGGTTGCCCGGCTCATAGCGCTGCAGCCGCTGGTGCAGAAGTTCGGCGGTGGAGCTGATGATCCCCAGGGGGTTGCGGATCTCATGGGCCACGCCCGCGGTCATCTCCCCCAGAGCCGCCAGGCGCTCGGCCTGGTGCAGCTGGGCCTCCAGGGCCCGCTGCTCAGCCTGCCGGCGCTCCAGGATCACCTCCGCCTGCTTGACGATGTGCCGCAGGGCCAAAAAGAGGCAGCCCATGATGAGCACCGAGATGAGGAGGATGATGAGCTGAAAGCGGCTGATCTCCGCCAGATCGCTGGTGATGTTCTGGGTGATTTCAAACACCCCCACCACCGCCCCCAGCTCCGGTTGCTCCTTGCCCTCCAGGCGGAAGGGGAAGTAGCCGGTGAGGCGGGCCTCGGCCCCCCCCCGCCAGAGAAGGAACCACAGGAGATGGCGGCCGGGGATCTCGAAGTACTCCTCCCCGAAGAGGGCCTGGCGCACCCCCACCACCTCAAAGCAGTCCGTGCCCAGCTCCGCGGGGATGGTGCTGTAGGCCAGGACCCCCACCATATCGTAGATGGCCAGTTTTTCCACATGGAAGCCGTGGATGGTGTTGCGCACCACCTGATCCAGGCGCTGCTGCTGCTCCGGGTCGGCGATGGTGATGCGGCCCTGCTTCTCGATGGCGGTGGGGATGAGAAACTGCTGGAAGACCTGGTGATTCAGGTTGGCGGCCAGCAGCTTGAGGTAGTCCTCGCTCTTTTTCAGGGCCATCTGCTGGGCCCGGTGGGCCAAAAGCAACGTGAGGAGCGCGGTGGACAGGGCGATGACCACGAAGCTGGTGAGGGAAAAGAATCTGGCCAGCCGGAAGGTCTCCAGATCCTGCTTCCGGGTCCACCAGGAGGCCACCAGGGTGGTGGGGGTCTTGGTCGTGTCGCTGGCCATAGGCTCGGGCCGGGTCATTCCTTTGAGGCCGCCATCGGGCGGGGGGCCACGGGAATTCGCCGCGTTTCAAAGTTATCCGGCACACTTATTGTATCATGAGCAGGGGGAAAGGGTGAGGGGAAGGGCGAGGGCGCAGCAAAATTACCCCGGCCGGGGCGGCGGGCCTCCGGCCCGGAGGGTGGGGTGGGCGTCGGGGTTTTACCCCCTTGCCCCGGGCCTTTCTCCCGGGCTGGCCTCCCGGGGGAGACCGGTGCGGGAGAGAGATGGCCAGGGGGCACCGCCGCCTCCGGACGGCCCCCGGCCCGGCAGCCGCTGGTCCCCGCCTCAGTGCGCCACGTACTTCAGCAGCTTGGGCTGGTAGTGGCGGATTTCCTCCCGGTAGCTCTCATATCCGGGGCGGCCCATGAGACCGAAGG
>Ga0197142_1001649_pt1 | contig 20251 bp, 19 predicted proteins | sample GBS60_MetaG_FD_148614 | JGI IMG/M metagenome (GOLD analysis project Ga0197142, IMG submission 148614) | Sediment microbial communities from Great Boiling Springs, Gerlach, Nevada, United States - GBS 60_MetaG | ecosystem: Environmental > Aquatic > Thermal springs > Hot (42-90C) > Sediment... | reverse complement strand
TGGGAGGGCTCAGACTATGCCCGATAATAAAATGCAACGTTTCACTCAGCGCGCGCGCCGTGTGCTCGGCCTTGCTCAAGAAGAGGCCGAACGGCTGCAGCATAGCTACATCGGCACCGAACACTTGCTTCTCGGCCTAATCCGCGAGGAAGAGGGTGTGGCGGGCCGTGTCCTGCGCGAGCTCGGCGTAGAACTGGAAAAGGTCGAGATCTTGGTCGAGCGCAAGACGCGGGCTGGCCAGCGCACGCCTTTTGCTAGGCTTGACCTCTCACCCGGCACCAAGCGCGTGCTGGAGTTGGCCGTTGATGAAGCGCGGCGTATGGGCCACTCCTATATCGGTACTGAGCACCTTCTGCTGGCGCTGGTGCGCCACAACGAAGGTGTTGCGATGGATATCTTGAAGGAACTGAACGTCTCGCCGGAGCAGATTCGGCGGCAAACGCGCCGGGCGCTGCAGGACAGCCCCTCCGTTACGCCGCCGCCTGTGCCCCAGCCGCGCAGACGTGAGGTGCGGCCTGCCATGAGCACTGGTAGTCAAAAAACCCCGCTTGTTGACCAGCTTGCCACTGACCTGACCCAGCTTGCTATGGAAGGGCGGCTGGATCCCATTATTGGGCGTGAGAAGGAGATCGAGCGCGTTATCCAAATCCTCAGCCGTCGCACCAAGAACAACCCGGCGCTGATTGGGGAGCCGGGTGTGGGCAAGACGGCCATCGTTGAAGGATTGGCGCAGCGCATTGTTGCCGGCGAGGCGCCCGCCCCGCTGCTGGGCAAGCGCCTGCTTCAGCTGGACGTAGGATCGCTGGTGGCTGGCACCATGTATCGCGGTCAGTTTGAGGAGCGGTTGAAGCGCGTCATTGAGGAGCTGACCCAGTCGGAGAGCATCCTGTTTATTGACGAGGTGCACATGCTCGTAGGGGCAGGATCGGCGGGCAGCTCAGTGGACGCAGCCAACATCCTCAAGCCCGCGCTGGCGCGTGGAGAGCTGCAGTGTATCGGCGCTACCACGCTGGATGAGTATCGCCGTCACATTGAGTCGGATGCTGCGTTGGAGCGCCGCTTCCAGCCGATCCTTGTGGAGGAGCCAACTATTGAGGAAACTATCCAGATTCTGCGGGGCATCCGGCCACCCTACGAACAACACCATGCGCTCAAGATCACCGATGAGGCTATCTACGCTGCTGCGCATCTCTCGGCTCGCTACGTGCCTGACCGCTTCTTGCCCGATAAAGCGATAGACCTCGTGGATGAGAGCGCTGCCCGCGTGCGCATGTATAAATCGCCCGAGTCGATTCAGGTGCGCAAGGCGCGGGAAGAATTGGAAGACATCATCTATAAGCTGGAAACCAATGTGCTGGATGAGGGCGATACTGTTGAGAAGCTGGAAGCACGCCGCAAGGAGCTGGAAGAGTACCTTGAGGCGGTGAGCCGCCACTGGGATAAAGATGGCAACGCGCAAGTGATGGCCGAGGACATCGCTGAGGTCGTCTCGATGTGGACGGGCATCCCCATCAAGCGCATTGCAGGCGAGGAAAGCGAGCGCCTGCTGGAGATGGAAGATGCGCTGCGCAAGCGCATCGTCGGGCAGGACGAAGCGATCGAGGCGATCAGCAAGGCGGTGCGCCGTGCCCGCGCAGGGCTAAAGGACCCGCGCCGTCCCATCGGGTCGTTTATCTTCCTGGGGCCGACCGGCGTGGGCAAGACCGAGCTCACCAAGGCACTGGCCGAATTCTTGTTCGGTAGTGAGGACGCGCTCATCCAGCTGGATATGAGCGAGTTCATGGAGCGCCATTCGGTGGCGCGGCTGGTCGGTGCGCCGCCCGGTTACGTAGGTTATGAGGACGCTGGGCAGCTCACCGAGGCTATTCGCCGCCGTCCTTACTCCATCGTCGTCTTTGATGAGATCGAAAAGGCGCACCCGGAAGCCTTCAACATGCTGCTCCAGATCATGGAAGAGGGGCATCTCTCTGACGCGCGGGGGCGCATGGTAGACTTCCGTAACACCATCATCATCATGACCAGCAACATCGGCGCAGAGCTGATCCGGCGGGGGACGCAGCTCGGCTTCAACATCCCGCGTGAGAGCAGCCAAGCGGAGGACGAGGAATATGCCGAGATGCGCAAGAAGCTGATGGACACCTTGCGCCGCACCTTCCGGCCCGAGTTCCTCAACCGCGTGGACGCGACGATCGTCTTCCGTGCGCTGGACAAGGACGACATCACCCAGATTGTGGACATCCTACTGGGCCATGTGGATGAGCGGCTGGCTGAACACAACGTGAGGATGGAAGTCACCCAGGCGGCCAAGGAATATCTGGCTGAGAAGGGATACGATCCAGAGTATGGGGCGCGTCCATTGCGCCGCGTGATCCAGAACGAGATCGAGGATGCATTGTCCGATGGTATCCTCAGCGGGCGCTTCCGCGCTGGGAACACCGTTCTGGTGGATGTTGCGGATGGTCAGCTTACCTTCAGCGTGAAGGAAGGCGAGGGGCAGGTAGAAGCTGCGCCAATGGCCTGAAGCGCAAGCGAAGGGGAATGGGGGGCGGGGCCTCTGGCCCCGCTCTTTTTTAGGTTGACCGATACGCCCCCAGCAGGGTATGGGGGCGAAGAGAGGTCACGAGTTGCACAAAAACCGTAATGAGCACCTAAACGCTCGCCGCTTTGCACTCCCGTGGTGTGTATCTATCCCGCTGCTTGTGGCAGTGGCGATCTTTTTGCTGGCTGCCTGTGGATCGGCGTCCGGTGATCCGTTGCTGGTCACCCCGAATATCGTGTATATCACCGCTACCGAACCCGGGGCCGCTTTTGAGATTATCCCCCTCACCGCCACCGACCCTGTCCCTACTCCCAATGTGGTTTTCATCACGGCTACGCCTCCTCCCTCATCTACTTCTCTCCTCGCCCCGACTGATCAACCTGCATCCGCAACCGCGCCGGTGGTGCTGGCCGACACGCCCGCTGAGGTGGAGTTCGCGCTGCCGCCGGTGGTGCAGCACGTCACCAAGGATACAGCGTGGCTTTTCTTTGAGCTTTCCGCTCCTTCCCCGGGCGTTGTGCTGTATTGGCCTACCGACAACCCGGCCCGGCAGGCTTCCGCACCGCTCTTACCCGAAGTCACACGCCAGCAGATCGTCCTTGAGGAGCTGGAAGCCGGTGTAGAGTATCAGGCGATCGTTGCGTTGGGGCCGGACTCGTCCGGCCTGTATCATCAGGCGATGTACTGGAGCCAGTTTTGGGATCCGATCAGCTTCCGTGCTGCATCCGAACGTGAACCGCTGCGCATTGGCGTGCTTGGCGACTCCGGCTTCGGGGGCCAGGAGACGTTTCGCCTAGCGGCGGAGATGGCAACCTATGACCTTGACTTTGTGATCCACACCGGCGACACGGTATACAACGTTGATGAGAATCCCGATCCTTATGAAGCCTTTGCGCGGAAGTGGTATCTTCCTCTCGCGCCTCTCTTGCGCACCATGCCGATTTATCCGGTGGTGGGTAACCATGATGTAGAAGCGGCCACGCTGTGGCAGGGGATGCCTTTCTACTATCACGCCTTCCCGCCGTTTGCCGATCCATTGCTGGGGTCGTCGGCCTACGAGGGGCGCAATCAGTGGTACGCCTTTGCTTATGGCGATGTGCAGTTCTTGATGCTGGATACACAGACCTTTTTCGGTGAGGGGGGATACAATGCGCAGCAGGCGTGGCTCAACGAGCGACTGGCCGACAGCCGCTTCGCATACACCGTTCCCGTCTTTCACGTTGCACCGTATACCAGTGGGCGTCACGTCCGCGACGGTGAGCCGATCCGCATGATGTGGGTGCCGCAGTTTGAAGCAGCGAGCGTGCCACTCGTCCTCTCAGGACACGACCACAATTACGAACGGCTGATCGCCAACGGAGTCACTTATGTGGTATCCGGCGGCGGCTCGGGAACGTTGTATGCGCAGAGCAGGACACTGCCGGAGAGCCAGGTTTTCGCCCGAAGTACCCATTTTGTGCTGCTTGAGATCTATGCTGACCGCATAGAACTGCGGGCGATCGCGCTGGGTGGGGAGGAACTCGACCGAGTGACGATCCCCTTGCCGTGACCCTCACAGCTCGCGGCGATAGATGTGATGCGTCTTATACCACTGCACACCGAATTTGCCCATCTCGTTCAGGCTCTTGACGTTGAACTCGGAGACTTGCACCACGTCGGCGTGGCGAAAACGCGGGAGATTCTGAACGGCGCGGTATAGCTCTGCGTACATCAGCGTGGTGCCGCCCAAACCTTGATACTCCGGCACGATGCCCATCCCGTTTAGGTTGAGCCACGTAGTGCGCCGCAGGTCGCGCAGGATGTGGATGAACCCGAAGGGGAACAATCTTCCCCACGCTCGCTGGAGGCCTTCTGAGATGTCGAGGAAGCAGAACAGAAAGCCGACGATCTCCTCTCCCTTCATCACAAATTTGAGGAGTTGTGGGTCGGTGATCATGAGCAGGCCGTCGGCAACAGCGGCTACTTCCTCTTCTGAGACGGGCGGATCGCCGGCGATATGCGTCAGAGTGCGGTTGTAAACCTCCGCCAAGCGCGGCGCGACCCATTCCTTCAACTCGCGCTTACTGCGGAAAGTCTTGACGGTAAAGCCGTAGCGTTGCTTGACCTTCTCCGCTACCTCCAGCACGCGCTGGGGGAACTCGCGGCGTAGGCGGGTCACATCCAGATAGCCGGAGAGCACCCGCTCCTCTAGTTGAAATCCCCAGTTCTCGGCCAGGCGTGGATAGTAGGGGTAATTGTAGGGTATGCCGACGGCGGGACGGTGCTCAAAGCCTTCGGCTAACATCCCAAAACCATCGGCGGCCATAAAGCCCAACGGCCCACGCAGGACGTTCAACCCGCGCTCTCTGGCCCACGCGCTGGCGCGGTCAAACAATGCGTTGGCGACTTCTTGATCGTCGATGCTCTCAAAGAGGTAAAAATGGGCGTTCTGCAAACCCTTGAACTCGTTGTAATACTGCGGATGTAAGACGGCAATGCGCCCCACATCGTGGCCGTTTTGCTCGGCGATGAAGAATGCTGCATCATTGCGGCGGTAAAAAGGGTTCTTCTGACGGTCAAGTTGGAAGCGGGTTTCGGAGCGCAGGGGCGGCACCCACTGCGGGCAACCTTTGTACAGGCGGAAGGGGATGTCAATAAAGCGCTCGACATCGCGGCGGCGGCTGGTATCCACTTCGTGGATGTATAACATGTGACCTCCGAGTTCAGAGAGAAGTGGCCCCAAAGAGACCACTTACCCACTGCGGCTGTACATCAGTCCAAAACCCCGTCGTGTGACGATATAGCGATCCGCTTCGTAATCGGCCAATCGCTTGCGCAGACGTGAGATGAGCGTGTCAATCATCTCGTCGCTGATGTCAACTTGGTCGGGCCACACGGTAGCGGCGATCTCCTCGCGTCCAACGACGGTTCCTTCGTGGCGCACCAGTAGCTCCAACAGCGCGTATTGACGCGGCGAGAGCGGCGGCTCAAGCAATTGGCCGTTGACGAAGACCTCTTTGCGATCCTCGTCGATCTGAATGCCCCCAATACTGAGCTGGCGGATATCGATCTGGGCAGTAGCAGCGGGGTCCTCAAACAACATGGTGACTGCTGAGGCAAGGCGGATCAGATCGCCGTGGTTGAGAGTGCATTCACCGTAAATGCGCTGGTCGTTGACAAATGTGCCGTTGGTGCTGCCCATATCTATCAGCCGATACTGGCCATAGGAGCGCTCAATACGGGTGTGCAAGCGTGAGACGCCGGGCGCACTCAAAGTCAAGTGGCATTCGGGGTCGCGCCCGATGGTGAATGGTATGGGCTCAATCACATAGCGCTGGCCGACGTTCTCGCCTTCCACAACGGTTAGGGTTGCGGGTAGGGTTGTCATAGCAATAGCATCGGTCTCTGGCTCGCTTGCAGGACGCCTTTTCTTAGGCAACTATTACGAGAATGGTTCACACCCTGGGTGTAGGTCGATCATAGACGATCTTTGCTTAAGCGCAAAGCGCGGCCATGCATAACGCATGGCCACTGGCGAAGAGAGCCGTGTCGCCGTGGCGAGGTGGGTCAGCCCTCGCCACCCTCCTCCATACCACCTATTACTTGCATTCCCTCGGTACCGAGGTCGGCCAACCCCAACCGCTGCTCCAGACCGCGCAAGGCGGTCAGCAGGCGTTGCTGTCGCAGGCTGGTGGTGAGATCGCCGCGTGTGCGCTCCAGCACACCACGTAAGCTGTCCACGCGACGGCGCAAGCCGTAGGTCATCACGTCCGGGAAGTCAAACGTCATAAGCACATCGTAGATGTCATCCATGTATCCCAGCAGCGTTTCGGCACGCTCATGGTGCTCTTGCCGGAGGGTGTCCAGAATGGTGCGGCGGAGTTCGCTGGCAGCCTCAGCAAGACCGTTGAGGTAAGTCTCGCCGGGCACGCCCAGCTGTTCGGGGGTAGGTAGCGGCTCACTACGCACCAGTGCATAGATAGCGGATGCTTCTACGTATTCCTTGAGCGCGTCCTGAACGTAGCCAGCATAGTACAAGTCAGGATAGTCCTGCACCTCCTCGCTCATCTGCCGGGCAATGGCGCGGATGATCGCCAATCCCTCTTTTGCCTCATCCCAGTTCTCGCGGTGTACGGCTTTGACGGAGGCCGCGCAGTGGCGGATCAGCTCGCGGGAACGGGCAAGGGTATGCTCGCGTGCTGTGTCTTTGGCTTCCAGAACGGCGCGGATGGATTCGGCGATCTGCTCCAGTTGGTCCATCAGTGGGGTCTTCCTGTTAGAAGGGGATCTCCTCCTCATCATGCGGAGGGATGGGGCCTGCGCCCAGCTCGCCGGAGGGGGCCGCTTCCTCACGCCCGCCCAAAAACCTGACCCGCGTAGCCCTTAGTTCCAATGTGGCACGTGGCTGCCCGTCTTGACCTATGAAAGCCCTTGCTTCGACCTCGCCAGAGACCAGCACCTGACGCCCTTTTTTGAGGTACTGGTTGCAGATTTCAGCCTGACGGCCCCAAACGGCTACGCGGAACCAAATGGTGCGTTCTTGACGCTGCCCCTGTTCGTCCGTCCAGACACGGTTGACGGCTACATTGAAATTGGTTACAGGCCGGCCATCTGGCATGTAGCGCATTTCAGGGTCAGCTCCCAGATTGCCAACGATGATGCACTCTTGAAACACGGTTTGTCTCCTTAACTCGCTTAGGTTGCATCCCCAACTCTCTTTTTAATTATGCCACGCAGTCGTGACATCTTGTGTCACAGGCCAGGAGCATCTGTGTCAAGGGTACAGCAAAGGTTGGCGCAGCGCAAGAAGAGAGCATTTGCCTGCAAGGCTCCTCGCGTGCTATAGTGAAGCCATTGGTATGCTAATCGGAGTGAGAAACACAGGGAAACGCCCGCGATGAGCAACACCGATTCGGACCCAGGCAATGCGCCTCCCGCAGGCCTCTCAGGGCGCACAGACCCTCCTTCGCGAGAGGGCTTGCCCCCCGGCACAGGGCGGCTGAATCCGGCGGCGTTGGCTACCCATGCCCATATCACGGCGCAGGATCGCCAGCGATTGCTACGCGACCTGAGCGGGACCGGCTCGCTGCGGCGCAGCATCAAGATCGATCAGGCCCCGCTGACGATCAAGCAGTTCCTGCGCGGCGAGGTCGATCTGGATACTGAGCTTTCGCGCCGCTTCGCTAAGGCCCCATTGATGACGTCTATCGCGCGAGCGCCGCAGGATGCACGCCCGGCCAGCCATGCGACAGCCATGCTGACCACTCAAGATGGTAGCGCCATGCTCTCGTTTGACCTCTACGCCGATCAAGACGTGACCGAGATGACGTTCACCCTCAGCCACATGCTGGCGCTGCGCTTTCGCGTTGCTAGCCTGAGCAGTTACGATAAGCGGCGCTGGCTGGACCTGATGCGCCGTGAGGCGGGGGTAGCCTTCCTATGGACCAGCCGTCGCTGGGAGGATGATTACGCCATTTTCGTGCTGCGTCCCTACTATGTCCGACTATATGCCTTCTCGCCCCAGCGCTTTGAGGCTTCCGTGCGCATTATCCACCCCGTTGCCCGTCAGTTGATCGATTGGCTAGATATGCGGTGGTTTCAGGTAGAGCGTGTGCGCCCCTGATAGGCACACTAGGCCTCTGGCTATCATCCCCTAGGGGCTATCCGGCACAACGCCCGCCGTAAGGACAGGCGGGCGCTGGCATCTCTTTAGGCGCTGATGGAGATTTTTCGTGTTTGAGATCGTCTTTTTGGGTACTTCAGCCAGTGCGCCGTCCATCCAGCGCGGTTTGCCTGCTCAGGTGGTGCTTTACAAGGATTACCGCTTCCTCATTGACTGCGGTGAGGGCACGCAGCGCCAGATTTTGCGCAGCGGGCTGGGATTCCGCCGCCTAGACAAGATTCTACTGACGCACGGTCACCTCGATCACATTCTGGGGCTGGCCGGGTTGTTCTCTACCTACATGCGTTGGGGAACCACCGAACGAGTGGAGATCTGGGGCGGTCCGGCCACGTTGAACCGCGTAGAGGCGCTAATTTTCGGGGTGGTATTGCGCGGTGCTCGTCCTCCCTTCGCCCTTGATCTCTACGAGATCAAGCCCGGTGTACTGATGGAGGACGATGACTTTGAAGTGCGGGCTTTCGCTGTAGAGCATCGCGGACCGGATTGCTTTGGTTTTACCTTTGAGCAAAAGCCACGCCGACCGTTTCTGGACGATCGTGCTGAAGCGTTGGGCGTGCCGCGTGGACCGGAGCGGCGCGAACTGGTCAATGGCAACCCCATTACGCTGGCAGATGGGCGTGTGATCTATCCCGATGACGTGCTGGGGGACCCCATACCGGGCGAGAAGCTATGTGTGATAGGCGATGTGGGGCGAACCGATAATCTGGTGAGTCACGTGAAGAACGCCGATGCGCTGGTAGTTGAAGCTACCTACCTTCATTACGAGGTAGAGTTAGCACGCCACTTTGGACACATCACGGCTCGCGAGGCAGCAGAGCTGGCGTATGTGGCTGAGGTGAAGAACCTGCTGCTCACTCACCTCTCGCGGCGCTATCGCGAACGCGAGATCGCCGCCGAGGCACAGGAAATCTTCCCCGGTGCCATCGTCGTGCGCGATTTTGACCATTTCCGCATTCGCAGCGGGCAGCCGCTGGAGAAGGTGGAGCCAGCCTGACATCCTTGGCCTTAGGCTGCCGACTTCTCCATGGACTCGACGCGCTTCACGAGGTCGTCCAGCGTGATGCTCCCTAGTCGCCTGACCAACGCCGTCTGTGCCTCGGTGAAGATCTCGCAGAAGGGGCACGAGCCGGAGAGTTCGCAAACTGAAGGATCGCGGGTGCAGCGGTTAAGCATGATCGGGCCGTCAATGGCCTCGATGATTTCCAGCATGGTGATCTCGCTGGCAGGACGTGCCAGGCTGACCCCGCCGCTGGCCCCACGTGTGGCCTCAAAAATGCCCCTCACGACCAGCTGCGAGACGATCTTGGCTAGGAAGGGAAGTGGAATCTGTTGCCGTGCAGCAATGACTGCCGTCGGTGCGCGCTCACCGTTGGAGATGCGCGCGACCTCTACGGCAGCGCGAAGCGCGTAATCGGCCTGGCGTGTGATCTCTAACATACATCCCTCACCATCTGGAGGCTAGCGCTCCATATCTCATGTTTAATTCGGAAAATAAGGTATGTGAACTCTAAATTATCATGCTAAGCGTAAATCGGGCTGCTCTTGCCTACAAGTGACGTAAATCACTTGCTGGGCATGACACCTAGCGCAGCCCGTCGGAGACGCTTTTGCGCTGAAACATTGCGGTTTTTTTCTGACGCCGCAGGAGGTTGGTATAATCAATGGGCTCGCCCCATCGGTCGCTTGTGTCTCTGCAGAGACACAAGCGAGGTGCATGTCTCAACATCAGCATTCAATGCGACTTACGCGCATCGACCAGAGGAGGCTTTCATGGGCAAGGTACGTGTGGCCATCATCGGCGTGGGGAACTGCGCTTCGTCGCTGGTGCAGGGAGTGTATTATTACCGTGACGCCGCAGATGATGAGCGTGTCCCCGGCCTGATGCACGTGAATCTAGGCGGTTACCATGTTCGGGATATTGAGTTCAGCGCCGCGTTTGACATTGACATTGAGAAGGTGGGGAAGGACCTTTCCGAGGCTATTTGGGCCGGGCAGAACAACACCATTAAGTTTGCCGATGTGCCCCACCTTGGCGTGCCGGTCCATCGCGGCATGACCCACGATGGGTTGGGGAAGTACCTCAAGGAGAAGATCACCAAGGCTCCCGGCAAAACGGCGGACATCGCCCGCATCTTACGGGAGACCCAAACGGATGTTGTGGTCAACTTCTTGCCGGTGGGCAGCGAGCAGGCCACCAAGTGGTACATTGAGCAGGTGCTGAACGCAGGATGTGCGTTTGTCAACTGCATTCCGGTCTTCATCGCCCGCGAGGAGTATTGGCAACAGCGCTTTGCCGAACGCGGTCTGCCGGTCATTGGTGATGATATCAAGAGTCAGGTGGGAGCGACTATTGTCCACCGTGTGCTGGCACGTCTATTTGAGGATCGCGGCGTGCGGCTGGTGCGCACCAGCCAGCTTAACGTTGGTGGCAACATGGACTTCTACAACATGCTGGAGCGCGAGCGCCTGGAGAGTAAGAAGATCAGCAAGACCAGCGCCGTGACCTCCCAATTGGGCGAGGCTCTGGAGCCGGAGAACGTACATATTGGCCCCAGCGATTACGTTCCTTGGCTTACCGATCGCAAGTGGGCTTACATCCGGCTGGAAGGGCGTGCCTTTGGCGATGTGCCGCTGAACATCGAGCTGAAGCTGGAAGTGTGGGACAGCCCTAACTCGGCGGGCGTGGTGATTGACGCCGTGCGCTGCGCCAAATTGGCCCTCGACCGTGGCCTGAGCGGTGCACTGATTGAACCCAGCAGTTACTTTATGAAATCGCCTCCTGTCCAATATCCTGATGATGTGGCCCGCAACCTGACAGAAGCCTTTATCCGAGGGGAGTTACCTCAGCCTTCCGGTGGCATATCCGCTGAGGAGAAACCCGAATAATAAGGCTGGCTGTGGCAACAAAAAGGGCACAGGGGATACTCTCCCTGTGCCCTTCTGTTTGGTCTGCAAGACATGAAGGCTTCATCAGATGATGCCCATCTGATGCCCCACTTTGTCGAGGATGTCCAATGCGCGGTCGAGTTGCTCCTTGGTGTGGGTAGCCATGTAACTGGTGCGCAGCAGGGCCATGTTCGGGGGGACGGCGGGCGGGACGACAGGGTTGGTGAACAGCCCCGCATCAAAGAGCGCTTTCCAGAAGAAAGCAGTGCGGATGTCATCGTGCACGATGATGGGGATGATGGGCGTCTGGCTGTTGCCGATGTCAAAACCTAGTTCCGTAAGCCCCTTCTTCATATAGGCGGTGTTATCCCACACCCGCTGCACGTACTCCGGCTCATTCTCGATGATATCCAATGCGGCCAGCACGGCGGCCACGTTAGGGGCTGGTAGGCTGGCGCTGAAGATCAGTGAACGGGCGTGGTGCTGGATGTAATGCAGAACGTCCTCATCGCCTGCGAGGAAACCGCCGATGGAGGCGAAAGATTTGCTGAATGTACCGGTGATGAGGTCCACGTCATCCGTCACGCCGAAATGGGCTGCCGTGCCGCGTCCATTCGCCAGCACGCCCATGCTATGGGCGTCGTCCACCATCAAACGCGCGCCGTATTTCTTGCACAGGGCAATGATCTCCGGCAGGGGAGCAATGTCGCCGCCCATGCTGTACACGCCATCTACGATCACCATTTTGCCCACGTTGGTGGGGAGCTTGCTGAGCACGCGCTCGAGGTCCTGCATGTCGCTATGCCTAAAGCGCTTCATCTCGCCGAGCGAGAGGATACAGCCATCCACAATACTGGCGTGGTCTTCCTTGTCTGTAATCACAATGTCGCCCCGCCCAACAATGGCCGAGATAGAGCCGAGGTTGGTCTGATAGCCGGTGGTGTAAACCAGGGCAGCCTCTTTGCCCACGAAAGCGGCCAGCCGCTCCTCCAGCTCGCGGTGCAAGGCTAAAGTGCCGTTCATAAAGCGCGAGCCGGTGCAACTGGTGCCATACCGGCGGATAGCCTGAATGGCCGCCTCGCGCACTTTGGGGTGCATTGTGAGGCCCAGATAGTTGTTCGAGCCCAGCATGATGATCTCGCGGCCCTGATAGCGGACGATCGTCCCTTCCGAATCCTCAAACGGGATAAAGAAAGGGTAGATGCCCATTGCCTGAGCCTCGCGCGCGCGTGTGAAGGTGCGGATTTTATCGAAAATATCGACCTGCTCTCTCTGTGTGGTTTCCATGAGACCCTCTCACTGTTCACACTGTGCAGGCAGGGCGCACGTATACTTGCCCGGCCTCAAAAACCCTCTTTATCTTGCTAAGTTACCCCTTTTTCGGGGGATGTGTCAAATCAAACGGTGGGCAACTCAGGTTAAGTGCGCGATGTGGCATCCCTCCACGCGGAGGACTATAATCCAGACAGGATGGGCAGTGAGGCAAACAACAACGTGAACTACTCAGATCAATTGGCAACAAGTACCGAATCCCCTAAGGAGCAAGCTACCACGACTGAAGGGGAGCCGCTGGCTCCTCCGGCGGAGAATCTGCTCCCCGCCGGCGAGGTGCTCGTGTGGAAAGATCGGATCAAGGCAGCCCTGCGCGAAGCCGCCGAGACCATCCTCCTGGCGGCCATTATCTGGCTCCTGGTCAACTTCACGACTGCCCGTTACGTGGTGGAGGGGCAGAGCATGGAACCCAACCTGCATACGGGCCAGTACCTGATCGTCAATCGGCTGGCGTACATGCAGATCGGGGGTTTCAAGTTCGGCTCTGTACACCGAGGGGACATTGTAGTGTTTGACTATCCCGGCAATCCGAGCGACGATTATGTCAAGCGTGTCATTGGGCTGCCTGGGGAAACTGTGACCATCGATCAGAATGGTCAGGTTTACATCGATGGGGAGCTACTTGAGGAACCTTATCTGGGGGACGAGGGCGGAACCCCTTACCGACATCGCAGCGGGACATGGACCGTCCCCGAAGGCAGCTACTTTGTGCTTGGAGACAATCGCGGTAGCTCCAGCGATTCGCGTAGCTGGGGGATGTTGGAACAAAAATATATCGTGGGCAAGGCTTGGCTATCTTACTGGCCGCCCAAATACTGGGGGATTATCCCTCATTATTCCTACAACACACCGTAGCTCCGCGTCGAGATAGGGGCTAAGGTGTCGTGATGAAGAGGCATACAGTGAACCCAGAAACACAGTGCGATGTTTGCCACATCGGCACACGCAGGGAACGCCAAACATCCTACATTTACTGGCTGGACGGCACCCTCGTCATCATGCCTAATACTACCGTCTGGGTATGTGACGTTTGTGATGAGGTGGTTTTCGATGAAGAGCAAATCGCCCAGTTGGAGATGCTGCTGGGCGTTCACATCGACTCGGTGCATACGGTAGAACGGCACGGCAAAGTCCAAAGCGCCAATCAGGGTGTGCTCCCAAGCAGGCGGCGGAGTGTGTAGGGCTGATGAATCTGTGGCATGAACTCCCTCCGGGGCCGGATGCTCCAGACGTGATTTACACGATCGTGGAGATTCCCAAAGGAAGCCGCAACAAATACGAGTATCATAAACAGGCAGGCGTTATCAAACTTGACCGTGTGTTGTACTCCTCATTGTACTATCCGGGGGATTATGGCCTGATCCCCCGGACGTTCTACGAGGACGGCGACCCGCTGGATATCCTTGTGATGATCAACGAGCCAACCTTCCCGGGCTGTATTATCGAGGTACGGCCCATCGGTATGTTCCAGATGTTCGACCGCGGCCTGCCGGATGACAAAGTGTTAGCTGTGCCGGACAAAGACCCTCTCTACCGCGATTACCACGATCTCTCCGATATCCCTCAGCATTTTCTGAGCGAGGTGGCCCATTTCTTCTCGGTGTACAAGGACCTAGAAGGGGTGCGTGTGGAGGTAGTGGGCTGGGTGGAAGCCAAGATCGCGAAAGAGAAAATCGAGCACGCCATTCGCCTCTATCAGTCAACATTCCAGCCCCCTAAGCTGTAGGCCGCTTCAGGTGGACAAGCCGTACAGCGATGCAGCCCTTTCAACATTTCCGGCATGATCGCACGCTGCCGCTTGTGATCGCCGTTTTGCTACTGGCGAGATGCGCGCCTGCTGCTGTCCTATCGCCTTCGGCGGCGACGCCTTCACCGGAGATCGGTTCCTCCTCGTTCTCTTCGCCCAGGCAACAGGTGCGCGAGGCGTTTGGGACGACCGAAGCCGATAGGCGCTTGGCCGACATCCTGAACGCTGTCGGGGGTTTCCTGCGCGATGTCGATGAGCGTTCTCTGCCAGATGACGTGACAGCCGCGCATCTTACCGAGGCTGCGCTGGCATCGGGACGGCCTGTGCTTATTCAACCCGCCTATGTGCGCCGTGCGGGCGATCTCGCTGTGGTGGCTCTCCCTGGTGGCTTGGGGCTGTATCTCTACGATCTCGGCGTGCCGATGAGCGCAACACCGCTGGAGATCAGCCGCTGGATAGTCGGGCTGAGCACGCTGGAAGTCATCTGGGGGGATGGCGAAACAGGAGTATCCTTTACCACACTTGGTGTGGACGGCGTCCCGCGCATTCATTACGCTCTGCTGAAGCGCGAGGCAGATAGAGGATGGCAGACCGCTTGGCTCAGTGATGAAGAACCTGACTGGTGGTTCAATGCCGTTGGAGGAACGTTGGATGTTTCTCCCGACCTTTCGCAATTGATTGTGACAGGCCAAGCAACACGAACAACCGACGCTTTCTATGAACAATCAGGTGAACCGCGCCGCTCCTTTCGACTGGTGTGGCAGCGTCAGGGAGATGGCTATGTGCTCTCTCCTTCCCCGCAATCCTATAGCAGTCGTCAAGCCTGGCTGTGGGATGTGGCTGAGCCATCGCCTTACGCCACGTTGGTGGAATTTGTGGAGCGCATGCAGGCGGGCGATGAGGAGGGCATTGCTCCCCTGGTTGGCCATCAAGAGGTACTTACGGCTGCCTATGACTTTGGCCTGCACCTTGCTGAACGGCGCTATCAGGTGGTGGGGGGCGCAGCCGATAGGATCGTATTCCGCGATATGCACGCCACATTTGTAGCTTCGTTCCGCCCACCTCTTCAGGCGGGCGGAACGTGGCTCATCATCGACTTGGCCCCTGCAGGTGCGGTGCAGGAGGACGGATCGTCGGACAGGTGAATCATCAAAGGTGCACTATGACCGAACAACAGCCCGAACTTTGCAACCTCGTCCGGCTAGGGCTAATGGAGTACCATGCTGCGTGGGAACTGCAACGCCGGCTCGCTGCCGCCCGCGCCGCAGGGACGATCCGCGATACCCTGCTGCTGCTGGAGCATCCACACACGTACACGTTGGGCCGTTCCGGCCGTGTGGAGCACCTATTGATGAGCGCCGAAGAGCGTGCCCGGCGTGGCGTAACCGTTGTGGAGGTTGACCGAGGGGGGGACATCACCTATCACGGCCCGGGTCAGCTGGTAGCCTATCCGATCCTCTATTTGGGGCGCGCTGACCACCGAGGCCATCTGCCCACTGCTGACTATGTAGGCTATTTGCGCCGCCTTGAAGAGGTGCTGATCCGCACCTTGGCCGCTGTGGGCGTAGAGGGACGGCGTGAGGAAGGATACACCGGCGTATGGGTTGACACACCGAACGGTGTGGCGAAGGTCGCCGCCATCGGCGTGCGTGTCAGTGCCCAAGGGGTCAGCACACACGGTGTGGCGCTGAACGTTGACCCCGATCTGGATTATTTTAAGGGCATCATCCCCTGTGGCATCGCTGATCGCCCTGTGACTTCCCTGCGTGAGCTACTGGGCGTTGCCGCTCCCTCTATGCAACAGGTGATGGATTGTTTCACCGCTGCTTTCGCCGAGGTCTTTGGCTACCGTATGGTGCCCCTTGAACTGAGTGACCTGCTGGTCGAAACTCCGCCCCTTGTACGCTCCACCTAGAGCCGCATTTCTGAAGAGTGGCCGGGGAAAACCCTGCCGCCGGTGATGTAGCTATAGGCGTGGTTCACCGCGACCGCTGCCTGCCCAAAACCGGTTACGATCAAGTTGAGCGGTTCGACGCCGGGCTGGCAAGCAATATCGCCAGCTGCGTACACCCCTGGGATGTTCGTCTCTTGCCGTGCATTGACGACAATGTAACGCCTGTCCAGCTCCAGCCCCCAGTCCTTAATCGGGCCGAGGTCGGCTTTGAAGCCGAGGTTCATCAGCACGGCGTCCACCTCCAGCTCGGTCTCTTCCCCTGTGCGGTTATCGAAGATGGTTGCGCCGGTAACATGCTCGTTGCCATGCACTTCTTTGATCTCGTGCCATAGCCTGACGTCGACGGAGGAGTTCATTAGCTCGGTCACACTGCTGGGGTGGGCGCGGAAACCCTCGCGCCGGTGGATGAGCGTCACATGGGAGGCGTAGTCCTTCAGATTCAGTGCCCAATCCACAGCCGAGTCGCCACCGCCGACGACCAACAACCTCTTGCGGTAGAAAGGGCGCTTATCCTGCACAAAGTAGTACACCCCCCGCCCCTCAAAGCGCGTGATGCTCTCGTTATCCAGCTTATTGGGTCTGAAAGCGCCGATGCCGGCGCAGATGATAAGGGCTCGTGCATAGTGCGTTTGCTTGTCCGTCACCAGTGTCAGGATGCCGTCGTCACCCCGCCGGAGGTCTTGAGCTTGTTCCTCGTAGCAGAAGGTGGGGTGCCACGTCTCGGCCTGTTCCACCAGATTGCGCACAAGGTCCCTGGCGAGGATGCGGGGATGCCCGGCCACGTCATAAATGTACTTCTCCGGATAAAGCACAGCGAGCTGTCCCCCCGGCTCCGGCAGCGCCTCGATAATCTTGGTGCGCATCTCGCGCATTCCGGCGTAAAAAGAGGCAAACAGCCCCGTTGGTCCCGCTCCCAGGATAATAATGTCGTAGATGTCACGGTCGTGCATAGGAAACCCGTATCCCTCCCGTTCAGAGTAGTAGCAAGCCGGTAAACGGCCCGGTACAGAAAGTTTACCAAGAAACAGGACAAATTGCGCCTTCTATCACCAATTTGGCCTGCTTTGCTGGGCTTCCCACTCCTGAATGGCGGCGCGGATCAGGTTACGGACGGCATCATCGGGCACTTCGCCTACACCCGTGTAGAGCGATCCATCCACTTCTATGAGGGCGCTGCCATCGGGGGCTGCCAGCACGTGGATGGAGCGTCCAGCCAGCGTAGGCTCGGCCTGTAGCCGCTTTTGGAGCAACTCCTCGATCTGATCGGCTATGGTGGGAGAAGCGGAGGGTCTTTCTGTGGGGCGTTGGGCGCCGGCGATCGGCGCAGGGCTGAGGGGCGCTGTAGGGTTTGGCGGGGCGGGGACAGGGGGCGTCTTAAGGTCGGCCAAACGAGCAAAGTGGGCCAGAGCAGCGACTTCGGCAATAAAGCGCCGACCAATGGCCGCATCCTGGAACTCCGTAAGTGCTCTATAGCGCCGCCCTTCAAACTCAACAATCAGTGACCCATCGGCGCTGTCACGCAGGACACGCAACACCTCACGGACGCCCTCTCTGCTGGCCTCCGGCCTCTCCTGGGGAAGAGGGGGAAGCGGAGGGCCTCCTGCTTGTCTTTGTGACCACCAATACCACAACCCTGCTACCAGCAGTAGCGTCACGATCAACGCAAAGACGGGAAGCAAGGCGCCGAGCGTCTGTGCGGCCATAGGAACCTCCTTACCGCTGGCAACGCGGGCAGAAGTATGTACCGCGTTGGCCTAGCGTGATGCGCTCTATCGGCTGGCCACAGCGAGGGCAGGCCTTCCCCCTTCGACCATAGACCCTGAAGTGATCTTGCTGCTCCCCTGTGCTTCCATCGGGTTTGCGATACCAATTCACGCTGGCGCCCTCGTGATCGATGCCCTCGCCGAGCACCGTGCGGATGGCGTGGTACAGGCGCTCGATCTCAGAGGCCGTCAACGTGTGTGCAGGACGCTGGGGATGTATCTCTGCCTGCCACAAAGCCTCGTCAGCATAGATGTTGCCGATGCCGGCAAGGAAAGACTGACGAACGAGCAGCGGTTTCATCGCCCCACGTCGCCCAGCAAGCACGCGATGAAAGCGATCGAGCGTAAAGGTCTCAGAGAGCGGCTCCGGCCCTAGATCGCCAAGCACTTGCTCGGGCTGGGCCGTCAGGTGCATACGGCCAAATTTGCGTGCATCGGAGAAACGCAACTCCCGCCCGTCGTCAAGGGCAATCCTCACGCGCAGCCAGCGGTCTGCTTCCCCAACTTGATCGGGCAAGGCGACATAGAGCCGCCCCGTCATGCGGAGATGGATAAGAAGATAATCGCGGTTCAGCTTAAGGACGATATACTTGCCGCGCCGATCCAACGCCTCAATGCGCTGACCACTCAAGCGGACGGCGAAGGCTTCAGGCGAGAGAGGCTCAACGGTGCGCGGCCAGAGGACCGTTGCACCGTTAACCACGCGGCCTACCAGATCGCCGCGCAGGCCGCGCACGATGGTTTCCACTTCAGGTAGTTCGGGCATTGTCCTTACCTTAAGGCGGCAGATCATCCTACGTTTTGCCCTTCAGTATGCCGCACCGGCGCCGGCTTTGCCAAAGCGAGAGAGGGCGCATCAGATAGCCCCCACCTTAAAAAGTTCGCATTGCGCTGCTGGAGTCCCGCGCCGAGGGCGAAACAATGGTATACTCATCTCCAGACCCCCAACAGCCGAGCGGCTTCACCTCAATCAATAGGTGGATGGGAGATCCCGGAGCTAGGTCAGTAGAGAGGGGCGCAGATGGGATCGTTTGCCCACTTGCACGTGCATACGGAGTATTCCCTGCTGGACGGCATGAGCCGCATCCGTGATCTGGTAAAGCGTACTGCCGAGCTGGGCATGGATGCATTGGCTATCACCGATCACGGCGCCATGTACGGTGTGGTGGAATTCTACCGTGCTTGTAAGGAGCAAGGGATCAAGCCCATCATCGGCATGGAAGCCTATCTTTCACCGCGCCGCATGAGCGACCGTGACCCCGAGCTGGACAAAGACGCTTGGCACCTGCTGCTTATTGCCCAGAATCAGACCGGCTACCGCAACCTGCTTCGGATCGCCAGCGCTTCCCAACTGGAGGGCTTCTATTATCGGCCACGTGTGGATAAGGATTTCCTCGCCGCCCATGCCGAAGGGCTGATCTGCACTACCGGCTGCATGGCAGCAGAGATTCCGCAGATGATCCTCGAAGGGCGCCACGAGGAAGCACGCAAGTGGTTAGGGTGGTATTGGGACGTCTTCGGGCCGGATCGCTTTTACATTGAGCTGCAGGAACACGACATTCCCGAGCTGCGCAGCCTGAATCAAGCCCTGCTGGAACTGGCTCCCTACGCCAACATCCCCCTGCTGGCCACCAACGATGTGCACTACGTGCGCCGTGAAGATTACGATGCGCACGATGTCCTGCTCTGCATTGGCACAGGGAACCTCGTCTCCGAAACGAGACGCCTCAAGTTTAGTGATGATAGCTACTACCTCCGCTCGCCGGAAGAGATGATGGCGATCTTTGCCGAAGTGCCACAGGCGATTCTCAACACGGTGAAGGTCGCCGAGATGTGCGATGTTAGCCTTGAAGACACAGCGTACAAGCTCCCTCAGTTCCCTGTCCCGGAGGGATATGACGCCCAGAGCTACTTGCGTGAGCTATGCCTAAAAGGGTTGCGCTGGCGCTTCGGCGATCGCGCTGAAAGTGCCGAAGTGCGTGAACGGTTGGAGCATGAGCTTAAGCTCATTCACGAGATGGGGTTTGACGCCTACTTCCTCATTGTATGGGACCTGTGCGACTTTGCTCGCCGCGAGGGCATCTGGTGGAACGTGCGCGGCTCGGGCGCGGGGTCGCTGGTGGCCTATGCATTGGGCATCACCAACATCGACCCGCTAGCCAACGGCTTGCTCTTTGAGCGCTTTCTCAACCCGGGCCGCGTAAACATGCCTGACATCGATCTGGACTTTCCCGATGACCGCCGCGCTGAGATGATCGAGTACTGCGTGCGGAAGTACGGCGAGGATCGGGTAGCGCAGATTATCACCTTTGGAACGCTGGGGGCGCGTGCGGCTATCCGCGATGTAGGCCGCGCCCTTGATATTCCC
>Ga0197142_1001648_pt1 | contig 20257 bp, 15 predicted proteins | sample GBS60_MetaG_FD_148614 | JGI IMG/M metagenome (GOLD analysis project Ga0197142, IMG submission 148614) | Sediment microbial communities from Great Boiling Springs, Gerlach, Nevada, United States - GBS 60_MetaG | ecosystem: Environmental > Aquatic > Thermal springs > Hot (42-90C) > Sediment... | reverse complement strand
GGGCGGAGGCTGCCGGCAGGCCGCCGCAGAAGACGGTCTGGGCGCCGATGGCCGGCAGATCGGCATACCAGGCCCGGCAGAAGAAGTCGAGATGGAGCCAGGGCGAAGTCGGTAGCCCGCGTGGCAGGTCCCAATAGCGGCCCTGGACGCCGACGGTCTCGCATAAACGGGCGACGGCGACGCTCACGGCCGAGGGCGCTTCGGCGTCGGCTGCGGCCGGGGCCAGGGCGGGACGGCCGACCACCACCAGCGGCAGATCCAGCCTTTCGGCCAACAGGACCCCTGCCGCGGCAAACGGTTCGACCAGGATGACCTCGGGCCGAAAGGTGCGCGCCACGGCCTCCAGCTCGGCCAGGGCCTGGCCCACGCTCTCCGGGTCCAGCCACACGGCCAGGGCCCGTGCCCGCCGCGCCTGCTCCCGCTGCGCCGGGTCCAGATCGGGCGGCAGCGGCGGCAGCCCGTGTTGCCAGCCGGTCGTCCGCAGCGGGGCAAAAGGCAAACCGGCGGCGGCCACGCGCGCGGCGACGGCCGCACCGCCGGCCCATAACACGTCGTAGCCCCGGCGGGCCAGGGCCTGCGCCGTGGCCAGATAACCGCCCCAATCGAGATGACCGGGCAGGTCTACGGCAAAGCAGAGGAACCGACGGGGCACGGTCAGGTCGTGCGGATGTCGAGCACCTCCACGCTCAGGTCGGCCAGGATATCGGCCACCTGGCGTTGGCTCAGATCGCGGATTTTCATCGTCAGCAGCTCGGTATCGGGATCGGGCGTGGTCACCGTCACCAGGCTGATGAACTGGCCGCCGGCATTCGTGATGGCATGGGTGATGTCGGCCAGGATCCCCCGCATTTCGGGCACCCGCAGGGTCACCCGCACACCGTGCTGCCGCGCGCCCAGGGCATCCACGCCGATGCGGAAGAGGTCGGTCTGGGTGATGATACCCACCAATCGCCCGCCTTCCATGACCGGCAAGGCGCTGACCTTGTGATCGGCCATCAGCCGGGCGGCCTCTTCGATGGGCATATCGGGCCGGGTCGTAACCGGATGGGGGACCATGCAGTACTTGACCGGATTCTGGCCTTCGCCGACGAGATGATGGGCATCCACAATGCCCACGAGTCGGTCCCCTTCCATCACAGGGACACGGCGAAAGTCGGACACGGCCAGGAGCTGGCGGACTTCGGCCACGGTGGCCGAGGTTTGCACGGTGACCACCTTGCGGGTCATGAAATCGCCGACAAGCATGGGAACCTCCGGGACGAAGGGTGAAACGAGGGGTTGCCTTAGCGGTGGATGAGGCCGGCAGCCAGATCGGGCCGGTTGGTCAGGATGCCGTCGGCGCCCAAATCCAAAAGCCAACGCATGAGGGCCGGATCGTCCACAACGCCGAAGACGACCTTCTGGTTGAGGGCATGGGCCTGGCGCACGAAATGGGGATCGGCAAAGCGTTGCCGGCCGCGTGCCGTCGGCACCAGATAGAGATCGGCATGGGCGCGGTGCAGGCGTCGCAACCCCAGTTTTTGCAGCAGATAAAAGACGCGCGTCTCGCCGGGGCCGGCCACCGTGGCCACGGTGGGCGCCTGAAGGCGAAACTGGCGCAGGCTGCGTTCATCGGCGCCGGCCACGATCACCCCGGCCACGGCATCGGTCGCGGTCACGGCCGCGGCCAGTTGGGCCACCGCCTGCGGCCGCCCGTCTACCAGGTTCAGCAAAAGCACCCGCCCGACCCGCTCGCGCAGGAGGGCCGTGAGCAGCGTGCCGGTCCCTTCGCCGAAACGGCCGGCCACCAGCTCGCCCTTTCCGTCCAGCCACACATCCCAGACGGGGATATCCGTCTCGGGGCCGGCCAGCGGGCCGGGCGCCAACACCCACGGTCGCGAGGCGGCCAGCGCCGGTCGCTCGGGCCGCGGTCCCACCGTAATGGCGCGATGGAGGGTGAACATGAGGATAATGATGACGACCGAAGCGGCCAGGCGCAGAGGGATGTCGCGGCTCATGGTGAGGACCAAGCCAAACAGGCGCAGGGATCGTTGGCGATTATACCATCGTCGCTGCCGCGACGCGTGATCCGAGGCACAGAAAAAGGCGAGACGCCGTACGCCATCTCGCCTTTCTGACGACGATCCCGGTCTAAAAAGGCTTCATCCCCCGCCCATAAGGGCGCCCATCCCCATCCCGGCCACGCCGAGGATACCGCCGATGAACAGGGAGATGATGAAAACCACCAGCCAACCGATAACAACCGTCAACAAGGCCTTTCCTGTGTCAAAGTCGAGGGCCTCGCGCACGGCAATGATACCGGCGACCAGCGCCCACAGGCTACCCAGGAGGGCAATCAAGCCGCCCAAAATGGGGATAAAACTGAAAATGCCCAGGACGTTGGGCGCATTGGCATAGCCGATCACCCTCAGCATCTCGCCCAGGTCGGCCGTACCGCCGAAAAGCCGGGTGCCGATCAGCAAGGTCAGATAAGCCCAGAGGTAGTAGCCGAGCAGGGTCATGACGAGCACGAAAATCAGACCGGTAACGGCGGAACCCAGACCACCGCCGAGACCGCCGAGCAGGCTTCCCAACCCACCGGCAACGGCGGCAATGATAACGACCAACAAGGCCTGGCCGTTGAGACTGGTGTCGGCTTCCACTTCGTTGTAGAAAGCCACGTCGAGCAGCGCCGCCCGTATCATCCGCGGAAGCAGGTTTTCGGTGTTCATAAGACAAGCTCCTTTTGCGAAAAAGAACGAGACCGACCGGGATCGTTCGCGCCGATCGGCATAGCACCCGACAGGCACGGTACTGATTCGCCGACGGTCCGAAGTATACCGGGAGAGAAGGACCTTCGGCAAATGGGCCGATCAGGGGTGTCCGTCATATTTTGGCGTCCCCATGTCATGCTCAGGAGCGAAGGCCGCGAAGCGGCCGCAGCGACCCTGAGCGCCGTCGCAGGGCATCCCGTTTTTTTCGCCGGAACTGCCCGGCGAAGCGGCGCCTCAATCCGACCAGGGCATAGGACACGGATAAACACAGGCTGCGCCCACCGATTTTTGTCCGTTCCTGTCCGTGGGATCGGTGTCATCCGTGTCATCCGTGTCCAACATTTAGCTCTGTCTGGGCAGCTTTAGCCATCCACCCTATCATCCGGGTATCCGGGTATAATACGCCTGCGTTTTGGCTGCCGCCTTCACCATCCCCCTCTCAACGCCCGTTTGGCCCTATGACCTATCTGCTCATGCAATGGCTGCACGTGCTGGCCGCCGTCGTCGCCCTCGGCACGAACCTGACCTACACCGTCTGGCTGAAGCTGGCGGCTCGCGATGAGCGCAGTTTGCTCTTTGCCCTGCGCGGCATCCGCTATCTGGACAGGCGCCTGGCCAATCCCGGTTATCTCGTCCTCCTCATCACCGGCCTGCTCATGGTCTATTGGGCCGGTTTTCCCTTGACCACGCCCTGGTTGTTGGTCTCCCTGCTCCTCTACATCGCCACGGCCCTGCTCGGCTTTTTCGTCTACGCCCCCACTTTTCGCCGCCAGATCCGTCTGGCCGAGGAACTCGGTCCTCAGGCCGAAGCGTATCGGGCTGTGGCCCGCCGCTCGGTCCGGCTGGCATGGCTGACCACCGTCATCGTGCTCATCATCCTCTTCCTCATGGTCGTCAAACCGCCTTTGTGGTAAAGGCCGTATGGCTCGACGCCTGGGTTATGTCCTCATGGCCATCCCCGGCGCCGGTCTGGCCGGCCTGGTGTGGGTCGCGTTGTCCCTCTACGCCTATGACGCCTGGATCGGCGTGAACCAACCCTATCGGCCGCAGGCTGAACCCCATCCGCTCTACCCCGAGCTGGGCCGCGAATGGCCCATGCATCCGGTAGATAACCCCGGCGACTGGCTGCCCAACGGCCTGGACGCCGGCGATGTGGACGGCGACGGCGACCGGGATTACCTGACGAATTACGAATTCGGAGGGCGCCTGCGGATTGCCCTCTTTCCCGGAGCCCAGGGAGTAGCCAGGGGGACATTCTGGCCGGCCATCGATGTCGGTCGTATAGCCAATGCCGAAAACGCCGCCTTCGGCGATCTGGACGGCGACGGCCATCTCGACATCGTCGTGGCCCATGGCGTGGAGTACACCCGTCGCCCTGCCGGTCTGGCCCTTCTGTGGGGAGAAGCAGGACCACGCTGGCACGAGGCCGGCGACCTGCCTGCCAGCCGGGACCGGGGCCACTGGCTGACGGTGCGGGTGACCGACCTCGATGCCGACGGGGATGCCGACATCGTGGCCGGAGGGCGGGCATCCCGGCCGGCCGGAGGCCCACGAAAGGTCTCGGCGTTAGCGGGTCTGACCTGGGCCGGCCTGCGCTGGTTCGAAAACCCCGGCCCCGCGGCAGCGCGAGACCTGGCCGCCTGGACCGTCCACGATATTGACCCCACCACGCCCAGCGGGCATGGTTTTGCCCTGGGCGACGTGGACGGCGATGGCGATATCGATATCGCCAACGGGAATGCCGATTGGGATACCCCCGATGAGGCCGAGAACGTCGTCTGGTACGAACATCCGGGGCCTCATGCCCTCCGGGCACCATGGCCCGGCCACGAACTCTATCGCGGGAGTGAGTTTATCGGCAAAGAGCAGGTTGTTATCGCCGATCTGGACGGTGATAATCGCCGCGACATCCTTATCCCTACCCCTAACGCCATCTACTGGTTTCAAAACCGGGATCGCCCCTCTGCCGCCGAGACCATTCGCTTTGTCCATCAGGTGATCCCCAAACACCCCGCCGCCCAATGGCCGGGGCGGGCGTTGCAGGTGGCCGATCTGAACGGCGACGGTCGCAACGACATCGTCGGCGCCCTCATCCATCAGAACGGGCGGTTACCCCGCGAGCGGGCGGCCGTTTTCTGGATGGAACAAACCGCCGCCGGCTGGCATACCCATGTAATCAAATGGGGCGATGGCTTTCTCGGTCTGGGGCGTTTCAACGGCGAAAAGTGGGACCAGTTCCTCGTTCACGATGTGGACGGCGACGGCGACCTGGACCTGATCGCCAACTGCGAAGAGTATAACCGGCTGCGCAGCCTAATCGCCGTAGTCTGGTTCGAAAACCCGCTGTCCGCCGTCAACCGGCCCTGAGGGTGGGTGCGGCTCACGGCCTTCTACCCCCGACACGCCGGCATCGGAAACTTTGGCCAACTCCCCTGCCACGGGCAACGTAATCCGAAAACACGAACCGCTGCCGACCTCGCTGGTAACCCCGATTTGACCGTGGTGCAGCTCGATTACCTCTTTCACCAGGGCCAGGCCTAAACCGGTGCCGCGGATGCCGGCATTACGGGCCGTACTGGCCCGATAGAACTTGGTAAACAGATGGGGCAACTCTTCGGCCGGGATACCGATGCCTTGATCGGATACCTCCAGCACGATCGCACCGTCCTGATGACGGATTTTGACCTCCACCTTGCCACCGGGCCGACTGAATTTGATGGCATTGCCGAGGAGGTTCTTGACCACGGCAAGCAGAAGCGTCCGATCGCCCAAAAGGGGGGGTACATCCTCGGGCAGATCGAGATGCCATGTCACCTCGGCCTGGCGTGCCTGCACTGCCAATGTTCTGGTCATCTCCCGCACCAGCTCGTCCAGATACACCGGTTCCCGCTTGCGCTCGAAGCGGCCGGACTCCAATCGCGACAGATCGAGGAGATCGGTGACGAGCTGGACGAGCCGATCCGTCTCTTCGTTGATGATGGTGAGGAACTCGTGGCGCAGCGTGCGGTTATCGCCCTCAAACTCCTGAAGAAGCAGATCGGTATAGCCCTTGATGCTGGCCAGCGGTGTGCGCAGCTCGTGGGAAACCGTGGCCACGATGCCGGACTTCAACCGATCCAGTTCCTTGATGCGGGTGATATCGGCAAAGTTGAGCAGGTAGCCGTCTTCGAAGGGAGTCACGCCCAGGAGGATATCGCGACGGCGGTCGGCCGTAACCAGGACGGTTTCCATCGGTTCCACCGCCCGGCCGTTCTGCACGGCCAGATAGAGAGGACTCCCTTCATCCCACATCTCCAGGCCGAAGACCTCGGTAAAGCGTTTGCCGACCAGGTCGGCGATGGGTCGACCGATCAACGTCGCGGCCCCGGGATTGGCTTTTTGGATGACCAGGTCGAGATCGAGAACCAGGATGCCCGAAAAGGCCTGATCGATGATCAGTTCGGTGCGTTCTTTTTCGCGCACGGTCATCTGGTACAGCCAGGCGTTTTGGACGGCGATGGCCGTCTGGTTGGCCATCGTCAGCAGGGTACGATGGTCATCTTCGGAATAGGGCAGGGTCGAACGCTTGGGACCCAAAACGAGCAGGCCGATCAGTTCGCCGCGGGCGAATAAGGGCACAAAGGCCTCTGCGGCCAGGCTTTCCAGCTCCTCACGCTCCCGTGTCCACAAGGCTTTGAACTCGGGCGAGACCTCGATTTCGGTCCGGGTGAGGATACGCCCCCGATGCCGTTGCAACCATGTCAGCACCGGATTGTCAGGACGAAACGTCATGGCCACGGGTCCGGACAATCCCAACTGCGCGACCGGTCCGAAATCGCCGCTTTCCTTACGCCGGAGGAAGATAACCGCATGTTCGACGTGCATGGTGGTCGTGATTTCCTGGAGCAAGATGGCGGTCAGGCGATCCAGATCCAAAACGGTCGCGGCCGTCTGGCTGAGGCGGGCCAGCATCCGGTTGAAGTCGTACTTTTGCCGGAAAAACAAGGGATCCAGCCAACCCTGCAGACGGCTGTACAGCGGCTGCAAAACGATGGCCACAAGGGCAGCCACAGCCAGGGAGACCAGGGCTATTTGCGACCCCGTAACGGCATGAAACAGGTTAACCGCCGTCAGAATCGTCAGGTAATAACCTATGGCTAAAATCGAGGCCGGCAAAAAATAGAAAAGCCCTCTTTTGATAACGAGTCCTATATCAAGTAATTTATAGCGTAATATCGCATAAGCAATAAAAATGGCATTGATAACATTAGCAATGATATCAAGAGGATAGGCTTTGAGGGTGTCGCTGTAGTTGACGATGGAGCCGGCAAAAACCAGAGCGATGCCCAGGAGCAGATAGCGCAACCGGTTGCGGACCAGGGGCAGCGTTGTGCGGCGGTAATGACGGGCCAGATGGACCATGCCGTAGGCGAGATAGCCGTAAAGGGTCAGGCCCATGGGATAGGTCATCCAACCCAGTTCGGGCAGCCAGAACTGCGCATGCGGAGACCAGTAGATATCGGTGATGATGAATCCGCCGCCGCCCAGGGTCCACAGGGCGAAAAAGAGGGTCAGCAGCGCACCCAACCAGACGACCCAGGCATGCCCACGCAGGTTGAGAAATTGGCGTACAAACAGCGCGTAGAAGAAGCCGAAGCTTCCACCCAGGCCCAGGGCCATTTTGTACCAGAACAGGGCCACCTGCGGGTCGTGGGTGAAGGTGACAATCGTTACCGCCCATTGCCAGGCCGTCATGGCCACCAGGAAAAGGAGGAAGGCGCGCGACTCCGGTCGCCGCGCCTTCCGTCCGACGAGGAACAACAGGCCCAGGTAACTCAGTGAAGCCAGCAGGCAGATGGCCTGAACGTAGGTCATCCTGGCCTTTCAATGGGTGGGAGGATGTTGGGCCAGCTCGGCGCTGATCCGTAACAGACGCTCGGTAATGGCATCGGAAGGCTGGATGCGGGGCGGCTTGAGATGGCCCAGATCGGCCTTTTCGGCCTGTTTCAGCTCCAGATAGCGTTGCAGGGTGCCCACGCTCAACGAAGAGACCCGGATGGGATTGCGCTTCATGATGGCGGCGAAAGTGGCATAATCCTCCATGGTGTCGATCAGACTTTGATGAATGGCGTCAGCCAAACCGTCGGTGACCACATGGCGGCCCTCGATGTAGAAATGGAGGAAGGGTTCACCGTCATGGTCGTATTCCTTGCGGGCAATCCAATCCATAGTCGGCAGATTGAGGGTACCGATGGCCTGCCAGATCGCGCGCTCGGTCAAAAGCACCAGCGAGGCCATGTCAATGATATCATCGACCCGCGATTCCATGACAATCTGCGGCAAGCGAATGCCGTACTCGGGATCGTTGAGGGCGATGACACTGATCAGATCGCCGATGATATAGCGGATGAAAGGCCCGCCACCGAAGCTGGTTCCGGCTAAGACATAGCGTCCCGGAGTCACCTCGTCGAGCAAGAGCGCCTTGGGCTTGTAGGTGGGGTCCCGGCGCCAGGCCCGGTATTCGGCTTCGGGGATGAATTCCCACAGGGCGCTTTCGGCCGCCAGGGTCAGGCCTTTGCTCCGGGCGCCCCAGGCCTGGAGGGCGATGGTGCCGAATTCGGTGCAGGCGTAGGCCTCCAGGGGCTTGATCCCCCACATGGCCTCGATGCGTTGTTTATAGACCTGGACATCCATCCCCGAAGCGACCATACCCTTGACCGTCCAGATATCCTTGGGCAGCAAGGACCGTTTTTGCAGTCGGCTGCGGACCATAGCCCGGCCCAGGCGATAGAGGGTGCGGGGGCGCAACAGTTGCGCCGAAGGCTTCATGCCACTGCCCCCGTCGCCGCCGGCAAAAGCCTCGCCGATGCGCAACAGCACCGAAGCCAGGCCCACGAAGAAATCAATGCCCGTTTCCAGCGAGCGCAAAAAGCCCTGCTGAATGCGCTCCTGAAAACCCATGGCCTCGGCTTCGGGAATGGTAGGCACAAAACGGAAGGGGAAGATCTCGCTGACGGCGCGGATGGTGGTACCCGACAGGTAGGGCGGTGGCGCCACGGTGTAGAGGAAGACATCACCGGGCCGCAGGTTGATCTCGCCTTTGTTTTGGGCGCTGGCCAGGATCAGGGTGCCGATGAGGTAGCGGGCGATTTGATCGTAGAAAGCACGGGTACAGGGTACCCATTTCGGTCCGTACTCCCCCGTCCGCCCCGAAGTGCGCATCCACAACATGGGTGGGGCCGGCAAGATGTCGGCTTTATCCGGCTTGAGGAGATCGAGATAATCGTAGTACATGGTCAGCGGCGCAATCTCGCGGAACTCCTCCAGCGTCTTGGGCTTACGGCCGTTGAAGAAGTGACTGCCCAATTCGCAGCGGTTGAGCAGTTCGAGCTGTTCGTCCAACAGACGCCGCTGAATTTGCATGAATTGCTTGAGATCGAGATCCAAAAAACCACAATGTTTTGACCAGACTTCGTCCAGTCGTCCTTCGGCGATCAGATCGGCAGTGGTGGACATGAGGGGCCCTCCTGAGAGATATACGGTTGATAGATTGGAAGGTTAGAATATGAGAACGTGAGAACGTGAGAACGTGGGAAGTTCGAAGGTTAGAACACTCGAGCGCTTTAACTTTCTAATTTTGTAATTTTCTAACGTTCTAACGTTCCAACGATCAAAACACCTCCTGGATAGATACGGCGTAAGGCGGGGATTTCGCTCATTTCGACGATTGCGAAGCCGTATTGTCGCAACAGCTCGCGCCATTCCTCAGGGGTCCGATAGTTGCGAAAGGCCTCGATCTCGGCGCGGGCCCGCTCGCGGTTCATCGACACCCCGTAGGCCTCCAGCCCGTTCCCGCGACGGGGCAAGCGCAACCACAGGCTATAGAAACCGAGCAGGAGGGCAAACATGACCCGGCCGGGCAACGAGCGCCAGAAGGCCGTGGCGCAGACATCGGCGATGAGAAGCCGACCGCCCCGTCGCAGCACACGGCTCAGTTCGGCCAGCAAGGCCGACACATCCATGTGGTGCGTCCCCAGGCAGCAGATCGCCACATCGAACGTCCCCCCGGCCAGGGGCATGGCCATCCCCGACCCACAGACGAGTTGCACCTTCTCCGCAAGCCCCAAACGCCGTCGCGCGGCGGCCAGCATGGCCGGCGTGATATCGAGCCCCAGCACAGGCCCATGGTCGGGATGGATGCGCAACGGCGGCGCCTGGGCCAGGATGGCCGCCGGGACAACCCCGGTCCCGGTAGCGATATCGAGCACCCGCTCCCCTTCACCGATGACCAGCCGGGACAACAGGCGCTCGACAAATTCGAGATAACCCACTCCCCAAAAAAGCCGCAGTTCGCGGTCAACCGTCTCTTCGTAGTAGGGAGCCAGGGCAGTGAAGGCTTCGACGACAGGAGCGGGGTTCATAGTCAGACCTGCCATAAGCTGGAGAGGGCATACAGGCTTTCCGGCGAGAAAATCTCCGAATTAGAGCGAAGTATAGCATAAAACCGGTTCGATGGACTACAAAAAATGATCGCAATCGCTTGCGTTTTTATTTCACATCTGCCCTTATGACGGCCGGGTTCGGGGGCAGATCCGGCAGGTGGTTTCTAAGCCCGGCGCCGCGCCGGAACCGACGCCGGGCATGACGATTTTCCTGCAAACCGAAGCAAAAGGACCCGCCAACAGGCCAAAAAGCCGGTTCCATCCCGCCATTTTTATGCTATGATAACAACGTCGCTGCTTTTTCCGTGGTTATGCCAAAACCCAAAAATGCGCGCGACATCGCCGTCCTGCCCCGCTGTCGTTTTTTCCCCAAGGAGCGCAAGATGAGAAGGCTATCTCCCATCCTCGCCGTTATCGTCCTGTTCGTCGTCATCACCGTAGCGGCGGCCTCCGGCCCCACCCTGACTTCCTTCACGACCACCGGCTACACGACCAATCTGGTCCCCGCGCCACCCCTTCCCGGCTTTCCACCCCTCATCCCCAGCGAATTCCAGCTCGTACCCAGCGGCCATGTCAAATTCCACATCTCGGCCCAGGGCGGTCCTGCCGTGGATGACGACGCCGTCTGTCAGGCCCTCTACGGTCTGCCCTGCCAGACCCTCTGCCTGGCCTTCACCGGGCGGCCCTGCGGCACCGACGGCTACTTCGCCGGCGGCAGCTTCCGTTTTGAGGAATGGGGCGTGGCCGATCCGACTACCTTTGCCGGCGCCAACCACGGCCTCATGCAGGTCCTGACCGCCGGCGGCACGGCCACCATGCGTTTCGGCGGTCGCGCCATCCCCACCCTCTCCGGTCCCATCGTCGAAGGCAGTTTCCAGGTCTTGACGGCCAGCCCGGCCTATCACGCCATTCGCAAAGCCGAAGGCACCTACACCGGCGGGGCCGGCTATATCTTCACCGTGGACTACACCCCCCTCGCCTGCCCCGGCGGCATGTGCCCTGACCGCTGTGCCGTCTTCGGCGAAACCCTGAACCTGCAGAACAAAAAGCTGAAGTGGCGGCTGCAAAACGAGGCCGAGAAGCCCGTGACCCTGAGTCGTCTCATCGTCAACTGGCCTGAGGCCAACGGCCTCCTGACGAAAGTCAAATGGGGCGGCAAAACCCTCTACAACCAGCCGGTAGGGCAACCCTCGGTGGTGCCGGGCGTGCCCGGTCTTTTTGCCGTGATCGATAGTGGCTGGCTGGGCAGCCCCTCCGACCGCCGGATCGGCGCCGATAAGGCCGTCCAGCTTGAACTGGAGTTTGCGCAGCACGGCATCGGCCAGAACCAGGCCGATTACACCCTGCTGGTCGAATTTGCCGAAGGCTGCGCCACCGCCTTCGCCGCCTTTCCCTGATGCCCCTGGCGATGACCCTCATCCCCGGCGCCGGCTGTAGAAGCCGGCGCCGTCGTTTCGCCGGCATCTCCACCCCTCAGCTCGGCCCCGATCCTCGGCCGGACCCGAGCAGCCGCGGAACTTCGGCTTCTCGTGCAGCGTCTTCCTGGCACGATGCGGGTTGATCCGACAATGCCGGTCCTTTTGCCATGCGACCTCGCCGTTTGCTGAGCCTGCTAGGGCTTGGCCTGCTTCTGCTGGTGGGATGCGGGGGCTGCGTGCCCACCTCGAGCATCGGCACGCGGCCCGCGCCCGACGTCCTGGGTTCCATCGAAGCCTATCTCCAACGCTATCAGCCCGGCCCCACCCCGCGCGTCTTTCAGACTACCCGTTTCTTCGACCGCCACGGCCGCCTGCTGGCCGAACGCTGGGAAGAAGGCCGTCGTACCTGGGTGAGCCTGGATCGCATCTCCCGGCACCTCATCGACGCCACCATCGCCACCGAGGATGCTTCGTTTTATGTCAACTATGGGGTAGACCCGATCCGCATCGTAGGGGCTGCTCTGCAAAACGCCCAGCAGGGCCAGGTCGTTTCCGGCGCCAGCACCATTACCATGCAATTGGCCCGTAACCTCTTCCTGGGGCCGGACGAACGCTACGACCAGACCATGGACCGGAAGCTGCTGGAGGCCGGTCTGGCCCAGGAGCTGACGGCGCTCTTCAGCAAAGACGAGCTGCTGGAGGCCTATCTCAACCTCCTCAATTACGGCCATCTGGCCTATGGACCGGAGGCTGCCGCCCGGGTCTATTTCGGCAAGTCGGCGGCCGAGCTCAGCCTGGCCGAGGCCACCTTGCTGGCCGGCATTCCGCAGCGACCGGCCGAACTCGATCCCCTGCGCAACTTGCCTGCGGCCAAGGCCCGCCAGCGGGTCGTCCTCGATCTGATGGTGCGGCATGGCTACCTGAGCCCGGAACAGGCCGACGCCGTCTTCGCCGAGGAGCTGGTCTTCAACCCGGAAGCCGACGCCAACCCGGTGGCCGCCCCCCATTTTGTCGAATACGTGGCGGCCGAGCTGGAACGACGCCTGGGCGCGGGTGCCTCCCGGCGCAGCGGCTTCCAGGTAACGACCACCCTCGACCTGAGCATGCAGGATCTGGCCCAATCCATCGTGGCCACGCGCGTGGCGGCGCTGCGGCCGCGCTACGACCTGAGCAATGCCGCCCTGGTGGCCCTCAAGCCCGACACGGGCGAGATCCTGGCCATGGTCGGCAGCGCCGATTTCGCCGATGCCGCCATTCACGGCCAGGTCAACGTGACCATCAGCCCTCGTCAGCCGGGTAGCGCCATCAAACCCGTGCTCTATGCCGCGGCCTTCGAGGCCGGTCTGATCAGTCCGGCCTCGGTGCTGTGGGACACGCCCATCACCTACACCGTAGGCAGCGGCCTGACCTACACCCCGCGCAACTACGACAGGCGTTTTCACGGCCCCGTCACCGTGCGCACGGCGTTGGCCAACAGCTACAACGTGCCGGCCGTCAAGCTGTTGCAGGCGGTGACGGTGGAAACCATGCTGACCACAGCCCAGGCCCTGGGGATCCGCAGCCTGAACGCCGACCCCGGCTATTACGGCCTGAGCCTGACCCTGGGCGGGGGCGAAGTGACGTTGCTGGAGCTGACCGGCGCCATGGCGGCGCTGGCCAACGGCGGTGTCTTCGTGCCGCCCCGGGCCATCCTGAGCGCCACCGACGGCCAGGGCCGGCCGGTGGCGCTGGAAACGGTTCCGGCCGGCGAAGCGGTGGTCTCGCCGGCAACTGCCTTTCTGGTGACCGATATCCTGGCCGATAACGCCGCCCGCACCCCGGCCTTCGGCGCCAACAGCCCCCTGCGCCTGAGCCGGCCGGCCGCCGCCAAAACGGGGACAACCACCGACTTTCGCGATAACTGGACGGTGGGCTACACCCGCTATCTGGTCGCCGGGGTGTGGGCAGGCAACAGCGACGGCCGGCCTCTGCGCGGGAGCAGCGGTCTGACCGGCGCCGCGCCCATCTGGCACGATTTCATGGAGGCCGTCCTGCAAGATCCGGCGTTGTTGGCCGTGTTGGCAGCCCCTGCCGATGCCGAGGCCTGGGCCTTCACGCCGCCGCCTGGGGTCGAGCGCCGCCCCGACTGTCCGCCGAGACTCGCCTGCCGGCGAGGCGGGGAGTACTTCAGCCGCACCTGGCTGGAGGCCGTCGGCGCCAAAGGGCCTCTGGCCGATGCCGTGGAATCGATTCCATCGGCCCCGGTCTATGTAGACCGCGGAGAAGGCCCCCAATGGGTGGCCTATTGTCAGGTGGAACCGGCGGCAACCCGACCCCTCCTGCGCCTGCCCGGGGGGCCCCAGGCAACCCCGCTGACGGCCGGGGATGAAGATGCTCTCCACCGCGAACGGTTGCACGCCATCGCCTGGGTCCTCGACCATCCCACGCCGGTCAATCTGGGGCCATGCGACGGGCTGGCGGCGACCGTCGCACAGGTCAGGGGCCTGTATCCGCAACGGCCGCTGCCGACGGTGTTGGTGGACCTGGCCGCAGCCCTTGACCCCCAGGCAGGTCCGGAGCCGGGTACGGTGGTGGCGCCTGCGGTGGTCGGCGGGCCCGACCCGACGCCGGCACCGGCGGGTTTTGGCTTTTTCCCGGCCGGGCCGATTCTCCATCATCACGACTGCCCCGGCCATTACATCGTCGGCCAGGTACGGCAGGCCGATGGCGCCGGTCTGCCGGGTGTGCACATCGCGTTGGTGGACGCCTGGGGTAACCGGGCCCATGCCATCAGCAAAGCGGGAGCCGTTGACTACGGCCGCTACGATTTTCCCATCAACGACTTCGCCAATCGCTATACCCTGGTGGTGGTGGACGAGGCCGGTCATCCCCTCAGCCCGGCGGTGGTGGTAGACCATCTCCAGGGCGAAGCCGGCGATTTCCCCTGCCATACGGTGGATTGGGTGCGCAGCCGGTAGGTTTGACCATGACCCCGGCCGTCTCCTACAATGACGCCATACGACGCGCCTCTGTTCTCGCCTGCCGGAACCACCGGTTTCGCCATGCCTCCCAACATCCTGCTGATCGTCCTCGATTGTGTGCGTTATGATGGCCTGGGCTATTTCGGCAACCCGCGGCCGGTGAGCCCACGCCTGGACGAACTGGCCACGCGCAGCCGGTGTTACACCCAGGCCCGCGCCGCCGCCGTCTGGACCCTGGAAAGCCATGCCAGTTTGTTCACCGGTCTCTACCCGCGGCAACACGGGGTCAATGCCGAACACACCTTCCTGGCGACGGGTATCCCCACCCTGGCCGAGGTCCTTTCGCAACTGGGCTATCAGACGGCCGCCTTTTCCACCAATGCCTGGGTCGGCCCCCATTTCGGGCTTCATCGGGGCTTTGCCCACTTTTTCGCCCTCTGGCGGCTTTTTCCCCGCCTGGGCCATCTGCCCTTTCCCCTCTGGGAAAAGGCCTTGCGCAAGCTGGTGTTGGAACGCCGGGATAAAGGGGCGGCCAAGCTCAATCGGTACCTGCGGCGTTGGTGGCAACAGCAACGCGACCCCGAACGTCCCTTTTTCCTGTTTGCCCTCTATCTCGACGCCCATCTGCCCTATCGACCCCCGCGGGGCTATGCCGAACGGCTCCTGCCGGCCGCGACCTTGCGGGCGGCGCGGCAGGCCAATCAGGATGCCTGGGCGTACATGGCCGGCCAGGTGACCATGACGGTCCAGGATTTCATAGGCCTGCGCGGGCTGTACGACGCCGAAATCGCCTATGTGGATGCCTGCGTGGGCGCGCTCCTCGACTCCCTGGCCGCGGCCGGCGGTCTGGAAAACACGGTTATCATCATCACCGCCGACCACGGCGAGAATATCGGCGAGCACGGCCTCATGGACCATCAGTACTGTGTTTACGACACCCTGGCCCATGTGCCGCTGATCGTCCACTACCCGGACGCCTTTCCCCCCGGCGACGACGAGACACCCGTCCAGCATACCGACCTTTTCCCCACCTTGCTCGATCTGGCCACAGCGACCATGGCTGAACCGCCGCCCCGGCCGCCTTTACCCGGCCGTTCGCTCCTCAGCCCGGCCCCGGATCGTCCCCTGCAGGTCATCCAGTATACGGCGCCACAACGGGAGCGCTTTATCCGGCGGTATCCCCATTTCGACATGGCGGCCCACGGCTTTGACCGCACCTTCGATGCCATCGTGGTACGGGGCTATAAGCTCATCCGCAGCAACCGGGGGGAAATCGAGCTGTACGATCTGGAGGATGACCCGGCCGAGAGCACCGATCTGGTGCGCGCGCAACCGCAACGGGTGGCCGCCCTGACGGCCGAGCTGGATGCCTGGCTGGCCGCCCATCCGCCCGTGGGGCAGCCGCCGGCCACGGCCTTGCTCGATAAGGACCTGGCCAACCATCTGCGCGGGCTGGGCTATCTGTGAGCCGGGCGCAAGGCGGTCGGGATGGCGATGACGATGATCCGCGTGGCCCATGTCATCACCCGCTTTCATGGCGCCGGCGGGGCCAAGGACACTTTCCACAGCATCGCCGGCCTCGACCCCAACCGTTTTGCCGTGGATCTGATCGTGGGCGCCAGCGCCGATCGGCACCGTGCGGCGGGATTGGCCGCCACCTGGATCCAGATACCCACCCTGCGTCGCGCCGTGCACCCCCTGGACGATGCCCGCACGGCCCTGGCCCTGATGCAGCTTTTCCGCCGCCGCCGGTATCACATCGTCAACACCCATCTGGCCAAAGCCGGCATCCTGGGACGCTGGGCCGCCCATCAGGTCGGGGTGCCCATCATCCTCCACAGCCTCCACGGCGCCACCTTCAACACCGATCCGGGCCGGCGCACCCCCTCCGACCGGCTCTATCTGGCCCTGGAGCGCCGCGCTGCTCTGTGGACCGACCGCATCCTCAGCGTGGGCGCCGACCTCACGGCCCGCTATCTGGCGGCAGGCATCGGGCGACCGGAGCAGTACGTCCTCATCCACAGCGGCATGGACCTGGATGCTTTTCGGGCTGCCCGACACATGGCGCCGGCGGAGCGTCTGGCGCGGCGCCGGGAGTGGGGGCTGGGGGAGGAGCACTTTATCGCCGGCTATGTGGCGGCGCTGGAGTGGCGCAAAGGGCATCGCTTTCTGCTCCAGGCGGCCAGGCCCATCTGCGCCCGCCATCCGCAGGTGCGTCTCCTCTTTGTCGGCGAGGGCCATGACCGCCAACGCATCGAACGGCTGGTGGCCGCGGCCGGGCTGAGCGACCGCGTCATTTTCACCGGCTACCGCACCGATATCGCCGCCGTGATGGCCACCTTCGACCTCAAGCTCTTCGCCGGTACCCGCGAGGGCCTGCCCCAGGTGCTGGTGCAGGCGGCGGCGGTGGGTCTGCCCGTGCTGGCCTTTGCCGCCGAGGGGGTGACGGAGATGGTGCACGACGGCAGCAACGGCTTCGTGCTGCCGCCCGGCGATATCGCCGGCATGGTGCGCGCCTGGGATATGCTCATCGCGCAGCCCGACCTGCGTCGCCGTATGGCCGCCTATGGGCCGACGCTGGTGGACGATCGCTGGCAGATCGCCACCATGCAGGCTAAAACACGCGCTCTATACGAAACACTCCTGGCGGAGAAGGGCTTATGATGCGCCTCCATCGTTCCAGCCTGTGGACCGGAGCCATGCGCCGTCGGCAGCTCACCCTGTTCCTGGTGGACGGCCTGATCGTGATGGCCACGGCCTTGCTGGCCCTGTTCATCCGCAATGCCCTGGTGCAGCGCCTGACGCCGGCCCAGGCCTTCGTCTGGCCGCCGCCGGATGAGGTCTATAGCCTGGCCTTTGCCTACCTGGTCGCCCTGTACGTTTTCGACCAATACAACCTCAAGCGGGACATCCGTAGCCGGGCCGCCGCGGCGATGCTGTTCCTGGCCTGTACGATGGGGTTGTTCTTCTTCACCAGCCTGACCTTCTTCTTGCGCGAGCTGCGCCTGGGCCGTTTTGCCACGCTGATCCATCTGCCCCTGGCCTACACCGGCTGCGCGCTCTGGCGGGTGCTCTTCTTCAGCCGCCTGTTGCGCACAAACCGCCCCCATCGGGTCCTGCTGGTCGTCAGCAATCCGGTGGAACGGGGGATCGAAGCCGAACTGCGCGATCGGCCTTTGGGCGATTACGAGGTGGTCGGCGTGTTCCAGGTCGTCAACGTCCAGGAGAACGACGACCGACTCCTGGACGAGCGCGGCCGCACCCTGGAGCAGGTGGTGCAGGAGGAGGGCATTGACACCCTGGTTTTCTCGGCCCGGGGCGGGTTCCCGCCCCGCTATCTGGAAAAGGCCATTGACTGGAAATTCGACGGGGTCGGCGTGTACGACGCGGCCAATTTCTACGGCGCCATGACCGGCCGCGTGCCCATCGAGACCATCGATGCCCGCTGGATCCTCGACCATCTCAGCCAGCCCTACGGCTCGGCCATCGTCTGGCGCCTCAAGCGCCTGCTCGATATCGTCCTCGCCCTCCTCGGCCTGGCCATCACCCTGCCCTTCTGGCCTTTCCTCATGCTGGCCATCCGGCTCGACAGTCCCGGCCCCGCCCTCTTTCGGCAGGAGCGGCTGGGCTGGCGCCAGAAACCCATCGTCATCACCAAGTTCCGTTCCATGTACCACCACTACGAGGAGGAAGGGGAAGCCGCCTATGCCCAAAAGGACGATCCGCGCGTTACCCGCGTGGGCCGCTTCTTACGCCGAACCCGGTTGGACGAATTGCCCCAGCTCTGGAATGTGCTGCGTGGGGAATTGAGCATCGTCGGTCTGCGCCCCATCCGGGCCGTCAATGCCCGCCGGCTGGCCCAGAGCATCCCCTTTTACCATCTGCGCTTCAGCATGAAGCCGGGGATGACCGGCTGGCCGCAGTTGCAGTACCGCTACGCCGATGACGACGAATCGCACCTGCGCAAGTTCGAATACGAGCTGTACCACATCCAGAACGCCAGCCTGGCCTTTGACCTTTATCTCATCGTCAAGACCGTCCAGCAGCTCTTTTTCGGCCGCGGGCAATAGAACGGGCGGGCGGCCTCGCCGACAGGTCGCCCACCCTGGGGATTCAGGCCGGGGCGGGTTCGCCCAGGGCTTTGATGTAGCTGAGACCGGAGACGTCCTCCCGGAGCGTGGGATTCCCGTAGTACTCGACCGTGCCCAGCCCGGCGATATAGATGAGCAGGTCCTTCTCGACCCAGACCACGGCATGGCCTTTGCCGCCGATATCCACTTCGGCGAACTCGCTGCGCAGCCCGGCGGCATCGTAATAGCCCAGGCCTTTGATCAAAACCTCCTGCCGGCGCACCTGCCCGCCAAGCTGAAAATGGCTTTGGCCGCCCAGCTCGACCCGCAGATGGTCGGCCTCCAGATGGGCTATATGCACCCGACTCATGCCCCCGGCCCTGATCCACAGGCGATCCACGGCCAGGCGGGCGCATTCCACCTCGCCGGTGCCGTGGATTTCCAGCTCCTCCAGGTCGTTGACGGTAACCCGGTAGAGGACATGCCCGCGTGGATGGAGCATTTCGGTGGTGATGCTCTCCCACCAGGTGTGTCCCACGCCCAATACCAGGCAACCGTCCTGCACACGGGTGATGACTTCGGGGAGCCGTTTCGGCGCCGCCTCGACCCGCAGATCCGGCCTGGGCCCCTGGGTGAGGATGAGATCGCCGACATTGCGCAAGAGAATGCGATTGAACGTGGCCACAGGCCGCCATTCGGTAGCAAGATTGGAGTAGACCGCCATGGTAACCTCCCATCTTCAGCGACAGTGCTGAAAATCGGCCCGTCGTTGCGCCGATTCCATCCTATTATCGCGCGCTTTGGGCATCTGGGCAAGGCCCGTGTGGCCTCGGGTAGGGTACAGAAAGCGGTGACTCTGTCACCGCATTCCAAAAGTGGTGACTCTGTCACCGCATTCCAAAGCGGTGACTCTGTCACCGCATTCCAAAGACGCTCTTTTTTTCCCTGGTATGGTCCCTGTGCTATCATGGAAGGCCGTATTTCCGAGGAGTTTTTGTCGCGTATGCCCGAACAACTTGCCAATCTGCTCGGCGTTGGCCTGGAGTGGGTCGTTGCCGTTTTCGGCGGTCTCGTCGTCGCCTTTTGGGTCGGTCTGGTCATCTGGACCTGGCGCGATATCCGCCAGCGCTCAACCGACATCTTCGCCGCCATCCTGGCCACGCTCCTGGTGGTCATCTTCAACGTCGTCGGTCTGCTGCTCTACCTGCTGCTGCGCCCGCGCACCACGCTGGCCGAACAATACGACCGGGCCCTGGAAGAGGAAGCCCTCCTCCTCGAGCTGGAACAGGCCCGGAGTTGCCCGAAGTGCGGGCGCCCGGTACAGGCCGAATGGCAGTACTGCCCCTATTGCGAGGTGGAACTTCGGCAACCCTGCCGCCAGTGCGGTCGTTTGCTCGAACCGGAGTGGAAACGGTGTCCGCACTGCGGGGCGTATCCGGTGCGCAGCAGCCAGCCGGAGGTGGTCATGCCGACCCAGCCCGTGCCGCCGCCCGTGGTGGTGCCCAGCGATTGAAATCGGCCTCGCCGGGCACTTCGCGCCGGGTGTCGGCCTGCGCCGACACGCCTCGCCCTAAAGGTCGGCGCAGGCAAAAAAGGGCGGTGACTACGTCAAAAAAAGCGGTGACTACGTCACCG
>Ga0197142_1001647_pt1 | contig 20258 bp, 16 predicted proteins | sample GBS60_MetaG_FD_148614 | JGI IMG/M metagenome (GOLD analysis project Ga0197142, IMG submission 148614) | Sediment microbial communities from Great Boiling Springs, Gerlach, Nevada, United States - GBS 60_MetaG | ecosystem: Environmental > Aquatic > Thermal springs > Hot (42-90C) > Sediment... | reverse complement strand
ACAACACCAAGAACTCTTCCACCATCGGAAACGATTTTTCCATCGAGTTTTTTCGTGCCCGAATGGAAAACAATACAACCTGTGGCTTCTGCTTTGTCAATTCCCGATATTTCAAAGCCTTTTTCGTAGCTATCGGGGTAGCCTTTCGAAGCCAGAATGACGCAACAGGTGTATTTATTTTCGTAACCAGCATAATAAGATTTGTTTAATTTACCTTCGCCAATTGAGTAAATCAGCGAAGAGAAATCCCCTCGCAATAAAGGCAACACGGCTTGTGTTTCGGGGTCACCAAAACGGCAGTTAAATTCGACGACTTTGGGTTTGTGCTGATGAACCATTAACCCTGCATATAAGCAACCAGTGAAAGGATAACCTTCGTCTGCCATTCCTTTTATCGCTGGACGAATGATGCTTGATTCAATTTCGGAAATTAGTTCCTTCGAGATTAAAGGAGTAGGAGAATAAGAACCCATTCCACCCGTATTTTTCCCTTGGTCGTTGTCGAAAATACGCTTGTGGTCCTGAGCTGTCGGAAGGATTATATAATCATTTCCATCGGTTAAAGCCAGGATAGAAGCTTCCTCGCCTTCGAGATACTCTTCGACGACAACTTTTTTCCCTGCTTCTTTGAAAATGCCCGAGAACATCGCTTTGATTGTAGTTCGGGCTTCGTCGTGAGAATTGCATATAACCACTCCCTTTCCAGCGGCAAGGCCATCGGCTTTAACCACTATTGGAGGAACCAACGTAGAGATGTATTCAATTGCTTTTGCTTCTTCGGAACTATCGAACCAGGCAAAGTTGGCGGTTGGAATGTTGTGTCGAATCATAAATTCTTTTGCAAAAGATTTAGATGATTCAATTCTTGCAGCCTCTCTTGTTGGTCCAAAAACAGGTATGTTCTCTTTTTTCAATTCATTTGCCAGACCTGCGGCAAGGGGTGCTTCGGGACCAACAACAACAAGGTCGATTTTCCGAGTTGTGCAAAACTTTGCGACTTCGGCGAAATTGTTTTCATCGAGATTAACATAATCGGCAAGACTTAGAATACCGGCGTTAGTTCCAGCAGTAAAAAGTTTGGATGCGGGACTAGATTGTTTGATTTTCCAGGCAAGAGCGTGTTCGCGACCGCCGTTGCCAATAAGTAAAATGTTCATTAGTCACCATTTGTTTTGAAAAAAGCGAAATTAACACTTGAATTTTAAAACGGAGATTTATAATTCATTTTCTATGTTTTTCAAGGTATTTTCCATAATTTGTTCATTAATGAATGAAGCAATTGACCTTGCTTTGAGAATTACATCTTTACCCCGTTTCAATGGAATTTCAATCGCATTGCTTTCGCTGAAAATAGAGTGTTTTGCACTTTCGAATGGCGTATGAATAATCTTGTTCAAGGCTTTTAATTTGATAATCAGTTTCTTTGAAAAAAATGTCTTTTTAACTTCAGCACTTAATATTTCAGAAAAATCTAAACGAACAGTTTTTAAGTTCGATTTTATTAAACCAAAAAAGCTATCTTTTGTAAAGTATTCAATAACAACGGCATTTTTAGTCAGATAAAGAACACCCTCGCAAATTGCAAACCCCTGATAAACATTTTTCAATCTGAAATTCAAAAATGCATCTGGCAAAAGCATATCTGAAATTAGTATGTTTTACACTTTCAACAAAAATGCAAATTCTTTGGTTCCGAAATTTGATTCCTATTCAATGTTACTCAAAAATTCTTTATTTACTTATCATCCAACTTACAATTTAACACAAAATGATTAATGATTCTAACTCAATTTATTCTACCCAAGAAACTAACAGTATCGTTTTCACACACATCATTCAAAATTATAAAATTTTTTTAATCTTAAATAATTCAAATGGTGTGTTATTTTAAGTAATTACCAAATATTTAAATAGCTTTATATTTAAATTTTTTATTTTAAATTTGTTGTTTTTTTATTGGAAGAAAATGAGAATTGTTAAAGTTCCACGTGGTACCCAATTAACCTGCAAAAATTGGCAGATAGAAGCTGCCTACAGAATGATCCAGCACAATGTGGACCCCGAAAATGCCGAAAAGCCCGACCAATTAATTGTGTACGGAGGATATGGGAAAGCTGCTCGCAATTGGGAATGCTTCGATGCAATTCTCGACGCTTTGCGTAATCTCGAGCCCGACGAAACTCTTTTGGTTCAATCGGGTAAACCAGTAGGTGTTGTACCAACTTTTACCCTTGCCCCAAGAGTAATCATAGCCAACTCGAATCTCGTGCCAAAATGGGCAACTTGGGAAGAGTTCCGCCGACTGGATAAGCTTGGATTGATTATGTTCGGGCAAATGACCGCCGGTAGTTGGATTTACATTGGGACACAGGGTATTTTACAGGGTACTTACGAAACCTTTGCTGCTGTTGCTCGCCAGCACTTTGGAGGAGATTTGTACGGCAGATTCCTTCTCACTGCTGGGATGGGCGGAATGGGCGGAGCTCAGCCTCTTGCGGCTTATTTCGCCGGTGCAGCATCGTTGACTGTTGAAATCGACGAAAAGCGCATCGATAAAAGGATTAAGGATGGTTATTGTCAGCAAAAAGTTTATAGCCTCGACGAGGCTCTTTCGATTGTGTTGAAGGCAAAAGAAGAAAGGCGGGCTGTTTCGGTTGGGCTTGTTGGCAATGCTGCGGAAATCCATCCAGAAATTTTACGCCGAGGGATTGTTCCTGATGTTGTTACCGACCAAACTGCTGCACACGACCCATTGAATGGTTATTATCCTGCTGGTTATACAAAAGAAGAAGCCGACCGCCTCCGAGTGGAAAATCCCGAGAAGTACCTTGAAGAAGCTTATAAATCGATTGCTATCCACGTCAAAACTATGATTGAGTTTAAAAATCGAGGTGCTGTTGTTTTTGATTATGGCAATAACATTCGTGGAATCGCAAAAGAATATGGTGGTGTTGAGAATGCTTTTTCTTTTCCTGGTTTCGTTCCCGAATATATTAGACCCCTGTTCTGCGATGGGAAAGGACCATTCCGATGGGTTGCATTATCGGGCGACCCGAAGGATATTTATAAAACTGATGAAGCAATAATGGATACATTTCCAAACGATGCAGCTTTGCACCGTTGGATTAAGAACGCACAAAAGCATGTGCGGTTCCAGGCCCTTCCAGCAAGAATTTGCTGGTTGGGATATGGGGATAGAATGAAAGCTGGGTTATTGTTTAACGAGCTTGTTCGTAATGGCGATGTTTCGGCTCCAATTGTAATCGGCAGAGACCATTTGGACTGCGGTTCGGTTGCCTCACCGTATCGAGAAACCGAAAGTATGAAAGACGGCTCCGATGCTATTGCCGACTGGGTATATTTCAATTTTGCACTGAATGCAATAGGTGGAGCCAGCTGGGTTTCGTTCCATCACGGTGGTGGTGTTGGAATGGGATTGGCACTGCATGCAGGAATGGTTGTAGTTGCCGATGGAACCGAAGAAGCTGAAATTCGGCTTAGGCGAGTTTTAACTTACGACCCAATGACTGGAATCATTCGCCACGCTGATGCAGGTTACGAAAAAGCGATTGAAAATGCTAAAAAATTTGGCATAAAAATTCCTATGCTAAAATTTTCGTAAAAATTTTGAAACTTTTTGAATTTTTATGTGTCTATACTATTTGGGAAATGCAAAAATTGAAAAAAGTATAGATATTTTAAATTATACTATTTTACGAGGGTTTATGAAAGATTGATACTCATTGCAATTTTACGAAAGGGAAAAATAATGAAGATGGAAATTATCGAAATGCTGAAGACTTGGATAGCAGAGTATGACACTTTGACAGATGTCTTTCATAAACCACTTGTAAAATGGTATAATTTAAAATAGAGGAGGTTGTATGGACTTCACAGCACAAATCGAACAATTATTTAAGACCGATCGGAAGAAGTTTTTGGGCTTTATTAGGCAAAGGGTACGAAGCCAGGAGGAAGCCGAGGACATACTTCAAGACGTTTTTGCGAATGTTCTCGCTGCATCGCAGCAAATGCAAAAGCCAATCGAGAACGTAGCTTCGTGGGTTTTTACCGCTATTCGTAATCGCATCATTGATTCATATCGAAAGAAACGAGCAGAAACATTTTCTGATATGCAGCTTCCGAGCGCTTCCGACGATCCATCGGATACATTTGAAAGCTTTATTTCCGACCGTACTTCTGACCCCGATACCGAACTCTTGCGGCAGACAATTTGGGAAAGGGTTCAAGAAGGCCTTGCGGAACTTCCTCCCGAACAACGAGAAGTATTTATTAAAAATGAATTTCAAGGTGTTTCTTTCCGTGAAATGTCCGAAGAAACAGGTGTCAATATAAATACACTTTTGGCTCGCAAACGTTACGCCGTGCTTCACCTCAGGAAAAAGCTAAAAGAACTTTACGATGCTTTGAACGAAAACTAATCGCGTTCGCTTTATTTCTCTGACAAAAAGGCAGTCTTTCGACTGCCTTTGTCATTTTGTCAAATTTTTTTACAATATGTCAGATTTTTTACTCATTCAAGTCAACAAATTCCAAAACCTTTGAAATCCCAGCACCGTGACGAAGGATTTTGAAATCATCTGTAGTCATATCGATAACTGTTGACTCACCGGTGAAATTGTATTCGTCGGTTTTAACTGCAACATCAACAAGATTAAGAAACTTTTCGAGTAATTCTTCGGGATGAGTATATTCAAACCCTTCGATTTTGGCGCTGATAGAAATAATCGGAGCGCCAAGTTCTTCGAGCAAAGCCTGCGAAAGAATATGGTCGGGCACACGAATACCGGCTGTTTTCCTTTTTGGATCCTGAGCATATCGGGGCACTTCTTTTGAAGCTGGAAGTATAAAAGTATAGGGTCCTGGGATCAACTTCTTAATAGTTTTGTAAGCAAGATTACTAACTTTGGCGAACTCTGATATGTTCGATAAATCTCTACACAGAAATGTTAAGGCTTTATCTTCGGGTATGTTTCGGATTTGACGAATCTTCTGGATTGCGTCTTTATTTGCCAGAGCACAACCGAGAGTAAAACCAGTATCAGTTGGGTAAATGATTACACCGCCTTCGAGAAGAGCATCGCATACTTTTTGAAGCTTCCTTTTTTCGGGGTTTTTAGAGTGGATTGTGTAGACTAATGCTGGCATAATTACCTCTTCGATGATGTATGTTGAACACTTTTTTCAATTTTCCTTTTTTTCATAAAGTAAAAATAAAAAGGAATTCCAAGTAAAACAAGTGCTGTGCCAAAAATTGAATTTATTATTTGGGTTTTACCTTGTATAAACATTTGTATGTCGCTGAAAATAGTGAAGATAACAAAGCAGAATGCAAAAATTACAAAGATCGCCGGTACTACGGGATATCCAGTAACTCTATACAATCTTTTAGCATCGGGCATTTTCTTTCGTAGTATGAAAACACCAAGTGCTCCCATTCCATAGAAGAACCAACTTACGAAAATAAGCATATCGGTGAGGATGTCGAATGTTCCACTTAAAACCAAGATACTTGTCCAAACTGCTTGAAGGAGCAATGAATTCGCTGGAGTTTTGTACTTTTTATTTATTTTCCCTATTTTTTCGAAAAAAAGTTTTTCGCGAGCCATTGAGTAATATAAACGAGCACTGACCATTATAGTCCCATTAGAAGTACCAAATGTTGAGACCATAACAGCAAATGCAATGAAACTTCCACCAAATATGCCAAGAACTTGAGCTGCGGTGTCGGCAGCAACAAGCTTCGATGAAGCGATTTTTTCAATTGGAAGGACATAAATGTATGCAAGATTGATAATTAGATAGATTGCAATAACGATAAGGGTCCCAACACCCAAACCAATTGGAATATTTTTTTTCGGATTTTTGACTTCCCCAGCGATATATGTTATATTGTTCCATCCGTCGAATGCCCAAAATGCAGCCGAAAGCGAGACCATTATCCCTGTGAATATGTTAATCTTACCATTAAGATATTCCGAGGAGTCTTTGGTAAAGTTTTCAATACTTCCATTACCGAAGCCAAAAGCCAAAAGCACAAGGAAAAGTATTGCTGATACTTTCATAAAGGTAAACACAGCGGAAACACTCCCACCAAGAACAACTCCTCTAATGTTAATTCCGGTAAGAATAAATATTAGGAAAATTGTCAAGGATTTGGTTCCGATGTCGTCGAGTGGATAAATATTGCCAATAAAGGGAAGCACAATTCTGACTGATTGTTCAATATCTTGTGAAAAGTCTGGAAGTTTTATAAAGAATTGGAAGTAATCCGAAAAGACATACGAAATAGAAGCAATCGAGCCACATTGAACCACGATGAACATCGACCAACCATAAAGCCAAGCAAAGAATTCCCCATACATAGCCTCGAAAAACTTGTACTGTCCGCCTGTTTCGGCTATGAAACTTGCAATTTCGGCGTTGGTTAATGCACCAAAAAGCGTAATAATTCCAGCTATAATCCAAATCAAAAGAACAAGTTCGGGAGAGCCAAGGGATTGAGCCATAACGGTGGGTTTCTTGAAAATTCCCGAGCCAATTACAGCTCCAACTACAATTGCTACTGTTGTTACTAAACCTAAGCCTCGAACTAAACCTTCATTATTATTTGTGGAATTGCTCACACTCTTTTAGTTTTAATTAATTCAAGGCTGATGTAATAGTTGAACATATCAATTCAATTTCTTCATCAGTTAAATATGGATGCATAGGCAGAGAGAAAATTCTTTTTGAAATTGTTTCAGAAACGGGAAAGTCTCCTTCTTTGTATCCAAGATCGAGATTGACCTTTTGCAGATGCAATGGTTTGGGATAGTAAATTGCTGTTGGAATACCCTTTTCGGTTAATTTTTCAATAATTTTTTTCCGTTCGGTTTCATCTTTTGCAAGGACAGAAAATTGGGCCCAACTGGAAGTGTAGCCTTGCGGGATAAAGGGAATTTCGAGCTTGCGGTTTAGAAATTTACAGTATTTTTTTGCTACGGTGTTTCGTAGTTCCAACTCTTCGGGGAAAATTTCGAGTTTAGCTAAAAGGACAGCCGCTTGCAAAGTATCCATACGACCGTTTATTCCATTTCGTACGTTTTCGTACTTGTTTGCTCCCTGACCGTGAACCCTTATGGAGAGAAGTAATTCGTAAAGTTCAGGCTCATCGGTGAAAATAGCACCACCATCGCCATAACAACCAAGAGGCTTTGCAGGGAAAAACGAGGTTGCCGATGCATCTCCAAAAGAGCAAGCATATTTGCCGTTAAGCTGACCTCCGAACCCTTGTGCGGCATCTTCGAGCACAAGCAAGTTATATTTTTGGGCAGTTTTGAGGATTTTTTCGTAGTCGGCGGGTAGTCCGAACAGATCAACTGGAATAATAACTTTTGGAATAAGTTTCCCTTGGGTTTTTACTTCGACGATTTTCTTTTCCAATTCAGAAGGGTCGATGTTAAAGGTTCTTGAGTCAATATCGACAAAAACAGGAGTTGCTCCTACCAGACGTATTACTTCCGAAGTTGCAATGAAAGAAAAAGGGGTAGTAAATACTGCGTCACCAGGACCTACGCCCCAAGCCATTAAAGGCATCAACAAAGCATCGGTGCCCGATGCGCAGGAGACACAATACCTTCTGCCAACAAAGTTCGCTAATCTGGTTTCAAGTTCTGCTACTTCGGGACCAAGAATAAATTTGCAACTTTTTAGAACCTTTGAAAATCTTTCCAAAAGAACAGATTCAATTTTTTGATATTGTCTTTGCAGATCGATAAATTGTATTGTCATCTTCCAATTCCTTTATAAAAAATTCCGTAACTTAGTATGTCATTTTTGTCTAAAAAGTTTCTTCCGTCTATGACAATCTTTATTCCGAATTGGGAAAGGAATTTTCCTGTTAAAACAGAAAATTCTTTATGTGCAGTGGCTAAAACAATGGCAAATCTATCCTTGAGAGCAGATTCAAGAGAATCAACATTAGTAAGTTCTGGAACAAATGGATCATAGCAAATCAAATCGGCTTCTTTTTCCTCGAGAAGTTGTTTGATTTTCAACGCTGGGCTTTCTCTTAGATCGCCGAGATTGGGTTTGTATGAAAGCCCGAGAAGTGTGATTTTTGTATTTTTAACAGGTTTTCCGAATTTATTTAACGCATTTACAAGGTGGTTGACAGTGTGTGCAGGCATTGAGTTATTAATTTCTCGAGCGAGTTTTAAAAACTTATGGTCGAAGCCACTTTTCGACGCCCTTGTAATAAGATAATATGGGTCGACAGGGATGCAATGTCCTCCGACGCCACACCCGGGGTAATGGGGAAGAAAAGCAAACGGCTTATTCGATGCTCCCTCTATAACTTTTAGTATGTCGATACCTAAAATTTCAAAACTTTTTGCGAGTTCGTTGACAAAGGCAATGTTGATGTCGCGAAAGGTATTTTCAATAATTTTTGTGGCTTCTGTGGTTTTCAAATCGGGCATTTCGTGAACTTCTGCTTCGAGGAACTCTCGGTAGAAGTTTGCAATAAATTTTGTTGCCTCGGGCGAAGATGCACCAACATTTCTTGGAATATTATATACATTCCATTGGGGGTCGCCAGGATTTATACGCTCGGGGCAGTGTGCAACGAAAAAGTCTTTGTTTACTTTTAAGTTGCTTATTTCTTCGAGCATAGGAATAACCAATTCATCGCAAACTCCAGGGTTAACAGTTGATTCAATGACAACGTATTGAGAAGGGCGCAGATAATTGGCAATTGTCCCGACTGCTTTTGTCAAAGGTCTCAGATCGGGCGTGTAATCATCGAGTACAGGTGTTGGAACGCAGACAAAATAAATGTCGGAGCCTTCGATGATTTTCTCTTCTGTGGAAACAACGATACTGAATTCTTTAAGGTCGGCTTCGGCTTGACAGTCTTCAATGGGACATATTCCTTGAAGAATTTTATTAACTTTATCTTCTTTGGGGTCGTAACCAACTACTTCGTGATTTGTCTTCTTGCGAATTGCAAGGGCAAGTGGCAATCCAACATAACCAAGCCCGATAACTGCAACTTTCATCTTTTCACTTCTAAAAACTACAAATTTAGAAATTATTAACAAAACAAAGAGTTTAACCAAGAATGACAAAAATTTTATTAATTATCAAACCTTTTTTGGAATTCTTTATATAAAATACTATTTTTGGTATCCGTCTTTATTTTTTAAAGTTTGATTTAAATTTTGATTTCATCGATGAAAAAATTTATACTTATCATCGGGTTTCTTTTATCCTTCTTACCTTTTAAAATAATTCCTGCGTGGGAAAACTGTAATAATACTTTTGCTCCTAAACCAGAGGTTACAACAATCGGACAAAAATTTTATATCTATTTTGGAACGCCCAATGGAATAATTAACCTCTACAAAAACTCTGACACATCAATCCTTTTTTTGTCCGTTATTGGAGAGGATTTAAAAGACCGTAGAATATACAAAATCAAGAACCTTGGAGTCAATAGGATGGTTGCATGCACAAATTATGGACTTTATTATGCATTGGATTACAGTTACAGGTGGACATATTGGAATTTGAAAGACCGTTCTGTTTTTTCGATTGATGGAGGCAATAATTTTTTCGCCGTCGGGACTGATACTGGTGTATTTTATTCCACTAATTTTGGTCTGTTTTGGTTTCCGTCTTCTCTTCAGGGCATTACTGTTTATGATATAATTTATACCGAAGAAGGTTTTTTTGCCGGCACCGTAGGTGGTTTGTATTTTTCAAGCGATACTGGCAAATCTTGGATAGCAATTTTACCGAAAGATATTACTGTTCTATCGTTACACAAACAAAAAGATCCACAAAATTCCCAAACAATACTCTGGGCTGGAACTAATCAAGGCTTGTTTCGTGCAAAAGATAATCCACTTATATGGTCGAAAGTTGAATTCGACAGTGATAGTGTACTGTTAATTTCTTCTTTTTCCTATTTGGATAAAACGGATGGTTCAGTCTACAACAATGTTTATGTTCTAACCTCAAGAGGTCTATTCTACTCTTCGGATTTTGGGGATAGCTGGAACAATATTGGCTTTAATGATTCAAAGATTCGCACTTTTTCTTTAGATGAGAGATTTATTGTTGTAACACAGGATAAGATTTTCCTTTCTACGGATTATGGGAAGACCTGGAAACAGGCATACTACCACGACCCTGATAGGCAGATAAATGTTTTAGCTTTGAATTCAACCAGGAACACTCTATATGCTTCCATTTTAGGCAAAGGTTTGTTCATTTCGACTAATTACGGAGATAGCTGGGACTTTAAGCAAACTGAAAAATCCAACATTTTGAGCTTTCTTGTCGAAGGTGATACATTAATATTTTCAACATTTGATAACGAAATATATACTTCAACAGATAATGGAACAACGTGGAATAATTTATTTTGGAAAAAGCTAAATGTTTGGAGTTTTGTTCGTTGGAAAGATGCAATTTTAGCTGGAACCGACGACGGAGTTTATGTTTCCTGGGATTGGGGATTCAATTGGAATCGCCTTGGTTTGGCTGATAAAATTGTTTTATCTCTTCTTGCGGACAACGAAAACTTAATTGCGGGTACTTCCGAAGGAATTTTTATTTCAAATGATAATGGATTCAGCTGGTCGTTTGTGGATTTTCCTTCGCAAAATGTTTGGGCTTTGGGCTCTTTTGGGGGGAAATACATCGCTGGGAGTGATGATGGACTTTGGGAATCTTCCAATGGTGGCCTCGCCTGGTATAAAGTCGGGCTGGACGGTCAACAGGTCTATACCATTCTCCCGGCATATTCATTTGTTTTTGTTGGTTGTAAAAATGGTGTTTTTGTATATTATCCTAATACAAATATAATAGCAAAGGGTTATTTTAATTTAGGTGTTCGCTGTATGAATATTTTGGATGATTATGTTTTTGTAGGTACACAAGGTTTCGGGATCTTTCGCTCCAAATTGAACGATTTCATTTCGAATGTAAATGAACCTTTCTTCCAAAAAAGTCCCAAAAATATTGAGATACATAACTCATACAAAGACGATTTCATTAGAATTTTTTTAAAAGATGAACAAATTGGGAATTTACGGAAAATCTCATTTTTTGACTTATATGGCAAAGAAGTATATAAAGATCAAGTGAGTGAATTTAATCAAAGTGACGAAATTTCCATTTCGAAAAGTTTCTTCGGTTCCGGTATTTACTTTGTCAAGTTAGATTTCGGAAAAGATTTTGTTATTTTGCCAATCGTTTTGTTAAAATAGATTTTTATGATTTTAGTTTTAATTATTTTTATTTTTCTTTCAAACTCTTGCAGTGGAACAATGGAAAATAGATTTTCGAAAGCATACTTTGCAGGCGGTTGTTTTTGGGGTGTGGAACATCTCTTTAAACAATTAGATGGAGTGGTTGAAACAACGGTTGGCTACTCTGGTGGGAAAACGGAAAACCCTACTTACGAGGAAGTTTGTACAGATACAACAGGACACGCCGAAACAGTTGAAGTTATATTCGACGAATCAAGGATTTCATACGAAGAACTCGCCCGATTTTTCTTCGAAATTCACGACCCGACACAAGTCAATAGGCAAGGTCCAGACGTTGGCACCCAGTACCGCTCGGTGATTTTTTATGTGGATGAAGAGCAAAAGAAGGTTGCAGAAAAACTTGTAAAAATACTTGAAGCGAAAGGAATGTCTGTTGCAACAGAAATAGTACCATTCGAAAAGTTTTGGAAAGCCGAGGAGTACCATCAGGATTATTATTCCAAAACTGGAAAAGCTCCATATTGCCATTTCCGCCGAAAGATTTTTTGAACTCTTTGGTGCTTTGATGATAAAGATGAAGCCCACCGTCGAGGTAGGCTTCATCTTGGTCTATTAGGTGGACTACACCAAACTTTATTAAAGTGTTTTGGTAAATTCTGAAATAATTTCTTGCAAGTTTGGCGAGCCAATCTCTGCCAATTCGTAATACACGCGTGTGGAAGGTTTATTTATTTTGATGAAACGATTTAAATTAATAGGTGTCCCGATTACTACTGCATCGCACTCGGTTCGATTAATTGTAGCTTCGAGGTCAGCCATTTGTTGTTTACCATAACCCATCGCAGGGAGTAAGGAACCAATTTCTGGGTATTTTTCGAAAGTTTCGACCAGAGAGCCAACAAGGTAGGGTCGTGGGTCAACAAGTTCAGCGGCTCCATAGCGTCGGGCAGCAACAACACCAGCGCCGATAGTCATTTCCCCGTGCGTTAATGTTGGACCATCTTCGATAGCAAGGATACGTTTGCCACGAATGAGTTCTGGATTTTCGACCATAATTGCTGATGCAGCAAAAACCACTTTCGCTTTGGGATTGTATTCCCTTATGTTATCAAGAACATATTCAACATCCTCGGGATATGCAGAGTCGATTTTATTAATTACAATGACGTCTGCCATCCTGAAATTGACTTCTCCGGGATAGTAAGAAATTTCGTGTCCGGGACGAAGTGGGTCGACAACTACTATGGACAAATCGGGTTGAATAAAGGGCATATCGTTGTTTCCGCCGTCCCAAACAACTACATCGGCTTCTTGTTCTGCTTGACGAAGGATAGCCTCGTAATCGACGCCAGCATAGATTACGCTACCCATTGCAATATGAGGTTCGTATTCTTCCATCTCCTCGATGGTGCAGTTGTAGCGGTGTAGGTCTTCGAGGGAAGCAAAACGTTGAACCTTTTGAGCCTCTATATCCCCATAGGGCATAGGGTGCCTAATTGATACGACTTTTATATTTGAATTTCTCAAAATTTTAACAACTCGTCGTGTAGTTTGACTTTTTCCACACCCAGTGCGTACAGCTGTTATCGAAATAACTGGTTTCGACGATTTCAGCATTGTTTGCTTCGAACCGAGCATTGAAAATTTGGCGCCAGCTTTTAATACACGTGAACCGATATGCATAACGGTATCATAGGATAAATCGCTATATGATAAAACGCATTCGTCGATTTTGTACTTTTCGATTAATTCTTCTAAATCGTCTTCGGAATAAATTGGAATGCCATTTGGGTAAAGTTCACCCGCAAGCGATGGTGGATATAAACGCCCCTCGATGTTTGGTATTTGCGCAGCGGTAAATCCTACAACTTCGTATTCAGGTTTGTTTTTAAAAAAAACGTTGAAGTTGTGGAAATCGCGTCCCGCAGCTCCAAGAATTAAAACTTTTGTTCTTTGTTCCATAGCTATTCTTCAATTAGTTTAACATAATTTGTTGTTTAAAGTTCATAATACGCTCGAAAGATCTGTAGATTCTTTCTAATTTTATTTTGTTTCGATTTAATAAATCCAGAACAATTTGAATAAATTTTTCGGGCAGGTTTTCTATATAATTAATTTGATTTGCAAAAAGCAAAATGTCGTTGCCTGCAATTAACGCAAGTTCAGTGGTTTCCTCAAGTGTAAAGTTGTTTGAAATGGATTTCATTTGCAAATCATCTGTAAAAACCAAACCTTCGAAGCCTATCTGTTTTCGCAAAATCTCTTCGACCCAGATATGTGAGAGTGATGCAGGGAAATTGGGATCGAAATTTTTGTTGTAAATATGACCTACCATAACACCAGGCAAAGTTCCAGCTCCATTTAAAATCTCGTAAGGTTTTAGTTCCAGAGATTTCCAGGTGTTTGAAACATTTGTCCAATCGAAGTGGGAGTCTTGTTGTGAGGAGCCGTGACCAGGAAAATGTTTTGCAACAGAAAGAACATTGAATTTATTATGGGCTTCGATAAAATATTGGGCAAATTTAGCAACTTCCATCGGGTTAGCAGAAAAGCAACGATTATTTTGCACAACAACTTTGTTATCGGAATTGATTGCTAAATCTACAACAGGAGCAAAATTCACATTTATTCCCATATTGTGTAGTGCTTCGGCAATTTTCAAGAAAACAATCTTTGCAGTTTTTTCATCATTAGTTTGCCCTAATTCTGCGTGTGATGGAAAATCTTCGAAACCGTTCCGAGAGTTCAATCGCGAAACTTTACCACCTTCCTGGTCAATAGCTATAAACAGCGGAACTTTTGAAGCAGCCGATAAGTCGCCAGTTAGTTTTTTGAGTTGTTCGGAACTTTGTATGTTTCTTATCGTATTAGTTTCCCTGTCAGTTTCAAAAAGAATAACTCCACCAATCAAACCATTTTCAAGGTAGTTTTTAAGCCAATGGATATCTTTTAAGTCGGTTCCGCGAAAACCAACCATCAACATCTGGCAAATTTTTTGTTCCAAGGTCAAATGATTTATTTGCATATTTGTTCGAAAAACTTAATTGAAATTGACTGGGTTCGACTTCAATGCGAACCCAAGTGAATTTTTTACTATTAATCGAAAGACTTTATAACCTTTTCGATTCGTTCCAAAGCCCAATCAATTTCTTCTTTGGTAATTATCAAAGGAGGAGCGAAACGAATGACCCGGTCGTGTGTTTCCTTGCAAAGTATACCTTCGTCTTTCAATTTTTCGCAATATGGTCGAGCCGGTCCATCGAGTTCAACTCCAATCCAAAGGCCTTTTCCACGAACTTCGATTATATGTTTGCTATGAATTTGCTTTAGCTTTCCTAAAAGGTACTCGCCCATACGAGCTGAATTTTCTATCATATTCTCTTCGATTAGTACCGCAAGCGATTCTCGAGCGACACGAGCAGCAAGAGGATTACCACCGAAAGTCGAGCCGTGGTCGCCGGGTTTAAAAACACCTAAAACTTCTTTGCTTCCCAAAACAGCAGAAACAGGATAGAATCCACCTGAAAGAGCTTTGCCGATGATTACCAAATCGGGATGCACGCCTTCGTATTCATAAGCAAAAAGTTTTCCACTTCGTCCCAATCCACTTTGAATTTCATCGCAAATGAAGAGCACATTGTTCTTTCGGCAAATCTCTTCTGCTTGGCGAAGGTATCCTTCGGGCGGAACGATTATCCCAGCTTCCCCTTGAATTGGTTCAACCAAAAAGGCAGCGGTATTTTCGTTTATTTTCGACTTTAAATCCTCAATATCACCGTATTTAACAATTTGAAAACCGGGGGTAAAAGGTCCAAAGCCATCTCGGTACTGTGGTTCAGTCGAAAAACTAATTATTGTGGTGGTTCTGCCGTGAAAATTATTTTCGCAGGCAATGATTTCTGCTTTACCGTCGGGAATTCCTTTAACCTTGTAGCCCCACTTTCTTGCAGCTTTGATGGCAGTTTCGACTGCTTCGGCACCAGAATTCATTGGCAAGGCCATATCGTAGCCAGTCAAATCGTGCAACATTTTATAGAGCAATGGTAGCTGGTCGTTGCGAAAAGCGCGACTTGTCAGCGTAACCTTTGTTGCTTGTTCCACAAAAGCTTTTAAAATTCTTGGATGGCAATGCCCTTGATTTACTGCTGAATACGCGGCAAGACAATCCAAATAGCGATTTCCTTCGACATCGTAAACCCAGCAGCCTTCGGCTCGTGTTATTACAACATCAAGGGGATGGTAGTTATGGGCACCATACTGATTTTCCAACTCAATATAATCTTGTGTTCTCATTGTAACTCCTTTATTGTTTCATAGTTCATTATCGAGGAGAAGAGTAATCAAAGCCATACGAACGAACAACCCGTTTTCTGCCTGTCGGAAATAAGCTGCACGCGGGTCAGAATCTACATCACGACTAATTTCGACCGAACGAGGTAGTGGGTGCATAATTATCGAATTTTCTTTCATTTTTCTCAAAACATTTGGAGTAATGTTGTAAACGTTCAAATCGATATGTTTGTTTTGTAGCCTCTCAGCATCTATTCGGGTTTGGTAAACTACATCAACTTCGGAAATCACTTTATCGACAGAATCTAAAAGTTCATAAGCAACTTTCTTTTCTTCGAGATGCTCAAGGATATCGGGTTTAATTTGTAATTCGGGAGGTGCAATAAAATACAATTTTGTTCTTTCGAATTTGCTAAGCAAATATGCAAGAGAACGAGCAGTTCTACCACGGTCCAGAGCACCAATTAGAGCAACTTTTAAACCATCAAGTGTTCCAAGTTCATTATAAATTGTGTATAGGTCTAGCAAAGCCTGGGTTGGGTGTTGTCCGCCAGAACCATCACCGGCGTTGATGATGGGCACTTTTGAAACCTGAGCGGCACGAGCCGCTCCACCTTCTTCGTGGTGACGAAGTACGATTAGGTCGCAGTAATTTCCAATAATGCGAATTGTGTCCTCAAGCCGTTCCCCTTTGATTTCGGAAGAGAATTCACGAGCTTGCTCTGTCGAAAGTACTTTTCCGCCCAACCGCAGCATAGCCGATTCAAAAGAAAACCGGGTCCGTGTCGATGGTGCGTAAAAAAGCGAAGCCATAATGTATCGTTCATAATCGCGGGTTCCACCTCGCCGAACAATTTTTTCCATCTGACGGGTTCGTTTGAATAGCTCCCAGATCAAAGGTACCGTGAACTGCTGTGATTGAATAATATGTTCAATCTTCATAATTTAACCTCGATTTATGGCAAAATTTGTGTTCCTGCTTTTCCTTCCAAAGCATCTTCGATGTATTCATACGAGGTGATAATAACTTTTTTACCGCCATTTCTTAAATATTTAATAGCAGATTCAATTTTAGGTCCCATACTTCCAGCTGGGAAATGTCCTTCGTTGAAATATTTTTCCGCTTCATCCGAAGTTATTACGTTCAGCTGTTTTTGATTAGGTTTCTTGTAGTTTAGATATACATAGTCTGTTGCAGTGCTAATCAAAAACAAATCAACATTTAGTTTATTAGCCAAAAGAGCCGAGGAGCGGTCTTTGTCGATTACAGCTTCGCAGCCAATTATTTGAGAATCCTTGAAATAAACAGGAATTCCGCCTCCACCCAAAGCAATAGTGATGATACCACAATCGAGAAGCTGCCGAATAACAGCGAATTCAACAATATCGAGAGGCTCGGGCGATGGAACAACTCGCCGCCAGCCACGATTAGCATCCTCGACTACGTTCCAACCTAACTTTTTTCTTCTCTCCTCAGCAGTTTTCCTATCGTAAAAAGGTCCAATTGGCTTGGTGGGATTTTGAAATGCTGAGTCAGAAGGGTCGACCACTACCATTGTTGGCACAACAGTAACGGGGTTATCAAGGTTTTGTTCTTTAAGCTCTTGGTAGAATGCTTTTTGCAAAAGATAACCAATCTCGCTTTGGGTTGTTGCAACACACATATCCAGAGTATGGGTGTATACTTCGCTCGAAGCTCGCTCGGAACGAATTAAAGCTGCTCCAACTTGCGGTCCGTTTCCATGTGTTACAACGATTTTCCAGCCATCTTTGACCATTTTGACAATATTCCTTGCAGTTTCAATAGCATTTTTGAATTGCTCATCGAGCGTTCCTCTTTCGCCGGTTTTGATTAATGAATTTCCACCAATAGCAATTAGTGCCGATTTATTTCCATTTTTCATAGTTACTTATTTTTCATAAGTTCATACATAATAGCTTTTTGAACGTGCAAACGGTTTTCGGCTTCCTGGAATACAACTGAATTCGGAGAGTCTATAACTTCGTCGGTAACCTCTTCGCCACGATGAGCAGGGAGGCAATGCATAAATATTGCATCGGGCTTTGCGTTGGCAAACAATTTCGCATTTACTTGGTAGGGGGCAAAAATTTTCTTCCGCTTTTCAGCCTCAGCTTCCTGTCCCATCGAAGCCCAGACATCAGTATAAACAACATCGGCATTGCGAACAGCTTCAACTGGGTCGTTGGTAACTTCAATTATTGCACCTGTGGATTTTCCTGCCTCTATTGCATTTTGATATGCTTTTAAATTGGGTTCAAACCCCCGAGGCGTGGCAACAACAATATGGGCTCCAAGCCGACCTGCAGCAGACATCAAAGAGTGGGCAACATTGTTGCCGTCGCCAACGTATACGATTTTCAATCCTTTAATTGTTCCTTTTACTTCGAGAATTGTGAAAAAATCTGCCATTGCTTGGCAGGGATGTGCAAAATCGGTCAAGCCATTGATAACGGGAATTCTTGCGAAACGAGCCATATTTTCGACTATATCGTGTCCGAATGTTCTTACCATAATTCCATCGACCATTCTCTCTAAATTTTTTGCAACATCATAAACAGATTCGCGTTTGCCAAGATTGATTTCAGTGGGAGAAAGATAAATTGAGAACCCCCCTAATTGTTGAATTCCAACATCAAAAGTTGTGCGGGTTCGTAGCGATGGTTTTTCAAAGATTAAAGCGAGTGTTTTGTAACGTAAAGCCTCGTAATAATCCGAAGGCTTTTCTTTCATTTTCTTAGCTAAATCGAAGATGCCAAGTATCTCTTCTGTCGAAAAATCCGTTACTTCTAAAAAATCTTTTTTCATAATTAACCTGGTTAGTTAAACAAAATAAAGTAAAAAGGGGAAAAAAACAAAAGAAGTTAAATAGGAGCGTCGGTGGTATAATGCTTGAAGAGGATAATCTTTAAAGCACGGGTTTTGGGCAGTCGATACCACTGGAAAAGATTTGCCTTCTTTTGAATAAAATACTCTTTTCTATGCAAATGTTTTATCATCATTGCCGAAAAATAAATAACTAATTTACTAATTCTTTTTGAAATAAAGAAATTAATAACTCAAAGGGTTTTGTTTGATGTTGGTTGGAAAACAAAAAGGCGGGGATAAATTAGATGTTTCCCCGCCATTATGTAGTTATTTTTTTAATCGAGAATTTCTAAAGCAGATACTTTTTTTCTTTTAAGGATTCTTTGGAATGCTTCACGCCATTTATCGAATCTTTGATAAACAACAGGAACAACCACAAGTGTCAAGAATAATGAACTCAGTAAGCCACCAATTATTACAACAGCGAGGCCCGATTTGGATTCAGAACCAGCAGAGGTTGAAAGTGCAATGGGCAAAAGTCCGAAAACCATTGCAAAAGTCGTCATCAAAATAGGACGGAGACGAAGTTGGCCAGCTTCGAGCAAAGCCTCTCGAGTTGAAAGCCCTTTCTCAAATTTCATATAATTGGTTCTATCGACAAGCAAAATACCGTTTTTAGCTACCAAACCAACAAGAGTGATTAAACCAAGAATTGAGTATAAACTAATAGTTTTCATTGTAAATGCCAATCCAAAAAGTGCCCCGATAAGCGCCAAAGGAATAGAAAACATAATTACAAGCGGATATAGATATGAGTTGTACAAAGCAACTAAGATTAAATAAACAAAAGCATTTCCAATTATCAAAGCAGTTAGAAGCTGACGGAATGAATCCATCATTGCTTTTTGTTCACCTACAAATTCGAAATCAACTCCTGGAGGTAATTTGACATTTTCAAGTTTTTTACCAATTTCGTTAGCAACATCGCCGCTTGCTCGCCCAAAAACGGAAGAATTGACATAAATCGCTGGAGCTCGATTTTCTCGCTCCAATTTGGTTGGTCCAACAGATTGATAAACATTGGCAAATTGCTTTAAAAGTATCACATTACCTTCACGATTAACAAAAGGAAGGTTTTGGACTTCTTCAACTTTTGAGCGGTCGAATTTATCCAATTGTATCCGAATGGGGTAATCTACAATACCTTCGGAATATTTAGAGTCGTCGTTTCCTGTAAGTGCTGTTCGCAAAGTTGCACCAACCTCGGCGATGGTTAATCCAAGGGACGCAATTTTTTCGCGGTCAATTTCAACCCGAATTTCAGGCTTACCTTCTTCGCTCGATAACTGAACATCGGTCGTACCTTTTACTGTTCGAACCACACTATCGATAATCATTGCTCCTTTATAAGTACTTTCGTAATTAGGCCCGCTTACAAGAATTTGTATTGGCTTTCGGGTAGTTGTGCCTAATAAAGTAACAGGCTGGGCTGTTACTCTAACGCCAGGGATTGTGTTTATTTTTTCTTTCATCATTTGTCCGAATTCATCAGTCGAAATATTTCTTTGGTTTTTATCAACCAATATTGCTGTAATCTGGGCTGTATTGTTTTGGAATTGACCTAACAAGCCTTCGCTCGAAAATCCGACATTAGTGAAAACTTTAACCACCTCGGGCTGTTTTCTCAAAAGTTCTTCTATCCTTTGGGTAATTTCGTTTGTTTTCTCAATTGTAGCACCTGGTGATGTTTCCAAGGAGAAAATTATTTCTCCACGGTCGACCTGTGGCAGGAATTCAGTTCCAACAAATCCCAAACCTGGTAACATTAAAGCTAAAATCAGCAATGCACCTGCGAATAG
>Ga0197142_1001646_pt1 | contig 20261 bp, 19 predicted proteins | sample GBS60_MetaG_FD_148614 | JGI IMG/M metagenome (GOLD analysis project Ga0197142, IMG submission 148614) | Sediment microbial communities from Great Boiling Springs, Gerlach, Nevada, United States - GBS 60_MetaG | ecosystem: Environmental > Aquatic > Thermal springs > Hot (42-90C) > Sediment... | reverse complement strand
TACTATGCCAGAAGATACTGTTACATCTATTATATCTATAGGACCAGCTAGTAGTAGTGACCCATCTTATAATGGAAGAAGAGGAAATAATATTAATGTAACTGTTATAGACAATGATCAAATAGAAAAAGGGGAAGCTCGTGTTATAATTACTCCTACATCATTAGTTACAAGAGAAGAAGGAGAATCTGCAACATTTAGTGTAGTCTTGGGCAAAAGACCTTCAATACCATCAATACTTTTAAGCTTACAGATTTTACAACCAACTCAAGGTAGGCTTTCTAACGATGTTCTTATATTTAATAGAGAAAATTGGAACATTCCTCAAACTATTACCCTAACATCAATAGATAATCATTACAGAGATGGAGATGTTACATATAGAATTTTAATAAAGTTATTAAATAATAATGATCCTGATTATAGTAGAATACCACAAACATATTATGTCTATGTTACTGATATTGACAATGATTTACCTCGAGTAGAAAACATAGAAAATTTCATTTCAATTACTCCAAGAGAAATAATTACAAATGAAAATGGTGGTAGCGCTTCATTTAATATAGTTTTGAATACTGCTCCTACTCGTAATATTGAAATAAGATTATCGCCTTCTAAGATAAATGAAATTGTAATTAATCCAGATAGAGTTGTATTTACTCCAAATAATTGGAATATACCTCAAACTATAACTGTAACTGGTATTAATGATAATAGAAGAGATGGAGATCAATATCTTGTTGTCTATACTTCACCAATAATTTCTTGGAGTAATCCTACATTTAACAGATTAGACCCTCCAGATGTGGAAGTTATTAATTATGATAGTAGGAGTGGCGGATTCTTAAATATACAAGATTCTATGCTTTCTAATATTTTGATGTTAATTTTAGGTATATTATTACAAAATACTAAATAATATTTTCCTTTTAAATAAATTAAAAAAATACTAAAATTATAAAATATTTAAATAATATTGAAATCTTAATATTAAATATTTAAAACAAACCAAACCAAAATTTAATATATTATAGCGTTTTAAATACAAGTTGGGCTATCATAAAGATAGGATATAAATATTTTAATTAAATTTTAAATTTTAAATTATTGTATGTATTCTTTTAGAAGAATATTTGCTTATTTGATTTAAAATGTTATAACGTTATTTTTATCTAATAATTTTAGATAGTAATAATTTTAATGCTGACTAAACAATAATTTCATAAGTTATAAGTTTTGATTTATAATATTAATTAATAATTTTAGGGCCGGTAGTTCAATGGTAGAACGTCGGTTTTGCACACCGAAGGTTGTGGGTTCGATTCCCGCCCGGTCCAATCTTATTGCCCCCCGGTAGCTCAATTGGAAGAGCAGGAGCGTTCTAAGCTCAAGGTTGGGGGTTCGAGTCCCTCCCGGGGGAAACTAAATTTTTAAATTATTGTGCTTTATAAAAATGAATTAAAAAACAAAAAGAGAGGAAATTATCCTCTCTTTTCGATCAAAAAAGAAAAGATGGAGCCGACAATACTAATTTAATCAACCGCTTGCTTTTTTATATTAATAATTATAATTTATATAATGAACTTTAGCAAATTAAAAATAAATAAAAAGGAAGTTAAAATTTTCTTATTAATTTTTCTTTCTTTATTGCTTTTTTTCCAATTAGGCTTCATTTATGGTTCTAAATTTTACCAAAATTGCCAAATAAATTTATTTAAAAATGGAAATAATTGAAAATATAGTTGATTTTATTGGAAAAACAATTTTATTTTTTTTAATAATCTGGCTAATTGTTAATAATCTTTATAATAAAATATTTTCTTCATTAACTTCTTATGGGTGGGGTAAATGAAAAAATATTCTAATTTAATAAAATATTTTTTTCTTTTTAATGATATCTTTTTTTTTTATATATCATTGAGTTTATTGGTCATTATTAGATATGGTTTTAATCTCTTAGATCTTAAAAATCATCTTTTAGGATTTACATTTCTTTTACCTTTTTGGTTAATAATTTTTTATTCTCAGGATTTTTATTCTTTAAATTTAATCAAGAATAAACTTTCCTTAAGGATTATCAAATCTTTTATTTTTGGGTTTTTTGTTTCTATTATTATTTTCTATTTTTTACCTTATTTTAAAATTCAACCTAAAACCAACTTGTTTATATTTATTTTTCTATATATGTCTTTTTTTCTAATATCCAGATTATTCTTAGAAGAAAATATCATTAAAAAAAACAAATTAAAAATTTTGGCTGTTATACCCAATTATTTAAAAAATAAATTTTTAGATGATTTTAAAAATTTAGATTTTTATGAATTTTATATAGTTAATGAAGATGAAATGCCTTATGAGAAAGATTTTTACTCTAATTTTAGTGCTATTGTTTTAAGCAGAAAAATTATTAGCGAGGAAATAATTTCATCGTTGGTTAAAAAAACTAATTTTCAAATACCCATTATTGAGCTAATAGATTTTTACGAAAAAAATTTAGGCAGAATTCCACTGGAAGAAATAGATGAATATTGGATTTTAAAAGAAATAGTTAATCCAGAGCACAAAATTTTTGCTATCACCAAAAGATTTTTTGATATTTTATTTTCTTTATTAATAGGTCTATTATCTTTGCCTTTAATACCCATTATAGCTTTGTGTATATATGTAAATTCGCCAGGCCCAGTAATATTTAAACAAAAACGTATTGGCAAAAATAATAAAGAATTTTTTATTTATAAGTTTAGAACTATGAAATTAGAAAAACAAGATCCAGGAATTTGGGAAAAATATAATGATGAAAGAATTTTCTTTTGTGGGAAAATTTTAAGAAAACTTCACCTAGATGAAATCCCACAAATAATTAATGTTTTAAAGGGTGATCTTTCGTTTGTTGGACCAAGACCAGAACAAGTTAACATTGTTGAAGATTTAAAAACTAAAATTCCATATTATAAATTTCGCCACTTAATTTTACCAGGGATTACTGGTTGGAGTCAGGTAAATTATAAAAAACCCTTTAATATAGAAGAAACAAAAATAAAACTTGAATATGATCTTTATTATTTAAAAAACAGGCATCTTTTATTAGATATAACTATATTCTTAAGAACAATTTTTAATATTTAAAAACTCGCATTTTCGACTTCTATTTTTTCAATATATTTAATACCCTCTAAAATCTTTTTTAGATTTATATCATAAGGAATTTTTAAAAGAATAAAAGCTTGGTATCTATTTTTCTTTTTATATATTCTATCTAAAAAAGGTCCATAAATATAAAATTCTTGGTTTAAAAGAAAAAGTCTTTTTTCTAAAGTGTTTTTTATATATATTAATCTTTTTTTAAGTTTTTCAAGATCTTTGAGTAAAGAAGATATTTTTATGTTATTCCAAAAAGGAGGCATTTTCTTTTCTTTTCTTTCAACAATGATTTCTTTTAAAATATCCCCATTTTTTATTTTTTCTATAATTTCATCATCTAATTTAGTTTGAATAAACAATTTACGGCTTGAGTGGTACAAAAAATTTAAAATTCTTATACCTACTTCTTTATTGATATATTCTTGACTATAAAAATATTTATCAAAATTTAAAAATACAGCCGCATCAGTGTGTTGATATATTTTAAGCAAGTACCAACTTCCCATAATCACTTTGTAATTATAAAGATCATTTTCTTTTAATAAATTTTTTAAATCATTTTTTGTTTGAATATAATAAGACTTGATCTTTAAATTATCAAAATATTTTTTTAACCACAATCCTCCCCAGCCGCTGATTGATAATTCTTTATTTTTACATTTAGGACAAATATTTTTTAGTTTATAAGATTTACAACAAAATTTGCAAAATAAAAACTTGTTAATAACATTTAAAGTATTATTACACTTAGGACAAACAGCCTCATAATTACAATTTAAACAAAATAATTTATGAGCAAGATTTTTATGTGAAATATATACTTTCGTTGTTTTATATTCATTAATAACTTGTATAAGATCCTTTAATTTTTCTATTTTGCCAAAATTAATTTTTTCAAATGAAGGTTTAAATTTTATTATATTTTTAAGAGAAGGTAATTTTGAGATATAAACTAAATTTAAATTTAAAATCTTACAAGCTTTTTTTATGATATCTAAATAGTTTAAATAAGGTTGTTTAAAGAATTCTTTATAAAAAATATTTCCTTCATCTAAAACTATAATCGAACTAATATTTAACAACGGTAAAAAAATATGTGTTTTACTGCCTAAATAGATATAGTCTTTTTCAAAAAATGTTTTTTTTAAAATTTCCCCCATATCTTTAGTTGTTTTTATCAAAATTAGATTTTTTATTGTTTGTTTATATATTTGATAAATATTTTCTGCATAAAATTGATCTGGCGCAAATATAAAGATAGGGTGAGGTAATTTTTCTATTAAAGAAAAAAAATCTTCATCTTTTAAAAAAAATTCTTTATATCTATTTTTAGGCTTATCTTTATATAATAATTCGTCTTTTATTTTTAATCTTATATTATTTTTTAAAAATAAATAACAAGCAAAAGATAAAGATGTATAGTAAGTTCTACTAAGCCAATAAGCTAGTTTTTTTTGATAAGCTAATAAATAATCATTTTCATCTAAAATCTTCTCTATGCTTTTTATATTAAAATTTAAATCTTTTATAAGATATTTTACTTCTGAAAGCGGCAAACATTTAATTACATAACCTATAGTTTTCTTTTTATTAAAGTCAATTTTAACCAAAGCACCGCTTTTAACATATTCGTGGCTATAATAAATAAAAAAATCTGAAGAATTTGGAGGCAGTGGTTGAATTGGTATTATTTTTAAAATATAATTTTTTTTCATTTATCTGATAAAATATTTTAATACAATGATAGCTAAAATAGGAATTGACTTGGGAACTGCTAATACAAGCATTTTTCTTCCTGGCAAAGGTATAGTTTTAACCGAACCAACAGTAGTCGCTGTTGATGAGCTAACAAATAAAATTCTAGCCGTAGGTCAAGAAGCTAAAGATATGATAGGTAAAACCCCTGGAGATATAAAAATATACAGACCCCTGAGGGAAGGCGTGATTGCTGATTATAAATCTACTCTTGCTATTTTAAGATATTTTTTAAATAAGATTAAAACATCAAAATTTTTTAAACCTATTCTTGTAATTTCTGTTCCTGCTGGAATTACTTCTACTGAAAAAAAGGCAGTAATTGATGCAGCCATAGAAGCGGGCGCAAAAGAAGTTTATCCTATAAGAGAGCCATTACTTGCAGCCCTTGGCGCAGATTTACCTATAAATTTGCCTTCAGGCCAAATGATTGTTAACATAGGAGGAGGTACCACTGAAATAGCTGTTATCTCACTTGGTGGAATAGTAACTTGGGATTCAATAAGAATAGCCGGAGACAAATTTGACGAAGCCATTAGAGAATATTTAAGAAGAAAATTTAATCTTGCTGTAGGAGAAAAAACAGCAGAAATAGTTAAGGTAAAAATTGGTTGTGCCTTGATTAATAAAGAGACTGAAAATTTAAATATGAATGTTAATGGTATTAATATTTTAACAGGTTTACCAGTTACAGTAAAAATATATTCTCAAAATATCTCAGAAGCCCTACAAAGAAATCTTAAAGAAATAATTTTAAGCATTAAAAAAGTTTTATCTCAGACACCTCCAGAACTTATTTCTGATATAATGGAAAAGGGAATTGTTCTTTCTGGCGGAGGTGCCCTTTTAAGAAATTTAGATCAAATGATTTATGAATACACGGGTGTGCCTACATTTGTAGCAGAAGACCCCCTTTTTTGTGTTGCCAGAGGCACAGGTAAAATAATAGATAAATTAGATTTATATAGAAGAGTGCTTTTATCGCATAAATAACTATGGTTATAGGCCATTATCAACAAAGACTTATTTTAGAAAATATTTTATTAAAAAATAATAGAGGGTTTTATATTTTAAAAGGACCTGAGGCGGTAGGCAAATTTTTTTTGTTAAAAGAATTATTAAGTCAATTTAATAAAGAAAGAAGTTTGTTTGATTATTTTATTTTTGACAACGATGATTATGTTTTAAAAATAAGTACTGCTAATTTTTTAAATAAACTTCTGCTACTTAAAGGAGAAAAAAAAATTATTGTTATTAACGACGCCCACCGATTAAACAAAGAAGCCCAGAATAGACTTTTAAAAACATTAGAAGAATTTACTTCAGAGTCTTTAATTTTTTTTATAACCTTTAGACCTTTTAAAATTTTGCCTACAATTAGATCAAGATCATTTCAAATAACTTTTAATTTAGTAAACAATAGTGACATCAAAAATTTTTTATTAAGCAAAAATTTTGAAGAAAAATTAATAGATAAATTAATAGATCTTTTTCCAGGACAAATAGGTTTTATATTTAAAATTTTAAATGATTTAGATAAGTTTAAAAAAATATATTCAATGTATATCAGTAACGATATTTTTGAAAAAATTGATAATTTAAATAAGTTAGGCAATATTAATTTAAATGAAATTTTAAATTATTTTATTCATCTGGAAAGAAAAAGGCTTTTAAATAAAGAGAAAGATGCTATTTACAAAATAAAACAACTTTTATCTTTATATGAAGATTCCCAATTTTATCTTAATAAAGATTTACAAGTGATTAATTTCTTTTTAAATAGTTACACTAATAAATAATTATGCAAAAAGCATTTAATTTATTAAAATTAACTTTCTTTTTAGGTCTTATAATCTATTTAATAGGTAGTATTTTACAAGAAGAGTTTTTGTTAAAAATAATAAAGGGGGCTGGAGAAAAATTAGCTCCTTATGGAATAGAAATATTTCATTTAAGATGATAGAAAAGTTTATAAAATCAATAAATAATTTAATTTCTGAATTTGAGGAAAGGCTTAAAAGCATAAGAAGTTATAAATTTGCCCTGCATTGGCTTGAAAATATTGAGATAAATTGTTATGGAAATAAATATCAACTTAAATCTTTATCCAATATTAGTCAATTAGATTTATTAAAATATAAAGTTGAACCATGGGATGAAAATATTATTGGTGAAATAGAAAGGGATATAAAGAAAACAAATTTTGGTGGCAGTGTAATAAAAGAAAAATCTTATTTAATTGTAACCTTTCCTCCTATAACAGAAGAAGCCAAAAGAGATTTATTAAAAGTTTTATCTCAAATTAAAGAAGAGTATAGAATCAAGGCTAGAATTTTAAGAGATGATTTTTTAAAAGATTTAAAAAATAAGAAAGAAAATAAAGCAATAAGCGAAGATTTGTTTTTTAAAAATAAAGAAAAAGTAGATAAAGAAATAGAAAATTTTAATAAAAAAATAGATCAATTATTTCAAATTAAAGAAAAAGAGATGCTTGCATAAATTTTTAATAAATGTTTAATATAATTTTTTTTCTTTTAGTTTTAGGATTTCTTATATTTATTCATGAGCTGGGCCATTTTTTAGTGGCAAAAAAATTAAAAGTTCAGGTTGATGAATTTGCTGTTGGTTTTCCACCTCGTCTTTTTAGAAAAAAAATAAAAGAAACATTATATTCTTTAAATTTATTTTTTTTAGGTGGCTATGTAAAGCTAAGAGGAGAAAACGATCCATCTGACAAAGAAGGTTTTTTAAATAAACCTCCTTTAGTAAAAATTTTAGTTACTATCGCCGGCGTTGTTTTTAATATTGTCTTAGCTTATTTTTTGTTTTCTTTTGGTTATTTAATAGGCTTGCCTGAATATTCTAAAGATTCAAAAAATATAGTTATTTTACAAATTTTGCCTGGTACTGTAGCTCAAAAATCAGATTTAAAAATTTTAGACAAGCTTCTGTATTTAAGAACAGAAAAAGACTTGATACAATTTAAGAAAATTGAGGAGGTAAGAAATAACTTAGAAAAATTTATCGATCAAGAAATTTTTTTAGGCATTGAAAGAAATGGTGAAATTAAAGAAATAAAATTAATCCCCAAAAAACAAGAAAATTCTGGTCCTTTAGGTATAAGATTAGGTACTATTGATATAGTAAAATATAATTTTCCCTTAAATTTTTATTTTGGTTTTATAAAAACAAAAAATTCTATCATTAATTTCTTTTTGGGCATAAAAGATTTTTTTGCCAGAATTATTGCTGGCCAAAAAGAAGCACTTAAAGAAGTTGTAGGCCCATTAGGTATTTACGATATATATAATCAATTTAAAGCTTTGGGTATCAACTATTTGATATTTTTTGTAGCCATAGTATCTTTAAATTTAGCAATCATAAATATGTTGCCGATACCTGCCCTTGATGGAGGAAGGTTTATATTTTATTTTTATGAATTAGTGGCTAATAAAAAGATCAATCCCAATATTGAAAATGTAATTAATCTAGCTGGTTTTATTTTTTTAATAATATTAATGATTTTAATTACCATCAAAGATATAATGGCTAAATTCTAATGAGGCAATCAAAATTATTTTTAAAAACTTATAAAGAATTCCCCTCTGATGAAATTTCCCAAAATGCTAAGTTTCTTATTAAGGCAGGCTTTATAGACAAATTATCTTCAGGTGTTTATAATTTATTACCTCTTGGATTTTTAGTTATAGAAAAAATTAAAAATATTATAAGAAGAGAGCTTAATTTATTGGGTTGTCAAGAATTGCTTTTAGCTAACCTTCATTTAAGAAAATATTGGGAAAAAACTGATAGATGGAATAAGTTTGATGTTTTATTTAAAATTAAGGGTAATTTAGAAGAATATGCCCTAGCTCCAACTCATGAGGAAGTCATTTTTCCCTTAATAAAAAAAACTGTTTTTTCATATAAGCAATTACCTTTGGCTTTGTATCAAATAAATACAAAATATAGAGATGAACTTAGAGCGAAATCTGGATTGTTAAGAAATAGAGAGTTTATAATGAAAGATCTTTATAGTTTCCATATAAATAATAATGATTTAGAAAAATTTAAAAAAAAGATTGAGGAAGCTTACTTAAAAATATTTAATAAAATTGGATTAAAACCTATTAAAACTTTAGCTAGTGGTGGTACTTTTTCTGAATTTTCCACTGAGTTTCAGGTATTAACAGAAAGCGGTGAGGATATTATTTATTTATGTTCTAATTGTAATTTATCCTGGAATAAAGAAATTATAAAAAGAGAAAAATGTGAATATTGTGATAAAAATTTAGAAATTTATAAATCAATTGAAATTGCCAACACTTTTAATTTAGGTACTAAATTTTCTGACATTTTTGATGTTTTTTATTTAGATAAAAAAAATAAAAAAAATTTTATTTGGGCAGGATGTTACGGTATAGGTATCACAAGAATTTTAGGGGCGATAGCTGAAATTTATAATGATAAAAAAGGTTTAATATGGCCAGAATCAATTTCTCCTTTTAAAGTTCACTTAATCTTACTTTTTACAGGAGATAATAAAAAAAATTTATCTCTTTATAGGATTGCTGAAAATTTATATAATAAATTATCTTTTTATAATATTGACACACTTTTTGATGACAGACATAATGTTTCAAATGGAGAAAAATTATCTGAAAGTGATTTAATAGGCATAACTTATAAAATAATAATAGGAGAAAGATTTTTAAAAAATAAAAAAGTAGAACTTATCTTTAGGAAAAATGGTAAAATTAAAGAATTAAAAATTCAAGAAGTTGTTAACTTTTTTAAAGATAAAAAATGAAAAAATTTTTAAAACAATTAGAGTTGGGCATAGATTTAGGCACTTCAAATACTTTAGTTTATTTAAAGGATAAAGGAATTGTTTTTGAAGAGCCGTCATACATTGCTTTTGATAAAAGAAATAATTCTATTATCTCTATAGGGAATGAATCAAAAAGAATGATGGGCAGAGCACCACAGTATTTACAAATAATAAAGCCAATTAATTATGGAATAGTAACAGATTTTGAAGCCACAACTAATTATTTAAGCCAAATTTTAACAAAAATAAATAAAGATTTTTTTAGCTTAATAAAACCAAAAGCTGTTATAGGAGTACCCCTAAATCTTACTGAGGTTCAATTAAGAGGAGTGATTGATGCAGGTAAAATTGCTGGCTTTAAAGAAGTTTATTTAGTAGAACAACCAATAGCTGCAGCCTTGGGTGGTAATTTAGATATTAATGAAGCCAAAGGCTTAATAATTGTTGATATTGGAGGAGGAACAACCGAAATTTCTATTATTTCATTAGGCGGTATTGTGGTAGGAAAAAGTATAAAGATAGCTGGCGATAGATTTAATCAAAATTTCTTAACTTATGTCAGATTAAAACATAATATTATAGTAGGCGAAAATCAAATAGAAGAAGCAAAAATAAACATAAGTTCAATTGTTGGCAAAAATCATTATTTTACCTTAAGGGGGAGGGATACAATAACTACTCTTCCTAAAGAAGTTGTTGTTTCTGGCATAGACTTAAAAGAAGCCATTATGCCCTTATTAAATGATTTAGTTGATGAAATTAAAGATATTTTAAATATTGCCCCAGCAGATTTAATTGGTGACATAGTTAATACTGGTATTTATTTAACAGGAGGTGGAAGTTTAATTGAGGGGCTGGATGATCTTTTGTCTAAAGAACTTAATATAAAAATAAACAAAATGGATAATCCTCTTCATTCAGTTGTTTTTGGCCTAGGTAAAATAATCGAAAATTTTGACTACTATAAAAAATTTTGTTTTTCTTCATAATATTTTTTTATAATATATAATTAAAAGATGAAAGTAAATAAATTTATGAGAAATTTTTACCTCATTTCTTTGTCGATGTTTTTAATTTATATTTCAAATTTTATTCCTGTTATAGCCCAAACATATCACGACTCTCGTCTTATTGTTTTTAATTGGCATAATATTTTTAGTGACCTTTTTAATAAACTTAATCCTTTTTTAAAAGACGAAGCTGATTACAAAAAAAAATACTTTAAACTTTTAAGAGAATTTTCTCAACTTAAATTATACCAACAAGAAAAACTTTTTTTAGAATCTTTTGATTTGCTTAAAAACAAATATCCTAATGCCTCTTTTATTAGAGTAATTGATAGACAACTAGGTATTATTTACACAGAAAATTATCCAACAATTACCAATAAATCTTTAGTTATTGATGACAAATGGATTTTAATAGGAAAAGTTAATAAAGTTCAAGGAGCCAATTATCTTAAGATAATCTCCCTTTTATCACCTAATTTAAGATTTGGTGTTTCAGATATAAATGGAAATTTTATAGGCATAGCCCAGTCTACCGGTTTGGGTTATCTTATTATCAATAATTTAGATAAAAAAATAAATATTAAAGAAGGAGATTTAGTGTTTACAGCCGGTAATGATGATTTTTTTCCTAAAGGTTTTTTGGTAGGAGAAATATCAGAAATCAAAGAATTGGGACTTATTAAAAATATTAAAATAGAACCGATGGGAGATTTTTTTGCTGATAAATTAATTATTTTACCTTAATGTATTTTTTTTCTTTTTTAGTTATTTTTTTTGATATTTTTTTAAAGATATTTTTAAATAATAAATTTATTTTTTTATACTTGCCTATTTTATATTTTTTTTATTTAAATCAAGATAGATCTTTCTTTTTATTTTTTTTTATTTTAAGTATTTTAAATGATATTTACTTATTTCTACCTTTTGGTTTTACAGGATTAATTTTGTCAATTTTATTTTTAGTGAGTATGTTGATATTTAGATTTTTTGAAAAAGATAATTTAATTATAATTTTAATGTATTTAAGTTTTATGGTTTTAGTATTAATTAGTTTATATTTTTCAATTTTAAGTATAAGTTTTTTAAATTTTATTTTTTTAAGAGTTATTTTTATTAATTTAATTTTTTCTTATCTTATTTTTATTGTCTTGTTTAAAATATCAAAAAATAATTTCATTTTAAAATGAAATGGGTAGATGAAGAGCTTTTTTATCTTAATTTTAATAAGGTTAATCAAAAAATAAATATTTCTATTTTTCTCAAATTTTTATTTTCTTTTCTTTTCTTTATTATTGTTATCTCTTTAATAAAATTATCACTATTCGAGAACAAAAAATGGACAATCTTTGCTTCTGGAAATAATAAGTTGATACTTAAAATTCCAGCTCCTCGAGGTTTAATATTTGACAATCTAGGAAACCCCTTGGCTGTAAATAACTCATCTTATGATTTGATAGTAGATATCAATAGAATTAAATTTGAAGACAAAGAATATTTTAATAATATTATTGATGAATATAATCTAAATTTTAATATAAATGGTAACTATCTAACGGTTAAAAATATTCCAGCAAATTTAGCCTATAAGATTTTAGTAAAATATCCTAATTCTATAGAAGTAAAAGTGATAGAAACATACAGAAGGGTTTATAATCCAGGAGAAGGTTTTGGAAATCTTTTGGGTTATTTAGGATTCCCCACTAAAGAAGAAATTGAAAAATATAATTTTGATCCTAATTTATATATAGGTAAATTGGGCATAGAGAAATATTATCAACAATATTTACAGGGCATAGATGGCAAATTAATTTTTGAAAAAGATAGTAACTCTAATATCATTAGAATTTTAGATAAAAAAGAACCAGTATATGGACATAGTCTTTATTTAACTATAAATTCTGAATTTCAAAAGGAAGCTTATGATCTTTTTAAAAAATATCTAGAAGAAAAAGGCTATAAAAAAGGGGGTTTTATTATGATGGATCCTAATTCGGGCAAAATTATTTCTATAGTTTCTTATCCCGATTTCGATAATAACCTTTTTCAAAACGATAAGTCTTATGCCAATTATGTTTTAAATCATAAAGAAAATCCTCTTTTTAATAGAATTATTTCTGGATTATATGCCCCTGGTTCTGTAATAAAACCAATTATTGCTCTAGCAGCCCTTGAAGAAAAAATAATAGATCCCGATAAAAAAATTTATTCATCAGGAGAATTAGTGATTCCCAATCCTTATAATCCCAATAAACCCTCCGTGTTTAAAGATTGGAAGGTTCATGGATGGGTTAATGTTAAAGAAGCCATAGCTAATTCAGCCAATGTTTATTTTTATACTATAGGAGGAGGATTTGGCAATCAAAAAGGATTAGGCATTAGTAAAATTTTTGATTATTTAAAAATTTTAGAAATAGATGAAAAAAGCAATATAGATTTATCAGGAGAAGCCCAAGGATTTATCCCCAATCCAGACTGGAAAAAAAAGACAAAAAATATTAATTGGTTAATAGGTGATACTTATAATATAAGCATAGGCCAAGGAGATCTTCTTTTAACTCCATTAAGAATAGCTTTAATCACTGGTGTTTTGGCAACTAATAAATTAGTTAAACCTTACATTGTTGAAAAAATAATCAACCATCAAAATAAATTAGTTTACAAAAATAAACCATATATTTTAAAAGAAAACATATTTAATAAAGAAAATGTAAGAATAATTCAAGAAGGTATGAGAATGACTGTTACCGAAGGAACTGCTAAAACATTATCATATTCTGTTGTTTCTATAGCAGGTAAAAGTGGTACACCTCAAATAATGGGCAAGAAAAAACTTAATGCTTTTTTTACAGGTTATGCTCCCTATGAAAACCCTCAAGTAGTTTTTACTTTATTTATAGAAGAAGTACCGGTAGGTTCTGTGGCTACATTACCAATTTATAAGGATATTATAGATCTTTATTTTAAAAAATACGCAAAAAAACAATAATTTTTAAAAATAGATTTCTTGATTTTTTAAGTGTTTAAAATATAATAAAAATATTAAAGGATTAAATAATTAAAATTGATTGATTTAAAATGAGAAAAATTATTAATTTGATAGTTATTTTTTATGTCACTTTGCTTTTTATTAATTTTAATTTTAGTTTAGCAGAAAATAATATTAGTTGGGAGAATATTTTAAATTATTTAAAAAATTTTCTTAAATCGAATACTAATATTAAAAATGATATTTCTCCAGAAAGTACAGAAAAAATATTTCAAAGTGTTCCAGAATATTTTTCTTTTAATGATTACGAAAGGCTTATAACAGAAACAATAGAAAAAGTATCTCCATCTGTTGTAAGTATAATAGTTAGTAAAGACATACCAATTTTTGAAAGATATTATATAAATCCCTTTGAAGATTTTGATTTACCCCCAGAATTTAGAGAATTTTTTAGATTTGAAATCCCTGATTACAGACAAAAAGGTACAGAAAAAAGAAAAATAGGTGCTGGTTCTGGCTTTATAATTTCTTCTGATGGTTTAATTGCCACTAATAAACATGTTGTTAGAGATCTTAATGCAGAATATGTTGTATTTTTAAATGATGGTAGAAAATTTAAGGGTAAAGTTTTGGCATTGCATCCTGTCGATGATTTAGCTCTTATTAAAATAAATATAAATAATTTGCCCACAATTAAATTGGGCGATTCTGATAAAATAAAATTAGGACAAACAGTTATAGCTATCGGCAATGCTTTAGGTGAATTTCAAAACACAGTTAGTGTTGGTGTTGTTTCTGGACTACGTAGAGCTATTATAGCTTCTGATGAAAGAGGTAATATTGAAAGATTAGAAAATTTAATTCAAACTGATGCTGCTATTAATCCAGGAAATTCTGGTGGTCCCTTAATTAATTTGAGAGGAGAAGTAATAGGCATAAATACAGCTATTGTAAGTGGTGCTCAAAATATTGGTTTTGCTATTCCCATTAATAGATTGAAAAAGATGATTCAACAAATAACTAAAGAAGGTAAAATAACGGTGCCCTTTTTAGGCGTTAGGTATTTGTTAATAACAGAAGAAATTAAAAAAGAATTTAATCTACCAGTTGATTATGGAGTTTATGTCTATTCTGATAACGATAAAAAACCAGCTGTTATTCCTAATTCTCCTGCAGAAAAAGCAGGCATTAAAAAGGGAGATATTATCCTGGAGGTGGATGATAAAAAGATAGATAATCAATTTAGTTTATCTCAAGCAATTACAAATAAAAATGTAGGAGATATTATTAGATTAAAAATATTAAGGGATGGCAAAGAAATAAATTTAAGTGTTAGGTTAGAAAGTTTGCCCACTGATCTTCTTGGTCAATAATCAGTAAAGTAACTAGTCCTTTTTCTATTACTTTGATTATAAATAAAATTTCTTCATCACTTAAATTTAACTCTTCTTTTTTATAAACTTTGTTTTTTAAGATTTCCAAGATTTTAACAGATTTTAAAAAATCTTTTTTGTTTTCAAAAACAGAATCAGGGAAATTTTTAAATTTTTCTTCTAAATTATTTCCATAATAACCATAAAAATCTATAATTTTATTTAAATAATCATATACTTTCATAACAGCCATTTTTTTATCTAATAAAAAAATTTTTTTTATCTCAAGCCATTCCTTAGATAGATCCCCCTTTTTTAAAATAAAGGCTTCCAAAAAATTTTTAATGTTTAAAAGAATAATTTCTATGCCTATTTTATATTTTCTCTCAAGATAAACATAATAAACAAGCAGGGTTATGATAAAAAAAATAGAAACAAAAGAAATAACCAACTTTAATTGTAAAAATTCTTTTGAGCCTACAATTATCCCACTTAAAGTTCCTAATATTTCTATTAATCTATCAAATATTTGCATTTTATTTTTGTTTACCCAATATTTTGGCTAACTCAAATAAGGAATATTCATCAAAAAAATCACCTATAATTTGAATACCAACAGGAAGATTGTTTAAAAATCCTATAGGTATATTAAGGGCAGGTATACCAGCTAAATTTGCTGGGATGGTGTATATATCAGATAAATACATTTCTATCGGGTTTTCTATTTTTTCGCCTAATTTAAATGGTGGGGTAGGAGAAGTAGGAGAAATTATCAAATCAACTTTTTTAAATGCTTCATTAAAATCTTGATAAATGGCCATTCTTAATCTTTGGGCTTTTAAATAATAAGCTTCGTAATATCCATGAGATAAAATAAATGTTCCTAATATAATTCTTCTTTTAACCTCTTTGCCTAAAAATTTATTTCTTGTTTTTTTATATATTTCCCAAAAATCAATACTTTCTATTCTTTCTCCATATCTAATTCCATCATATCTTGCTAAATTAGCACTTACTTCTGCAGGCATTAATAAGTAATAACAATGAATTGAATATTTTATGAATTTTAAAGAAATCTCTTCAATTTCTATTTTATAATTTTTTAAAATCTTTATTTTTTCTAAAATGTAATTTTTTAATAATGGATCAAGATTTTCAAAAAATTCTATAGGTAAGCCTATTTTTCTTATTTTTTTAGGTTTAGTTTTTTCCTTGGGAAAATCAACGCTAGTTGAATCTTTTTTGTCTTTACCCTTTATTACCTCAAAAAATATTATTAAGTCATCCAAATTGTTAGCAATAGGGCCTATTTGATCTAAAGATGAAGCCATAGCAATTAATCCATATCTTGATACTACACCATAAGTAGGCTTTAGACCATAAACCCCACAAAAACAAGCAGGTTGTCTAATAGATCCACCTGTATCTGAACCTAAACTGATAGGTAAAAGACCATAGCCTACTACCGCAGCTGAACCTCCAGAAGAACCACCTGGAGTTCTTTCTTTATCATAAGGATTAAAAGTAGGAAAATATGAAGAATTTTCAGTAGATGAGCCCATAGCAAATTCATCCATATTAGTTTTTCCTATTATAATACCCCCTGCTTTTATTATTTTTTCAATAACCGTGGCATTATAGGTAGCTATATATTTATCTAAAATTTTTGAAGCCGCGGTACATCTTTCACCCCTTACTAATATATTATCTTTTATAGCTATAGGAATGCCCCACAAAGGCAAATTTTTATCTCTATCTTTTAATTTTTCTATTAAATTTTTTGCTAATTTTTCTGTGAAAAAAAGAAAGCCTTTTATTTTTTTATCTTCTTCTTTTATCCACTTAAAATATTCTTTATAGAAATTTTCTGCCCCTAATTCTATTATATATTTTTTAATTTTTTCTATAGTTAGGTTTTTAAATTCTAACATTTATAGGTTTTTAAATTCTAACATTTATAGATAGAAATAATTATTTTTAGGTTATTTATTTTTAATTGAGCGGTGGACGGGATTTGAACCCGCGACCTCCTGCATGGCAAGCAGGCGTTCTACCACTGAACTACCACCGCATATTTAAATATTATAAATTAAAAATTAAATTTATAAAAATTTATAATTATAATATTCGATAAAATGATAATTAAAAATTTTAAAAATTTAAATATAAGTTCAGAAAGAAAAATTGCTTTAGAAATTTTTAATTCTGGTTTAAGTGCTTTAGATTACAAAAAAATTAATTTTGATAAATACTTAAAAACAAAGCAAAACAATATTTATCTTGTTGGTTTTGGAAAAGGTTCAGCAGAAATTGCTGATATTTTAAGAAAAAAAATTAAGTTTAAAGAAATTTATGTTATTGATGTGAAAGGAAGGTATTTTCGCGGTACTCATCCTTTGCCCTCAAAGAAAAATTTTCTTTTTACTAAAAAATTAATTGAAAGATTTGAAGGAAAACTAACAAAAAAAGATTTAGTAATTGTTTCGGTTTGTGGTGGAGGATCAGCAATGCTTGTTTATCCAAAAATAAGTCTTAAAAAATATATTCAAGTTAATCAAGAGCTTTTAAAATCAGGAGCAAATATTTATGAAATGAATACAATAAGAAAGCATTTAGATTTAGTTAAAGGTGGTGGCCTAGTTAAAATTTTATATCCAGCAAAAATTATCTCTCTAATCTTTTCTGATGTTCCTGGTAATGATTTAAGTTTTATTGCCTCTGGACCAACAGTCAAAGACAAGACAAAAATTACTGACGCTTTAAGAATAATTAAAAAATATAAATTAAAGAGTGTGAGAAAAGAAGATTTAATTGAGACGCCAAAAGAAGAAAAATATTTTAAGAAAGTGAAAAATATTTTAGCTTTAAGCAATTTAACAGCTTTGAAGGCAATGAAAGAAAAAGCAGAAAGTTTTGGTTTAAAAGCAAAAATTTTAATTGATAATTTAAAAGGGGATGTTAAAGATGTTGCTAAATTTTTATTTTCAAAAATTAGAAATAGTAAAGAAAATATTTTAATTTTTGGTGGTGAGACTACAGTTAAGGTAGAAGGAAAAGGTAAAGGTGGAAGGAATCAAGAATTAGTTTTGTGGTTTTTGAAAGATTTGGCCACGTATAAAAAAGGAGACAACATAGGTATTGTTTCTATTAATTCTGATGGTTGGGATAATACTGAATTTGCCGGAGCAATTGGTGATAAAATAACATTAGAAAAAGCAAAAAAATTGAATTTAGATATTGATAAATTTTTAGAGAATAATGATAGTTTTCATTTTTTTAAAAAGGTCAAAGATGGAATTATCACAGGCAGATTGCCGATCAATGTTGCAGATTTAATTTTAGTATGGAAAATATAAAAAATAGATTTGAGGAAGGTGAAAAATTGGGCCAAGGTGAGAAATTGATTATTGAAAATTTGCTCAATAAAAGAATATACAATCCCTCATCTCCTTTTAAGGTCGGAGAAAATTTTTATTTGCTTTGTCGAGTTGAAGATAGAACAGACAACACCTCAGAAACAAGACTTTTCCAACAAAAAGGAGATTGCTGGGTTTTGGTTAAAGAGGCCCCAGTTTTTAATTTAGAAGATCCATTTATAACTAAATTAAACGAAGGAATTTTATTTGGAGGAGTTTATGTTGAATGGGAAAATGGAAAAGTAAAATTTTTAAAAACAGCATTTTATTATGGAAAAGATTTTTTTGATCTTGATCCCCAAAAACCTTTTGCTTACGGACCACTGATGATGAAAGATATAAGAATTGTTCAATTAAAAAATGGTTTGGGAGTTTTTACTCGAACGCAAGGAGGAGAGTTTCTTAGAAGTAGAATTTGTTATTTAGAAATAGAGAAAGTTGAAGATTTGAAAAATGAAGGAATTTTTTTTCAGGGAAAATTAATAAACCTACCTTTAAACGATGAAGAATGGGTAGGAACCAATGATGTCTATTTTTTAGATGAAAATAATTTAGGAGTTTTAGCTCATTTTGCTTTTCAAGATAAAGATGGTAATTTTCATTATCAAGCAATTTCTTTTATTTTTAATCGAAAAAATTTTAAAGTAAAAAATTTAAAAATTATTGCTCGGAGGAAAAATTTTCCACCTGGACCTTATAAAGATGAAAAATTAAAAGATGTTGTTTTCCCGGGAGGCCTTTTAAAAACAGAAGATAATAACTATATTCTTTATTGTGGCTTGAGCGATGAAGAAATTGGAGTTTTAAAAATTAAAAACCCGTTTATGATATAATAACTTTAATGATAGAGGAGCTTCATGAGGAAAAAGTAAAATTTTTAGAAGAAAAAGCTAATGAAATTAGACAGTTGATTATTGAAATGCTTGTAAATGCTGGTTCGGGACACTCTGCAGGTCCTTTGGGAATGGCAGATATATTTTCAGCTTTTTATTTTCATATTTTAAGGCATGATTCTAAAAATCCTGATTGGCCGGATAGAGATAGATTAATTTTGTCTAATGGCCATATTTGTCCTGTTCGTTATGCGGCGATGGCTCTTGCTGGTTATTTTGATGTCGAAGAACTTAAGACTTTAAGAAAAATTAATTCTCGTCTTCAAGGTCATCCTCATAGAACAACTCTTCCTGGTGTAGAAACAAGCTCAGGACCTCTTGGCGAAGGAATTTCTCAAGCCATTGGTATTGCTTATGCAGGAATTTTGGATAAAAAAGATTATCATGTTTATTGTATTACTTCTGATGGAGAACATCAAGAAGGAAATACATGGGAAGCTTATATGTGGCTTGGTAAAAATCCTTTGCCAAATTTAACAATTATTATTGATAGAAACTATATTCAAATTGATGGAATAACTGAAGACGTTATGCCTCTTGAACCATTAAAACAAAAATTAGAAGCTTTTGGTCTTCATGTTTTAGAGGTTGATGGTCATAATATTAGAGCTTTTGTTGATGCCATAAGAGAAGCAAGGTCAGAATGGAGAAGAACTTCAGTTATTATTGCTTACACAATTCCTGGAAAAGGAGTTAGTTTTATGGAGAAAAAATTTGAGTGGCACGGTAAACCACCAAACAGAGAAGAAGCAAAAAAAGCATTAGATGAGTTAAGGACTTTAGGAGGAAAAATTATAAGTGAACACCAATAAGTTTTATGAAAATTTTAAAATTTTGTTATAATTGAGTTATG
>Ga0197142_1001645_pt1 | contig 20262 bp, 17 predicted proteins | sample GBS60_MetaG_FD_148614 | JGI IMG/M metagenome (GOLD analysis project Ga0197142, IMG submission 148614) | Sediment microbial communities from Great Boiling Springs, Gerlach, Nevada, United States - GBS 60_MetaG | ecosystem: Environmental > Aquatic > Thermal springs > Hot (42-90C) > Sediment... | reverse complement strand
GGAGCTGATCGGAGACCTCATCGAGTTCCCACACTGCCAGGGCAGGCAGGGCGAGGACGCGCTGCACCAGCTCAAGCCCGCGTGGGAGCCAAGCCGCGGTGACCGTGGCGAGCGTCGGCAGCTCGACTTCGAGCAGGCGGCAGGCCTCCCACTGATGGAGGCGTCGGCGTACGGCTGCGCTGCCTGGTGCCGCGACTTGCCGAGCAGCGAACAGCACCCGGTCGAGTTCGATCTTGCTGACCGGCTCGTAAAGCACCGCATCGAACCTGGCGGCCAGGGGCGCGAACGCCGCTCCCTCGCCAGCTGGCACAAGGACGACCTTCATCACCGGTTCCGGCAGATCGACTGGCGACCACGGCTGTCCAGCCTGCATGCAGGGTCTGAGCAGCTGACTCGCGATCAGGAGCAGCGCCGGTGGTCGCTCCTCGATCAGTGCGCGTGCGTCCTGCCAGGTGCGAACGGCGGTCGCGGGGGTGTCCCCAAGCAGCTGCAGCAAGCGCGCTCGGCGGCCTGGATCTGGGTCCACGACCAGCACGCGGAGCCCCGGCTCCTCCATCACCACCTCCACGCCGGTGAAGACACCAACACCCGCGTGCCCAGGCCACCTGAGCCGCTCGCTACCACCGACGAGACTAGTGGTCGACCCGATGCTGCCCTACCCTCACCGGTGTTGACGAGACGCGAGTCACGAGTGATTCCGACACCGGGGCCACGCAGGTGCTATTACTCTAACCGTTGGGTACACAGGACCCTATAGTACTTGCGGCCTAGGACATTCATCCTGCCACTCGCACCATCCGAGGAAAGACCCCGTGTGAGCTGGCCACTCCATGGGTCGTCCGCGGTGCACCCTGACCAGGAGGGAGGCTAGTCCCCCGGGCCGTGCACCGGGTGACGTTCACTTGTCACCGGACGGCCCTGTGCGGCTTCATCCTGCACCGAATGACCCCGAAGCTCTTCACCTCGGTATCGCCAGAGCCCCGGTGCCCACCAACGTGAGCCGAGCGCGGTCACCATGCACGCGATGCCCCCGCCAACCATCGCCCACTGGGCTCCGACCACGCTTGCCACCAGCCCGGCCTGGAACTGCCCAAGGCGCGGCCCAGTCGTCGCGAACACCGAGGCGAGCGCGCCCACCCGGCCGCGATAGGCGTCAGGAGTGGCCAGCTGTCGCACTGTGTGACGCATGGCCATGCTGACCGCGTCGAGCGCACCGGCGATTGCCAGGAGGGCCAGGGCGACCGGAAACCAGCGCGATAGCCCGAATAGCCCGAGCGCAAGGCCGTACCCGACCGTCACGGTGACGACGACGAAACCCGGCCGACGGGGTGACGGTAGGAAGGCGAACAGCAGTGCCCCGACTATCGCTCCCGCGCTCGGAGCAGCGAAGAGGAGACCGAGTCCTTCGGGACCCACCTGGAGGATGTCCTTGGCAAACACCGGCAGCAGGCCGATCGAGGAGACGAGCAGGGTGGCGAAGAAGTCCAGCAGCATCAGTTGCCAGAGGACCGCGCGCTGCTTGACGAAGGCCAGCCCGTCAAGGAAGGCTGCCCAGCCGCGCGGTATGGAGCCGGGTGCAGCTGTGCTCGTCCGCATCATCAGGACTGCGCCCACGACAATGAGGTAGGTTAGGGCGTTAGCCCAGAACGCAGCGGCGGCACCAAATGTCCCGATCAGCACACCGCCGACAGCCGGCCCGAGCACGGCTGCCGTATCGAACGCGAGCACGTTCAGTGTCAACGCATTCGTAAGGCGATCCCGCGGTACGAGTGCCGGAACTAACGCCTGCCGGGCCGGACTGTCGAACGCCATCGCTCCGGATGTCGCCATCGCAAAGGCGTAGAGGAGCGGCAGCGACGTCCAGCCGGACGACACCGCCAGTGCGAGCAGCGTCAGGAGTATACCCGCACCGCCCTGACTCACGATCAACAGCCGGCGCCGGTCGACCTGATCGGCGAGCGTCCCTCCAAACAATGCCAAGCCGATCGTCGGGATTGCGCGGGCGAGGGCGATACCACCGAGCTGGGCCTCCGAGCCTGTTAGGTCGTAGACGAGCCAGGCCAGCGCCACTGTCTGCATCTGGACGCCGAGCATGGAGACGAACTGGCCGATCCAGAGCAGCCGGTAGTCACGATACTGGAGCGCGGCGAAGGCGCGCGGCAAGCGGGGACGCACGCGAACCACCCCCTGCGACTGCGAGCGACCTGAGGCCGGTGTCGCTGAGGTGACACGATACCATGCCGAGGCCAAGCGCAAGAGCCGCGGGGCGAGGGACGCCCGATGGTAGACTTTCCCGGGATGAGTGGAGGCAGTCAGCAGGTGAGGAGATACCTTCTCTCCGGCACCGTCGGAGCAATCGGGGGCGCACTCGCGCTCGGCATCCCTACCGCCCTGGTGCCAAACCCGATCTTCACCCGGATGCTACCCCCGCGACCGTTGGACTATGTCGTGCTGGCGCTCGTGTCGGTGCTAGCGGGCATTCTGGCCGCGACCTCGGCCCGTCCGGTCGCCTGCCCCCTCCCCGAGCGGCGCACGCTTGGTGGAGGTTTGCTCACCTTCTTCGGCATCGGCTGCCCCACCTGCAACAAGCTCGTGCTCGCTCTCCTCGGTACTAGCGGCGCCCTCGCCTACTTCGAGCCGGTGCAGCCGTTCCTCAGCCTCCTCGGCCTCGGGTTACTGGCCTCGGCTGTGCTGGCGCGGCTGCGCGGGTACCAGATGATCCGAGTCTCGGGCGCGTCATCACCGTGCCCAGCGGCACCTCACGTGCATCGGATCACAACCCACGAACCTAGGGACTCCGACGAGCGAGACGGAGTCGCGGTGTGAGGGCCGCAAGGGGTCCAGGATCGCGTCGCCCCAGACCTGAGTTGAGCCAGCGCAGCCGCATGGTCGTTACCGGGCGAGGAGGCTCCTCGCCGAGTTGCTTCCCGACGAGAGCTTGGCTATACTGTGGAGTGTCGAGCGTCGCTCGGGCCGCTAGCTCAACTGGCAGAGCAGCTGACTCTTAATCAGCGGGTTGGGGGTTCGAGTCCCTCGCGGCCTACCGCAACAGATCAGGGAAATCGGCCCGGGTCCATCCCGCGCCGATTCGCGCTTGACGACCAGGGTGACGACCAACACGGTCGCTCAAACCGGTGGTACCCATCAGGAGAAACCGGCGTTGCTCATACCGCTGCGCTCGGTTTTGACCAGCCCAGCCGACAGGCGCTGCGCCAACCACGAAAGACACGGGAGAGTCAGGAGACCAGCTCATGCTCGCGCACCAGACCACCATGCCGATGTGCGTCACTCGGCCCTGGCGTTGTTTCGAGCCACTGCGCTGCTACACGTGGGGCACCTGACCGCCGCAGCGGACAGGTGAGGGCAGACGAGCGACCAAAGCGCTGCAACCAGCGGGTGAGGAGGTGAGGCGGTCTGCCCCGTTCGCGCACACTCCCGAACGCCAACGCTGAACGAATCTGTTCGCTCGCGTTGATCCAGCTGCCTCTCGCTCACCAACTTCCCCAGCTGAAAGGCGCGCGTTGCAGCCTCGAGCTTCGCAAATCGCTGTCAGCACTCATGCACGGACTTGGCTCGCTGGCGAACGAGGTGAGCGGACGTTTACGTTCTCCCGAGTGCAGCCTCACCAGTACGACCGGTTTCGTCCGACGGTCCCTCCACTGCGCCGCGTGAGTTGCGTCCTGTAGCAGTCACTAGGTAGGCATGAGAGGACCACAGCCACGAGGGGCGTATTGAGAGATCTGGTGCCGCGGGGCTACGCCCGGTCTCGCCCCGTCTTGTGTGCCACATGCTTTTGTCCAGTCCGGCTGGCGCTCGGTGTGTTCGCGCTCACTGTCGTTGTGTCACATTCCGGCCGGTGCTCGCTCGTCGCCTTCGCACAACGATGATGTCTCCCTTGAAAGAGAGCTCACAACCTGTGCTCCGGCACCAGCCAGCTCAGCGTTCTGCGCGCCGGGGACCGGAACAGACCGAAGGAAGGAGCAGATTTGACACCCGATGGCGCCGGAGCACCGCAAGCGGACCAGCGCCGCCGCCCCCGGCTAACGGCTCGGCGCAGTGCGACCGCGGCTCTGATCGACCTCGGACGGTTCAGTCGTCAGAGCGGCGAGATAATAATAAGTAGAGTAGAGTTCTCTGCTTGCCGCCAGCATGCCAGTGGCGTTGCAGCCCTACTGCCTGCGAAAGCTCTTCACCCCCATCTTGAACCCAGCCTCTCACACCGTAGTGCCGATCAACCGCTTGGTGCTCAGTGCCACGCTCAACGACGACGTACGATGGCGATTCATCTCTGACAACCTGGCGCAGCTCACCGATCCCCCACGGCATGGTGCGATGGGACGTTAAAAGCCTGGGATGGGAGCAAGACACGTCACTTCCCGTACCTCGCCTCGATCAGTGGAGGCGGTAGCTGCCCGGCTCGAGCCAGATGCACATCCCTCCCGGCGAGTGATCGGTCGGCACCGAGTCCTCAACGTTCGCACACCGGGCAAGCTAAATGGCCGGCAGTGACGTTGAGTCGCGTCCGGCCGAGGACAGCGTCTCACCCGCTCTCAGGCTCGTTCAGCCTCGTAGAGAGTCGTGTCCCAAGGTTCCGGGTGCGGAACGCTGATGCTGAGCACGTCAGGCCTGCGAGTGGAGCTGGTGACTGTAGGTGCAGAACCGTCTCGTGTCCGTACCTCAGCGGGTGCGGACACGGCTGCACGCCACCAGGAGCACAGAAGGCAAGAGCAGGCCCCGCCGGCCGCTCGCGAGCGTCCTCAGGCTGGCGCCGATGTCTTGACAATCCGCGCGAACGCTAGTAGGGTAGCCCCCGATGCCCCCAGCATATTGACCGATGACGAGGAGGAGCCGAGCGTATGCGTGACCAGCCCGCTCCCCAGTTCCACCAATCGGCCAGCAGGCCGATAACGAGACGAACCTTCCTCAAGCGCGCGGCCACAGTCGGCCTCTCGCTTCCCGTCCTCTCTCCACTCCTCGCCGCCTGTGCTCGAGTCGAGGAGACCACCGCGCCGGCCGGCCCAGGCGCCAGCCCGATCCCCACGGCTGCCGTCGAGCCAGGAGCCACGCCGACCGGTCCGGTCGAGGCTCCCCGGTCTGGGGGCACCGTGCGCCATCTCATCTATGAAGATCCAGACACCCTGAACTTCATCATCGGTGGTACCAGCATCGGCCGGCAAATCTACCAGACACTGGTCGAGGGGCTGGTCGGTGTCGATCCGGAGGGCAACTTCTATCCGATCCTGGCAGCGGAGATCCCGACACGGGAGAACGGCGGGATCTCCGAGGACTTCCTGACAGTGACGTGGAAACTCAAGCCTGGTGTTCGGTGGAGCGACGGGGCACCGTTCACCTCAGCCGACGTGCTGTTCACCTACGAAGCGGCGACTTCTGCGGACAGCATCATCGCTGACCGCTTCTCCAAGATCGAGCGCATCGAGGCACCGGACGACTACACGGTTGTGATCCGGTACTCCGAGATCGATGTCGGGTACTTGGAGCAGTGGCGCGCCACCTATGGGAGTGGGATCATCCCCAAGCACGCGACTGGGCCCATTGCAGAGATCACCCGCTGGGAGTGGAACCGGAAACCGATCGGTACCGGCCCCTTCAAACTGGAAGAGTGGGTCTCCGGCGACCATGTCACTGTCGTGCGCAATGAGTACTACCACGAGGAAGGCAAGCCACTGCTAGACCGGATTGACTTCCTCATCGTGCCCTCCGAGGAAGCGCGTGCCCAGATGATGCTGCGCGGGGACGCGGAGATCATGCTCTGGCCTGGTGAGACCTACACGGAAGACTTCGAGCGCTCAGGCATCGTCACCGTTGGCCTCGCGCCCGGGGTCTGGAACACCCGGCTTTGGATGAACCTAAGCCAGCCGCGTGATGGGAACCCGGGGCCAGAGCCACCTCACTGGCTCTTCGGAGACCTCCGAGTTCGCCAGGCGATCTCGATGGCAATCAACCGGGAGCGGATCGTCAACGAGGTGCTGGAAGGGCGCGTGGCACTGGTGACGACGCCCTTCCCGCTCGGCTGGTACGCCTGCGAGCTGCCTCCCTACCAGTACGACCCGAACAAGGCGAAGGCGCTCATGGAAGAGGCTGGGTGGGTCGAAGGACCGGATGGTCTCCGCGTGGCACGAGGGGCTCGCTACGCCCCAGACGGTACGAGAGCGGAGGTGGGATTGTCGACCTACTCCGCCTTTTTGCCGATGGAACTCACTGCCCTGGCAATTCAAGAGGATTTGAAGAAGATTGGCGTCAAGGTCAACATCTCCATCGAAGACTTCGCCGTCATCTTCGGCGGCTGGGAGGACGGCGCGCCGCGCAAGACCGGCGATTTTGACCTGCTGCTCTACGACACGAGCATTGGCGGGATCGAGCCACACCTCATCATCCGCAACACCTGGCACTCGGCCAATATCCCCTCGGCGACCAACCCTGGGGGTGCCAACTACACCCGCTTCACAAACCCTGAGGCCGATAGGCTCATCGACGCCGCCGGTTCGACACTCGACATCGACGCGAGGCGCGATCTGTACTGCCAGCTCGCCAAGATCGACCGTGAGGTCTTGCCAATCATCTACCTCTACCAGTTCAATGAGGGCAATGCCTATTCCCGCCGGCTCAAGGGCTACGTCGTCAGCACCTGGGAATGGAGTACCTGGGACGCAAAAGAATGGTATCTCGGCGAGTAGCCGTCGCGCGGGTGAAGGGCGATGCTACCGTACATCTGTCGCCGGCTGCTGCAGGCGGTTCCGCTGTTGCTCTTAGTGAGCCTCGCGGTCTTTCTCCTGCTGCATGTCGCACCTGGCGGGCCGATGGCCGCCTACGAACGGCGCATGATCGGCCTCAGCCCTCAGGACTTGGAGCGAGCTCGCAAGCAGCTCGGGCTCGATGACCCGATTCATGTGCAATACGTGAAGTGGCTGGCGCGCGTCGTCAGGGGCGACCTGGGCGAGTCACTGATGACGCGCCGTCCAGTCAGGACCGAGATCCTTGAGCGGCTACCACGCACCTTCTACTTGATGGGAACAGCGTTCCTGGTCACGCTGGCGCTGGCGATCCCTATCGGTCTCATCGCGGCCGTCAGACAGTACTCCCTCTTCGATCACACCGTGACGACCATCGCCTTCATGGGTCAATCGATACCCATTTACTGGCTCGGTTTGATCCTCATCCTGATCTTCTACGGGACCTTGACCAACCCCTTCACCGGCCGCCCGCTGTTCCCACCAGGAGGGATGGCAACGTTAGGCGCCGAGTTCTCCATCCTCGACCGCCTCTGGCACCTGGTGCTGCCGGTCACGATGCTCAGCTTCTCCTGGATCGCATGGTACAGCCGGTACTTGCGCGCGAGCATGCTGGAGGTGATCCACCAGGACTACGTGCGGACTGCGCGGGCCAAAGGGCTCCGCGAGCAAGTCGTGATCCTCCGTCACGCCTTCCCGAACGCCGCGATCCCGCTGGTCACGCTCATGGCCCTCGATCTGCCGCTTCTCTTCTCCGGCGCCCTCTTCACCGAGGTCATCTTCTCCTGGCCGGGAATGGGCAGGTTGTTCTACGACGCCGCCGAGCGGCGTGATTATCCCCTACTTATGTCAATCATCATGATCACCTCAGTCCTCATCGTCCTCTCGAACCTGCTCGCAGATGTCCTCTACGCTTTCCTCGACCCTCGCATCCGTTACCAGCGCTAGGAGCGGCCCATGGCGGACACGCAGACCGCCCTCGCTCAACAGCTCGACCGTCCCCTCACCGGGGCGAGAGGCTACCGCGCTGAGCCGATGTGGCGCTTGGTGCTGCGGCGGTTTCTGATGCATCGGCTCGCTGCAGCCAGCGCTGTCCTGCTGCTTCTCCTCAGTCTAGCCAGCATCTTCGCCTTTCTGGCCCCCCACGACCCTGCGACCATCAACGCAGCCGAGCGGCTCCAACCGCCGAGCGCGACGTACTGGCTCGGCACGGACCTGCTCGGAAGAGACGTCTTCTCCCGCCTGCTCTACGGCGGGCGGATCTCGCTGAGCGTCGGCCTCCTCTCGACGGCAGTCGCTTTGCTGATTGGGACAACGATCGGGGCACTTGCTGGCTACTTCGGGGGAGCGATCGACAACGCGTTGATGCGTCTCGTCGACGTTTTCCTCTCATTTCCGAGCCTGTTCATCCTGATTGTCATCGGTTCGGTGCTCCGCAACAGCCAGCTGGCACAGTTCCGGGGCGGCCTGCTTCCACTGGCGGTCATCATCGGGCTGCTCTCCTGGATGACGGTGGCGCGCGTGGTCCGGGCGACCTTTCTGAGCCTGCGCGAGGTCGAGTTCGTCGAAGCTGCTCGTGCACTCGGCGCCAGCGATCTCCGTATCATGCTCCTGCACATCTTGCCGGGAGCTGTCGGCCCGATCATCGTGCAGGGGACGCTCCAGGTCGCCTACTCGATCTTAGTCGAGTCAGGCTTGAGCTACCTCGGCTTCGGGATCCAGCCACCGACTCCCTCATGGGGTAACATGCTCAACGATGCGCAGCGGTTCATGACCAGGTTGCCATGGCTGGCGGTCATGCCGGGTGCGATGATCTTTCTCACCGTCCTCGCGATCAATTACGTCGGCGATGGCTTGCGGGACGCACTCGACCCCCGTAGCAGATCGACCATGCGCCAGGCGCGCTGAAGGGGGAGTGCATGCGGGTGTCGCTTCATCCTACGGATCGACCGCTGCGGCGGAACCGTCTGCGTGGTCACCCTGTTCCTCGGCAGTGACGTCCTGCCCTGGGGAGGTGACCCATACAGCGACCGTGAGTGCATCGATGGAAGCGGAGCAGGATTCATGGGTAGAGACTATCGCCGATATAGCTTCTGGCTGGAAACCTGTGGGGACGACCTCACTCCGCGTCCACCTCTCGACGGATCGACCACTGCCGATGTGGCGATCCTCGGGGCAGGTTTTACCGGCCTCTGGACGGCGTACTATCTGCTGAAGCGTGACCCCTCTCTGCGAGTCGTGCTCCTCGAGGCAGAAATCGCTGGTTTCGGGGCATCGGGTCGTAACGGCGGGTGGTGCTTTTCTGGCTTTCCCGTCTCACCACGTCGCTTGCAGGAGCGGTACGGGACGGAGGTAGCGAGAAGCATCGTGCTGCAGATGTACCAGTCGGTAAACGAGGTCGGGCGAGTTTGCCAGGAGGAGCAGATCGATGCGCATTACGCGAAGACAGGCGCGCTCACCGTTGCCCGAGCGCAACACCACATGCGGGTGCTTGAAGAGCGGTACGAGGACTACCGGCAGCTCGGGCTGGAGCAACACTACGCGCTCCTCGATGCCAACCAGACCGAAGAGCACCTGCGGGTGTCTCGCGCGGTGGGAGCGCTGCTAATCAAGGAGGGAGCCACGATCCAACCTGCTCGTTTGGCGCGCGGCTTGGCCAGAACTGTAGAACGGCTCGGTGCGACTCTGTACGAACAGACACGTGTCGTCAGACTCGTCCCCGGTCGACCTGCCCGGCTGGTCACCGAACAGGGGGACGTCACGGCGTCGGTGGTGGTCGTTGCCGGAGAAGCCTATCTCGTCTCGCTCCCAGAGTTTCGCCGCACGCTCATCCCGTTGACCTCGCACATCGTTCTCACCGAGCAGCTCGACCAGGAGCTCTGGCAGCAGATCGGCTGGGAACGGCGGGAAGTTGTCGGTGGCCTCGGCCCGATGGCTGGGTACCTGAACAAGACTGTCGACGGTCGGATCGCCTTCGGCGCCTATCGTTCGGTCTACCCCTTCGGCTCACGGATTCGCGACGAACTCGACCGCCAAGAAGCGATCTTCGCTCATGCCCGCAACGCGGCCTGTGACTGGTTCCCACAGCTGAGAGGCAAGCGCTTCACCCACGCCTGGGGAGGTGTGTTCGGGGTGCCGCGCGATCGCATGCCCACCATGTCATTCGACCCTCGGGCTGGTATCGCCTGCGGGTTCGGCTACACCGGACAGGGGGTGGCGACCGCCAACCTGACCGGCAGAGTCCTGGCTGACCTGATTACGGGCACCGAGTCCGAGCTCACTGCGCTGCCAATGACGATCCATCGGCCGCGCCTCTGGGAGCCGGAGCCGCTGCGCTGGCTGGGCATCACCCTCGTCCGCTGGAGCCTCGCGCGGCTGGAACGTACGGCAGAGAAGAAGGGCCGGTATCCAGATAAGCCGACCCTCGCTCAGCGCATCTGGCAGGCCTGAAGCAGCCACCTGTCGGTCGCTGTACCACTCGAGCTGACGCTTGACACGATACACGCGGCTGCGAGGCTGCCACAACCCGCTGCCACCCTCCCGGCGGGTCGTCTCAACACCGCCACTCACCTGCCGCTCTCCTGAACCATCGGCGACGTTACGAGGGCAAGGTTCGCCCGACCAACAGAAGCCCACCGGACGAGGACGAGGTGCAGGTCGAGAGGAACATCTGGCCCGGCTTCCTCCGTCGCACCAGGACCGTCCAGCTTCCCGACGGCCATGGCGGCAGGATCCAAATCACCGATGAGGGCGACGTCGAGGTCGACGAGCAGCTAGTCGGCGTCGCGCGTCTGATGCTCGGCGGCATGGCCAAGCGGACGGTCGATCAATTCATCCCCTTCATCCGGAACCAGCTCGCCCCGCGCCCAGCGGTAGACGAGAAAGCCCGCATGCCTGCTGTCTCGCCTCGACCGAACAGTTTTCCCAGTATCGGCCACCTTGCCCTGCGCTTACTGTTCAGCTTGCATCGCGGTTGTCCTCGTACCGGCGGTCACACGCGAGCAAGCGCCTTGGAGGACGTGTCCCTCTTCCATCATATTGCAGGCTCAGGACCACCTCACGAGCACGCTCGGAAGCATCCAGCCCAGCCGGCCGGTGGCATCGCCCGGCACCTCTGCACCTCGACGGGGCAGGCCAGCTGGCCGGCTCCTCGCACCTCACCAGCCGCTCAAGAGCCCATCGAGCTCGATAAGCCGACGCACCCGCTGGGCCACCAGCGGATGAATCCCCACCTGCGCAACTTGCCGCTCGTCCTTCGGATCGACCGGCATGAACGCCCACAAGGCACGAAGCAACAGGATCTCCATGCCGCTCAGGTGGCCGATGGCCTCACCCAGTTTGAGGGCTGAGGCCAGCCGTGCGGGCGCCACGGTCAGCAGTGCCGCGGCACGATCGGCCACGAACTCCCGGTAGCGCAAGAGCGCGAGCATGACCAGTAGGCTCAGCCCGTGCATCGGCACGGGGAACCCGGCTGCGAGCAGCGCGCTGACGGCGTCGACCCCAAAGGGCAGCGGCGTCATCGCCACGTTCAGCCCGAGGCATCCCCGGAGACAGCCCACCCGCTGCCCAGACGACGGCGACGGCAGTAGCCAGCCAGGCGCGCCGTCAGCTCGGCAAGCTTGCCACTCACAGCGGCGACCCAGGCCAGGATGAGGAATGGCGAAGGCGTTCGGCACTAAGGAGTCGACGAAGCCCAGCCGTGGGGGCGGCATCCCGATGAGCGTCGCCAGTCGACGGAGCCGTTCGTGCAGCTCTGGTCGCTCCTACGGCGGCAGGATTCCTGCCCCGAGCGTACGCAGGCCGACCCGTGGGCCAACGAGGAAGAGGACAGCCGTCACAGTGAGCGCGATCACCAGCAGCCCGATTGACCCTTCTCCGGCCGCGACTAGCGGTGCCACGAACCCCGCGTAGATCGCTGTAAGCAGGGCCAGGGTCACCAGCATGCGGATGACCAACCGGCGGTCGAGCGCCCAGCGCTCGGCAACACCCCGGGCGTGCGCCATTCCAGACCTCCCGGGTACCTCGACAACAAGTGGAGGTCCGGCGCGATGAACCATGCCTGGGTGTAATCGATCATAGGGCACGAACCAGAACTGCCGCAACTGTACGATGGCGTCATGGATCCTTCGTCACGCTACCCGGTCACGGTGGCCAGTCCCCTTGGAGCCACGCGATTGCCGGATCATCTGAGGGCCCCCTCCCTGTGCGTCACTCCCAGCAGGAGACGTTCGTCTGGCCTGCCAGCGGCTTCCTGCCGGCATGCACTGCACGATCCCGATCCTCGCCGCGTCCAGCTGGCTGCCCCCTCAGGGCGCCGGACCGACCGCCAGTGCCCTCACTCGTCTCGAGTGCCTGGCTGTGGAGCTGCCTCCTCTGCCGGTGACAGCGCCACACCGGGCGACGTCTCGAGCGCACGCAAGCCTGAGCGATACAACCGCGCTCGCTGTCGGTAACGCTCCGCTGCAGCGCGGATCCCGTCCACTTCATCGGCCCTGACTGGTCGCACAACCCGGCCCGGCACCCCGATCACGATTGAGCGCTCGGGTATGTCCAGCCCTTCCGGCACCAGCGCCCCGGCAGCGACAATGCAGCCGGCACCGACTCGCACGCCGTTCAGGATGACGGCGCCCATCCCGATCAGACAGTCGTCTTCGACCTGGCACCCGTGGAGAATCGCTCCGTGGCCGACCACCACCCGCGCCCCGACCACGCACGGGTAACCGGGATCGGCGTGCAGGATCGCACTGTCCTGGATGTTGGTGTGCTCCCCGACCACAATCTGCTCTGTATCCCCGCGCAGCACCGCGTTGAACCAGACACTCGCCCCGGGCCCGAGTACGACGTCACCGATGATGCGTGCACCCTCAGCAACGTAGGCGGTCGGATCGATCTGCGGACAGCGTTCGTGGAGTGTGTACGCTGGCATCTGGTCAACTCCCTTCCCGGGCCTTGCCCGCGTTGCACACCACAGCAGCTGATGCCTGCGTCTCCGCCCAGCATGATAGGCCAAAACACGGGCCCCCTCGAGCGATCGTGCACGACGGCTCCTCTGTTACACTTGAGCCGACCGAGCCGAGGGAGAGGGCCCACGAGGTGGACGAGAGCCGCGAGTCTGCTCAGCTGCCGCTCACGGGAATCAGGGTGCTCGATCTGGGTCGCCACCTGGCCGGCCCCACCTGCCCCATGTGGTTGGGCGACCTTGGGGCCGACGTGATCAAGATCGAGAAGCCAGGCGATGGGGACGACGGCCGGGCAGCCGGTCCCCCGTTCTTTGCCGGGCAAAGCGCGTTCTTCCTGGCAGCCAACCGCAACAAGCGCTCGATCGAACTCGACCTCAAGCGACCCGAGGGCCAAGAGCTGTTCCGCCGTCTCGCCTGCACCGCCGACGTGGTCGTCGAAAACTTCCGCCCCGGGGTGATGGACGCGCTCGGTATCGGTTACCAGGTGGTGTCCGACATGAACCCGCGGATCATCTACTGTTCCATCACCGGCTTCGGCGCCGACGGGCCCTACGCCGACCGCCCCGGCCTCGACCAGGTCATCCAGGGGGTTTCCGGGTTGATGAGCATCACCGGCTTCGAGGGTGGCGAGCCCGTGCGCGTCGGGATCCCGATCGCCGACCTACTCACCGGGCTCTTCGGTGCCTATGGAGTGATGGCGGCCCTCCAGGCCCGAGAGCGTACTGGACGCGGCCAGCACATTCACACGTCCCTCCTAGAAAGCATGATTGGCATGCTCAGCTTCCAGGCAGTACGGTACCTGAACGGTGCTGGTGTCCCGCCGCCAGCTGGTAATCACCACCCGCTGAACGCCCCCTACGGGGTCTTTCGAGCCAGAGACGGGTACCTGACCATCGGCGCGACTGGCGAGAAGCGCTGGCGCAGGCTGTGCGAGGTGCTGGATGCCGAGGAGTGGCTCGACGACCCGCGCTTCCAGACCAATGGCGACCGGTACCAGAACCGGGAACTCTTGGCCGAGCTGATCAGCCAGCGCCTGCAAGAACGCACCATCGATGAGTGGGAACAGCTCTTCAATCAGTCGGGGATCCCGTGTGGGCCGATCTATCGGATCGACCAGGCGATGGAACACCCGCAAGTGCGGCACCGCCAGATGGTCGTCGAACTTCCCCACCCGACCATCGGAACGGTGCGCTTGCTGGGCTTGCCGGTCAAGCTCAGCGAAACCCCAGGAGCGGTGCGGCGCGCCCCACCGCTCCTCGGCCAGCATACGGACGACGTTCTCGCGGAGATTGGGATCACCGGCGACGAGCTGCAACAGCTTCGCGAGCGCGGGGTGATTGGCAGCGCGCCCGCCGGAGGGTGTCAGGCCGCCGCGTACAGGCAGACGTCAGGGCCCGATCACGGCGAGCAACCGTAGAACAGGACGGAGGATTCATGGAAACCGAAACCCCTGACCTCGTCTTTGAGCGTCGCGGTCAGGTCGCCTGGCTCACCTTCAACCGGCCCGAGACGCGCAACGCAATGACCTTCGCGATGTATGACGGCCTGGCACGTACCTGTGAGTTGGTCGAGCAGGATTCGAACATCCGGGTGCTCATCCTGACTGGCGCCGGAGACAAGGCTTTCGTTGCTGGGACCGACATTAGCCAGTTCCGCACCTTCACCGACCCGCACCACGCGCTCGAGTACGAGGAGCGGATGGACGCCGTGATCGGCCGGCTCGAAGCACTCTCCCGTCCCACCATCGCCGCCATTCGCGGTTACGCGGTCGGCGGGGGCGCGAGCATCGCGCTCGCCTGCGATCTTCGTCTGTGCACTCCCGACGCCCGCTTCGGCATCCCGATCGCTCGGACGCTCGGGAACTGCCTCTCGATGGCCAACTACGCCCGCCTCGTCGACTTGATCGGGCCAGCGCGCACCAAGGAACTGCTGTTCACCGCCCGCATGATCGAGGCCGAGGAGGCCAAAGCCATCGGCTTGGTCAATGAGATCGTGGATCCGGAACGCCTGCATGACCGGGCCCAGGAGCTCGCCGAGCAGATCGCTGCCAACGCGCCCCTTACAATCTGGGCGACCAAGGAGTCGGTGCGCCGTGTGCTCGCCCACCGTCGCCCGCCGCGCGCTGAGGACGTGATCCTTACCTGCTACATGAGTGAGGACTTCCGCGAGGGAGTCAGCGCCTTCCTCGAAAAACGTAAGCCCAGCTGGAAGGGACAGTGAGACGGGAGTCCGGCAAGGTCAACGACGGCTCGCTTCGCTGGCTCCCGCCCGATTGCGCACGACACCAACGTCGAGGGCGAGGTATGCTCTCGAGCGATCGAGCAGTCGCAGGGGACCGGGAGCAAGCGAGATTGCTGCTCGTGACAGAGCTGCAGCTTCACCTGGAGTGCACTGGTCCCCTCGTCAGCCGAAGCAAGGCCGGTTGCACCGGCCGTGCGTCAGTCGACACCAGTCAACGAGCCGTCTCAGCCCAGAGCACACTTGACCAGCACCGGAGCCCGGATGTGAGCGCGAGACCAAACGCACGAGCACGGGTGCAGAGATGAGAGCGACCACGCGCGCCGTAAAGGAAAGCCTGGCGCGGGTACGCGCCGGTGAGGAGCTGCAGCCAGAAGATGCCTACCCGCTCGCACGGGCGGAAGGTGCCGACTTCTGGGCGCTGCTCGACACAGCGGGCACCCTCCGCGATCAGTACAAGGGCCGCGTGGTGACCTACTCGCGGAAGATCTTCATCCCGCTCACCAACCTCTGCCGGGATACGTGTGGCTACTGCGTCTTCGCCAAACGGCCAGAGGAGGCGGATGCCCGCACCATGACGCCTGAAGACGTTCTTGATGTCGCCCGAGCAGGAGCGCGCCAGGGTTGCAAGGAAGCGCTCTTTTCGCTCGGCGATAAACCGGAGCTGAGGTATCCCTCATACCGGCGCTGGTTGCACTCCCAGGGGTACGAGACGACGCTGGCATACCTGCGCGCCATGTGTCAACGCGTGTTCGAAGAGACCGGTCTCTTGCCCCACGCCAACCCCGGGCAGATGAGCGAGGGGGACATCGCCAGCCTCCGGCCCTACAACCTGTCAATGGGGATCATGCTTGAGAGTGTCTCGCTCCGTCTACTGCGACCCGGTATGCCCCATCACCGGTGCCCCGACAAGGTGCCCCGGAGGCGCCTCGATACGATTGCGGCAGCTGGCCGGCAGCGCGTCGCCTTCACCACTGGGATCTTGATCGGGATCGGCGAGACGCCCGAGGAACGGGTCGACTCGCTCTGTGCGATTCGCCAGCTGCACGCAACTGGTCAGCACATCCAGGAGGTCATCATCCAGAACTTCAGGGCCAAGCCGGGGACGCCGATGGCCAGGCACCCGGAGCCCACCCTTACCGAGATGCTGCGCACCATCGCCGTTGCACGCCTGTTGATGCCGCAGATGAACATCCAGGCTCCTCCGAACCTCGCACCGCGAGAGTACCGCTGGTACCTTCAGGCTGGGCTGAACGACTGGGGAGGCATCTCACCCGTCACGCGTGACTGGATCAACCCTGAAGCGCCGTGGCCGAAGATCGCGGAACTCGACTCGGTGTGCCGTTCCGAAGGGTTCACCTTGCGCGAGCGTCTCGCACTCTACCCGGAGTATGTACAGGAAGGGGAGCGCTGGATTCCTCCAGCGATGCGAGCGCGTGTCGCCGCGCTCGTCGACCAGACAGGGCTGGTACGCGAAACCGCTGAGGGAGAGCCATTGGGGGCAGCGCAGGCGGCACGATACGACGAAGGAGGCGATTGGTGACAAGGTCGCAGGAACCGGTGGCAGGTTCGCTCAGCCAGCTCGACGGGCTGTGGCTACGGCTGCTTGACCAGCTCGACCGCCCGTTCGCTCGGATTCTCGACCGAGCTCTCGGAGGTGAAGAGCTCACCGCCGAAGAGGCCGAGCGCCTCTTCGGCGCTGAGGGACTGGAACTGCATGCGCTCATCCTCACGGCCGATGAGTTGCGTCGGCGCCGGGTGGGCGATGTTGTGACCTACGTGATCAACCGCAACATCAACTTCACCAACGTCTGCATCAAGCGCTGTGGGTTCTGCGCGTTCTCTCGGGGCCATCGGGAGGAGGAAGCCTACTTCCTGCCAATCGAGGAGGTCGTCCGCCGTGCGCGCGAAGCGTGGGAACTCGGGGCGACTGAGGTCTGTATCCAGGCCGGGTTGCCGCCGAAGATGCGGGGTGACTACTACATCGACATCACCCGGGCCATTAAGCGCGAACTACCGGATATCCACATACACGGCTTCTCCCCGGAGGAGGTCTGGTACGGTGCAGTGCGGGCACGCTGCTCGATCGAAGACTACCTGAAGGCACTCAAGGAAGCCGGGGTCGGCTCCCTGCCAGGCACCTCGGCAGAGATCCTCGACGATGAACTCCGCAAGCGCATTTCCCCCGGCCGCATCACGGTCGCCCAGTGGATCGAGGTCATCACCACAGCGCACCGGCTCGGCATTCCAACCACCGCGACCATCATGTACGGCCACGTGGAGACGAACCGCCATAAGGCGGATCACCTCCTGCTGATCCGCGAGCTACAGCGCCAGACCGGCGGCTTCACCGAGTTCGTTCCGCTCTCCTTCGTAGCTGAAGAGGCACCGATGTACCGCAAGCAGCTGGTGCCGAATGTCCGTCCGGGAGCGACCGGGGCCGAGGTCGTCAAGATGTACGCGGTCTCGCGTCTCGTGCTCAACAACTGGATCCCCAACCTCCAAGCCTCTTGGGTGAAGGAGGGGCCGAAGCTTGCGCAGGTCTGCCTCAACGCGGGGTGCAACGACTTTATGGGCACCCTCATCAACGAGTCGATCTCGACCGCTGCCGGAGCCCAGTACGGCCAGCGCCTCAAGCCACGCGAGATGCGCCGGCTCATCCGCGATATCGGTCGTATCCCGGCCGAGCGGACTACAACGTACGAAATCCGTCGCCTCTTCCCGCGCGACAGCGACGATCACTACGATCCGCTCGACCTCATCGACGACGCAACGGCGGAGGCCCGCTTCGGCTCGTACCAGGCGCTCGTCCACCGTCAGGACGTGCGCTTCAGTCAGTATCGGCATCTTGTGCAAGTGCGCTCCGTCAGCGAGCAAGGCACCCGCGTCGAGCCTCCGAGGAGGACCGGGGACGAGGTAGCACCAGCGAGATGAGAGGCCTCATCCGAGCCAGCGTGTCCGTCCGGTCTCCCTGCGAGTGGCTCAAGCCCGAGCGTGCTCCAGGTCCTGCCGCTTGTGCGCGCCACGGGGAGATGTCCACTCTTCCGGTCGAGAACGAGCACTCACGCTGATGACCCAGAGGCCGGCTCCAGCACGGAGGCGTGGTCGCCTTGCCTGCACTGACAGGGTGCAGCGCTCACTGGTATCGGCTTGCTCAACGGAGGTGCCTGCTCAGCGTTGTCCGACTGCTGCGAGGGCCGCCTGGCCCAAGCTGATACCGCCGTCGTTCAGCGGCACCTCGCGATTGACGAGGAGGGTGAGTCCGGAGATGGCGCGCAGCCTGTCGGCCACGCGAGCGAGAAGCAGCACGTTCTGGAATACCCCGCCGGACAGCACCACGTGTCGCGCTCTACTCGCCTCCGCATATCGCCGTGCGAGCTGCTCGATGGCGTCGGCGACCGCCTCATGGAACGCGCGCGCGATCTCAGCGGGATCACGTCCACGCACCCGATCGTCTAGCACAGCTGCCAGCAGTGGGCGGAAATCGAGTTCCTGCCCCTCGAGCGGGAACGGGTACGACCCAGCTGGCGGCGCCGCCCGCGCGAGGTGCTCGAGCCAGATGGCAGCCTGCCCTTCAAACGTGATGCCGCGCGTGAAGCCCAGCAGCGCAGCCACCGTGTCGAAGAGCCGACCGACGGAGGTGGTGACGAACGAGCGGATTCCCTTCACGACTAGCTCCTGGGCTTGCAGGTACCGCTCGGGAAAGACAAAGGGCGGATCGAGAACGCGCGGGCCCTCAGCGAGCTGGCTCAGGAAGCCGGCTGCCGCCTGCACTGGCCAGCGCGCAGCAGCGTCACCTCCTGGTAGTGCGGCGGGTCGAAGGTGAGCGACGCGTTCAAAGCCCGCCTCGAGCGAGCCAAGAAACACCTCGCCGCCCCAGATCGTGCCATCGTCACCGTAGCCGGTGCCGTCGAAGGCAAAACCGATCACTAGGGTGTCCCACATCGCACGCTCGGCCAGAACGCTGGCGATGTGCGCGCGGTGGTGCTGCACGCCGAGGCGCTCTCCCGGCAGCTCACAAGCGTATCTCGTCGAGGCGTACTCCGGATGCGCGTCGTGGACCACCAGCGCGTCCTCCAACCGCACCTCGTACATCCGGCACAGGTCATGCACCGCCTCGGTGAAGGCACGGAAGGCCGCGTAGTGCTCCAGGTCGCCGATATGCTGGCTCACGAAGGCCTGCCCGTCGACGACGAGCGTCACCGTGTTCTTGAGGTCGGCGCCGACCGCAAGGATCGGCCGCCGGGTCGGGAAGATCGCGACGGCACCCGGCGCATAGCCGCGCGACCGCCGCAGTACCATTGGGCCCAATGGACCCACTCGCGCAACCGAATCGTCGATCCGCCGGGCAATCGGCCGTTCGCCGACTAGGAAGGCGTCGGCGATGCCGGACAACCGCTCGAACGCGTCCTCATCCTCATAGGCGATCGGTTCCTCCGAGCGGTTGGCGCTCGTCATGACCAGAACGTCGGGCGCGCCGAAGGCGAACAGGAGGTGGTGCAACGGCGTGTAGGGCAACATGAGGCCGAGGTCGCGGTTATCTGGAGCAACCCCAGGGAGCTCTACCTTTGCCGGCGCCAGCACGATTGGCCGCGCGCTCGAGCTGAGGAGAGCGAGTGCCGCATCGTCCAACGCGACCAACTCCTGCGCGACCTCCGGTGCCCTGACCAGCAGAGCAAAAGGCTTCTCCTTGCGGAACTTCCGTTCGCGCAGCGCCGCCACCGCGCCCGCGTCCCGGGCGTTGCAGGCGAGATGGTACCCGCCGACCCCCTTGACGGCGAGGATCCGCCCCGAGCGCAGACAGCACGCCGCGTGCGCGATAGCTTCCTCCCCGCGTGCACGCACCTCCTCCCCGATCCGGAGAAGGTAGTTCGGACCGCAGCGCGGGCAGGCGACCGGCTGGGCATGAAAACGGCGGTCGGCTGGGTCATGGTAGTCACGGGCGCAGGCCGAGCACAGCGGCCAGTCGCGCATGGTTGTGCGAGGGCGGTCGTACGGCAGACCCAGGATGATGCTGTAGCGCGGCCCGCAGTCGGTGCAGGTGATGTAGGGATAGTGAAAGCGCCGGTCGTATGGATCAAACAGCTCACGCAGGCAGGCCTGGCACACCGCGAGATCCGGTGAGATCCGGACAGTAGGGCGTTCAGTCTCATCGCTCTCGAGAATGGCGAAGTCTTCGAACCCCTCGGCCGGAACCGGGACAGCCTCGAAGCGTGCAACCTGGGCGGCCGGAGGGGGGCGAAATCTGAGGTCATCGAGGAACGCAGTCAGCGCCTCCAGTGGACCCTCTACGTGGATCTCGACGCCACTCGCGT
>Ga0197142_1001644_pt1 | contig 20266 bp, 18 predicted proteins | sample GBS60_MetaG_FD_148614 | JGI IMG/M metagenome (GOLD analysis project Ga0197142, IMG submission 148614) | Sediment microbial communities from Great Boiling Springs, Gerlach, Nevada, United States - GBS 60_MetaG | ecosystem: Environmental > Aquatic > Thermal springs > Hot (42-90C) > Sediment... | reverse complement strand
TGCGGCGTTCCTGATGCGTTGAACTGTCCACCTGAATTAATCGTCACACCGCCTGCGCCAACTGTCAAAACTCTGCCGCTGATATTATCAAACTGCAAGATGCCGCTTGTGCCTTCGCCGACAACCAGCCTGCGAAGGGTTACTGGCGACAGGTTGATTGTTACTGTGTGCCCATCTCTAATGAGCACTGTGTCGTTCGCAGTGCCTGGGACAGATGTTGCTGCACCCCAAATACCACTCCCTGCCGGGTTTTCGAATTGCCATGTGGCTAGTGCGTCCCAGTTTCCACTGCCTGCGCTCCGATAGTTTTGAGCGTTGGTTTGTGTTGCCGTAAAGAGCAAGATGCCGCAAAGCAGCAGCAAGTGTAATCGTTTTTGGAGAGAGCAGTGTGTTACAGGTTTATAGATGTTTGTCATTCTTGGCTTGGCTTTATTTTGTTTGTTCTTATAACTCTTTGGCTTTTTGAAACCGTTTAGTTTTAGAAGTTTCGCTTCTGAATCGTATGCTTGTTAAGGCTGTTTTGGGAAAGATTGCACACACTTTTTAAGGTTCTAGACTCTTTTACTCTGAACTGCGACTTTACCGTTTATCACATATAACATAGGTCAAAAATCGTGCCGTTCTTAATGGTAAAAGCCATCGGGGAGAAAAACTGTGGATTAGTGGGAAATTTTGTTAATCAATTTAGTTGTTTTTTAGCGGGAAAAGACTGAGTGCGTCAAACTCGGAGTGCGGAAGAGCGCAAGGCTCTTCCGCGACTCGAGGCGAGTTACTTCTTCTTTTTTGCGCTTTCGGCGGCTTTTGCGAGCGAATCGGCTTTGGCAAGCGAATCAGCTTTGGCTTTGGCAGCGGCTTCGGCGGCGGCTTTTTCTTCTTCGGCTTTCTTCACGGCTGCAAGCGAATCAGCGACTCTTATAGAATCGGCTTTACGCTTTTTTTCCAGCTCTTCTTTGCTAGGTCCGCAACCGATTGCGGCAATTGTGGCCGTTAAAAGAACGGCAATTAAGATGTTCTTCATCGTTTGATTAAGGTTTATGGTTATGAGTTGAACACATCCCAAAGTGAATGTGTTGTGTTTTTTTGAAGGTGGTAAAGCTTCATGCAGGCGCAAATATAAGCATTTTCCTATCTTGCACAAATTTCTTGGGCTTTTCTGCTTTTGCGGTTGAGACTGATGGGCTTCAGATTACCTATCGTATTACCAAAAGTATTACAAAATGTATTGGCTCAGGTCTCGGTCTTTGGCGATTTTGCTCAGTCGGCTTTCGACGAAGTGTTTATCGATGATGACTTTTTTGCTTGGGCAATTTTCGGGCACTTCGTACATCAGGTCTTCGAGCAGGCTTGTCATGATGGTGTGTAAGCGGCGTGCGCCGATGTTTTCGACCGATTCGTTGACCTGGGCGGCGGTGGCGGCAATTTCACGAATGCCGTCTTCGGTAAATTCGAGCTCCACGCCTTCGGTTTTCAGTAGTGCCGTGTATTGTTTGATGAGTGCGTTTTCGGGCTGAACCAGAATTTTAACGAAATCATCTTCGGTAAGGCTTTTGAGTTCGACGCGAATGGGGAATCGCCCTTGCAGTTCGGGGATGAGATCTGATGGCTTAGCCACATGAAAGGCGCCAGATGCAATGAAGAGAATGTGGTCGGTTCTGACCATGCCGTATTTGGTGGCGACGGTCGAGCCTTCTACAATTGGCAGTAAATCGCGTTGCACGCCTTCACGGCTGACGTCTGGTCCGACACGTGCGCTATTTGCGGTTGCAATTTTATCGATTTCATCAATAAAGACAATGCCGGATTCTTCGACGCGGCGGATGGCTTCTTTGATTACTGCTTCCATATCGATAAGTTTCTGAATTTCTTCTTGCTCAAAAATCGTTCTGGCTTCAGCAACGGTTACGCGGCGTTTTTTACGTTTCTTTGGCAATCCTCCCATCAGGTCTTGCAACATTCCACTCAAGTCCTCGACAGGGCCGCAGGGTCCGAGAATCTGCATGATGGCTTGTGAGTCAGTAGAGACCTCAATCTCTACGGTGCGCTCGTCTAATTTGCCTTGTCGGAGTCGCTCGCGCATTTTTTCTCGGCTTTTATCGTTCAGTTCGGTTTCGGTCTTCTCATGTTGTTCTTCGGGCTCATCGCCGAGGGGCTTTTCGGATGACGGTTTTTTGACAGGGGGCAGTAGAATATCCAAGAGCCGTTCTTCAGCAAGTTGGCGTGCTTTGTCTCGCACTTCAGCTGACTTTTCTTGGCGCACCATGTTGATTGCTAAATCTGTCAGGTCTCGAATGATCGACTCCACGTCGCGCCCGACGTAGCCGACTTCGGTGAATTTTGAGGCTTCGACTTTGATGAAGGGCGCGCCGGCTAATTTGGCCAATCGTCGTGCAATTTCTGTCTTGCCCACTCCAGTGTGCCCAATCATGATGATATTGTTCGGCATGATTTCATCTCTGAGCGGGCCTTGAACCAACTGACGCCGATATCGATTGCGTAGTGCAATCGCCACTGATTTTTTGGCTTCGTGCTGACCGACGATATACTTGTCTAACTCACGCACAATTTCTTGAGGCGTGAGATGTTTCAAGGTGGATGCTGGTTCTGGTGTGTGATGCTTTCCGTTATTTTGACCTTTTTCAGCGTCCGATAGTTCTGTGCTTTTGCGTACCATAGTTTCTGCGTTGATTTAGATTTCCTCGACTTTGATGTTGCTATTTGTGTAGATGCAAATTTCCGCGGCAATTTTAAGCGATTCTGTAACGATGGTTTTGGCATCTAAATTGCTGCATTTCATCATGGCGCGTGCTGCGGCCAGCGCATACATGCCGCCGCTTCCGATGGCGACAATGCCGTCTTCGGGTTCAATCACATCGCCCGTGCCTGAAACAATCAGCGCCTTTTCAGGAGAAATGACCGCCAGCATGGCCTCCAATCGGCGAAGGTATTTATCGGTTCGCCAATCTTTGGCCAGTTCAACCGCCGCACGTTCTAATTTGCCGCTGTGCGATTGCAATTTTTCCTCGAATTTCTCGAGCAGTGTCATGGCGTCTGCAGTGGCGCCTGCAAACCCAACCAAGACCTTTCCGCTGTGCAAGCGTCTGACTTTCGTGGTAGAGTGTTTGAGAATTGTCGCGCCTTGGGTCATTTGCCCATCTGACCCCAGTGCTCCTTTTCCGTCTTTCAAAACACCAATGACGGTTGTTGCATGAAGGTTCATCGGTTGTAATTATGCGTGCGTGATGCTGTTGGCTGTTTTGTTTGTTGATGGTTCTCTGATGGATTCTACTTTTCTGCGCAAGCGTGCCACTGGAATGCGCAGTTGCTCGCGGTATTTCGTTACGGTTCGCCGTGCCAGTTTGTAACCACGCTCGTTAAGTAGCTCGGCCAATTTGTCGTCCGAAAGCGGCTTATCGGCTTCTTCCTGCTCAATCAATTCCTTAATGACTTGCTTGATGACGCGATTGGAGACTTCATCGCCCGTGCCAGTTTCCACGGCCGTTGTGAAGAAATACTTGAGCGCATAGATGCCGAAATCCGTTTGCACATATTTTCCTCTGAGCACGCGACTGACAGTCGAAATGTCAAGTCCTGTCTCTTCGGCAAGATCTTTCAAAGTCATTGGTTTGAGTTTTGACTCTCCATGCACGAAAAAATCGTATTGGCGCTTCATCAAGGCAGTCATGACTTTTTGCATCGTGTGTTGGCGCATTTGAATTGCATTGATAAAGTTTTTCGCTGCGTAAAGTTTTTCACGCAGAAATTCTCTTGTCTCTTTGGGTTGCGTTTTGTCATCTATCAGGCGTTTGTAGTGCTGTGAGAGCCGAATTTGAAGATTTGTTCGTTCATTTGAAGTTAGCACCAGTTCTTGACCGTTGAATGTAATCGTAAAATCGGGAATTACATAATGGCCGAGACGTGAAGGCGCATCGCCTCCTGGCTTTGGGTTAAGTTTTTGAACGAAGGCAATCGCCCGTTTTAGTTCCTCAGGCGAGCAGGCCAGGTCTTGAAGCAATTTTTCGTAGTGCTTCTGAACGAACTCGTTGTAGTGCTGTGAGAGCACTTTTTGGGCGAGCGCACGGGCTTCTTCTTGCTCATCGTCAAGGTCTTCTTTGGCGAGCGCATTGAGTTGAATGAGCAAGCACTCTTGAAGATTTCGCGCGCCAACGCCCGGTGGGTCAAGATACCAGATTCTTTCCAACACAGTCTCAATTTCCTTTTCTGTTGCTTGAATGCCACTGGCGAGCAGTCCATCTTGAATGACTTCAAACGCACATCGCAAGTATCCATCGTCGTCAAGGTTGCCGATAATCTCTTCGGCAATGCGCAGTTCTTTTTCAGAGAGTTCGAGCAAGTGCAGTTGTGTAAGCAGTCGTTCAGACAAATTCTCTTCATAAGCCGGCTGAACATACTCGTGTTCGTCACTGGCCGTTTGGCGTAGCAGTTGTTCTTTGAAACTTTCGTCATCATCCATGCTCAATGCTTCGGCCAGTTCGGCGTCAAAGTCGTTTTCTTCTGTCTTTTCTTCGTCCGTCTTCTTTTCGGTTGCCGCAGTGAGTTCATTTCCTACTAGTGGCATTTCAGTTGGCGATGGCGCCGCTTCGCTTACGGTCGCTTCATGTAAGGCTATTTCGAGCGAGTTGGGCTCTGGCATCATCTCATCAGGCAAGAGCTCATCGAGTTCTTGTTCTTCAAGCACTCCTTCTTGCACCTCTTCCAACAGTGGATTTTCTTCTAACTCCTGCTTGACACGCTGTTCTAACTGCAACAGTGGCAATTGCAAGAGCTTAGTGTAGAGAATTTGTTGCGGACTCAGCCGTAAGGTTTGAACTTGACGTTGTGAAAGACCCTGTTTCATTGCCTTCTCGATTTTCCGTTTGCGTCAGTTTTTCGGCTTCTTTCAAAAGTGTCTTCGTCCAAGTTGCACCATATTTTCGTTCTAATGCAGGAGCGAGAAAGGTGCAAAGGCTAACCTTTTCGTCTCTGCCGCAGATGCGCCCTGCCTTGCACTCTTCGATTTGCATATAGACCAACATGTCCATTCCAAACCGGTGTCGCACGCGAATCGGAAACAAGTGGCAGGAAATCGGCTTCCGAAATTCGCTTCCGCCGTCCAGATACAATTTTTCCAAACAGCATGTTGCAATGCCCTTCTCATCAATCGTTGCGAACACGCACTCGCGCCCTTCGACCGTCGTCAGAAACAAACTGCCTTGATGCACTTCGTAGATACCCTTTTCATCAAGGGCTTTTCGATTGGCTTCGGGCAAATACGGCTTAACCTTCTCAAGGAGCGATTCAATTATCTCAACTTCATTGCTCGTCACAGGCGCACCGAGTTCCCCCACCACACAACAAGCCCCTTTGCATTGCGCCACATGACAGCGAAACTTCGCCCGAAGCACTTCGTCATCCACAACTACACCTTCTACTACAACCATTCTTACCCCGAATTTACTTGGAACGCTGTGCCTCGAATCTAACAAAATCAAATGATAACACCTTTGACAAAATGGGATGAACCCACTCATCAGAGCATTTTTTATTTTTGGCACAGATGCCTATATTTAGGACCAATTTCATGCGCGGTTAGCTCAGTTGGTTAGAGCGCCACCTTGACACGGTGGAGGTCACTAGTTCGAATCTAGTATCGCGCACACTCATTTTAACTCAACAACCACGCTCATGGCAAAGGCAAAAGGCAATCGCATTACCATCACGCTCGAGTGCACCGAGGCGCGCAAAGAAGGCAAACCGCCATCACGCTACACCACGCAAAAGAACAAGCGCAACGACCCCGACCGACTGGAGCTCAAAAAATATAATCCCTTTTTGAAGCGTCATACCCTTCACAAAGAGGTGAAGTAATCTCATCGGAGATTTGCAAGAGGGTTTCGAGAGGCGGGCGTTTGTTCCGCCTCTTTTGTTTTGAGTGCAGGGCATTTAAATATGAAGAAACAGCTTTCCATTTTTCTGAAACTGCTTGCGGTGATAGTTGTGGCAGTGGTGCTGATTGATGTTGCCGTCATTACGGCGTTTCGCTTGGCGTTTGATTTGCCTGAAGACCCGCCGCCTTCGCCGCGTGGCTACGCACGCATTGTTGCCAATTACCTTGCCGATGAAATTGGCTCGCCGCCCGATACGCTCATCGCTCGAAAGTTTGCACAAAAACTTGGCATCAACATTCGCCTTGAGACACCCGACTTTGTTTGGCTATCGAGCACAGACTCCGACTGGGAAGTTACAGACTCCCTGCCTTTGCCCGATTCCCAGCAACGCACGCGACCGCTTCGCCAGCGCGACCGACGCGCTGTTGTCGTTACACGCGGCGAAACGGTTTTCTTGTTCAAACTCAAAGACCTGCCGCCGCCACAGAGTTTTTTCTCAACTGAACGCGCGGTGCTTTGGCTTCTCTTGTTTCTTTCGCTGATTGGCATTGGACTTTTCTTCCTGCTTCGCAAGATGTTCTCGCCGATTCAAACGCTCATTGACGGCACTAAGCGCATCAGTGCAGGCGATTTCTCGACACTGATTGAAGTCAATCGGCGCGATGAACTTGGCGAACTCGCACAATCGTTCAACGCCATGAGCGCACAGATTCGCGAGATGCTCAAACGCGAGCGTGAGCTCTTGCTCGATGTCTCGCACGAACTTCGCTCGCCGCTGACACGCATGAAAGTTGCGCTCGAACTGCTTCCTGATGGTGCGGCCAAAACGCAAATTCAAAACGACATCAACACCCTCAACGCCATGCTTACCGAACTTTTGGAGTCGGAACGCTTGCAATCGAGCCACGGCAGTTTGAAACAATCCTTGTTCAACCTTGCCGCGCTTGCCGAAGAGGTTAAATTGGAATTTCGTGACGATGCCGAGCGCATTACGATTGAACGCCAACAAGACATTTCACTTTTTGCTGACCAGGAGCGGATTCGCTTACTCTTGCGCAACCTGCTTTCCAACGCGCTCAAATACTCGCAAGAAACGGTCAGAGTCTTGCTTTCTGAAATCAGCGATGCGGTCGTGATTCGTGTTTGCGATAAAGGCAAAGGCATTCCGAAGAAAGATTTGCACAAAATTTTTGAGCCGTTTTATCGCGGCGATTCGGCACGGGCACGCTTGAACGGCGAGGGCGGATTTGGATTGGGGCTTTACCTGTGCAAGAAAATCGTTGAAGCACACGGCGGCTCCATTTCGGTTCAGAGCGAGAAAGAAGAAACTTGCTTTGAAGTTCGATTGCCGAAACACAACCAACTGACCTAAATTACATTTATGATACTCACACAACTTTAATTCATAGACACCTTGCGCGTTCAATTTTTCCTTTTGCTGATTTTCATTGCGCTTTTTGGTGCGTGTTCGGGCGGATTAGAGCCGAAGCTCACAAGTCGCAGTGCGATGCAAGGCGTGATTCGCTTCAAGAATCGCGCTCCGCTCGATAGCGTCCAATTGCTTTTTTTAGCGGGCTATCCGACGTTGCCGCGCGTATTTCCAAACGATTTTTTTATAGCGGTCAACAATCGCGATACGCTTTCACTTCTTGACCTGTATCGTGCTGGGGGCGATAGTCTTGTCTATGAAGCGGCTTGGAGTGCACGTCGATATGAATATGTGATTGTCGCGCAGTTTATCGCTGAACCCACGATTACGTCGGTCTTTGTGCGTGAAAATTGGCGCGTGGTGGGGCTTTACGGACGTATTGGAAACTCCGCACTTGGCTTGCCTGTGGACATTCGCGAAGGACAAGTTACGCCCGGTATTGATATTGAAGTCGACTTTTGGAATCCGATTCCGCTCCCATCCGAAGGCTTTTAGCGGTTTGGCTCATCGAAAATCCACTTCGGATGAATCACCAAGGTTAATTCTGCGGAAATTGCCTTGAACACGCGCATTATTTCCGACAATCGACTCTCTTAAAAGCATGGCTGTAACCCTTGCGCATTCGCCAATAATTGAGCGTTGAATCATTGAATCCTTGACGACTGCTTTTGAGCCAATCGTGGCAAAGGGGCCGATAATGGAATTTTCAATTTCGGCATCTTCGGCGATAAAGACTGGCGGGTTGATTACACAACCGAAAATTTCTTTGTAGCGCGATTTGGATTTGAGCAATTTTTCGTTGGTTTGTAGCAAGGTTTCAGGCTTGCCACAGTCATACCAGCCTTCTACAGGGAAGATTGAGAATTTCTCGCCTCTTTCAATCATCATTTGCAAGGCGTCGGTAAGTTGAAACTCGCCCTTAGTGCGAAGGTTGTGCATGATGTTGTGCTCTAAGCATGAAATCAACAGTTGAGGCGATTTGATGTAATAGAGTCCGACCACAGCAAGGTTTGAGGTAGGGTGCTCGGGTTTTTCGACGAGTTTGGTGACGAAGCCATTTTGTACTTCGACGACGCCGAATCGGCGTGGGTCTTCGACTTCCTTAACGCCCAGCGCCGAGTGTTCGCGCTTCCAGACACTGCTCAAATCTACCTCAAAGACCGTATCGCCCAGAATGATTAACACAGGCTCTTCACCGAGATGCGCTTTCGTCATGTAAATCGCATGTCCTAATCCGAGCCGTTCTTCTTGCTCGATGAAGGTGAATTTGATGTCGTAGTTCTTCGTCAAGTATTCTTCAATCATATCGCCTAAATAGCCCACGATAACGATGGCTTCATGGATGCCTTCTTCAATGATTTTGTCAATGATATGTCCGATAATCGGCTTTCCGGCTACGTTGAGAAGCACTTTCGGGAGCGTGTAAGTATGCGGTCGCAAGCGACTTCCAACGCCTGCCACAGGAATGATGGCTTTCATGTCAAGATTAAATGTGGTTATGAGACTTGCCGAACTGGCTTAGGCAGCAGCGGCATAAAGTTAGATAAATGTTCAGAACTGAAACGGGCGAAAAATATCGTATCTTTATGCCGCTTTCAAATTCTGCTTGACGAACATTGAGAAAGATTATTCTTGTTGCAGGGGCGCGCCCAAACTTTATGAAAATTGCGCCTATCCATAAAGCCCTTATAGCCACGAAACGCTACAAGCCTATTTTACTCCACACAGGGCAACACTACGACGAAAAGATGTCTAAGATTTTCTTCGATGAGTTAGGACTTCCAAAGCCCGACATTTATCTCGGCGTTGGTTCTGGTTCGCATGCTGAACAGACAGCAAAAATTATGATTGAGTTTGAAAAAGTCTTGCTCCAAGAAGTTCCCGACTTGGTCATTGTGGTTGGCGATGTGAACTCAACTTTAGCCTGCTCTATTGTTGCGGCAAAGTTGCTCGTGCCTGTCGCCCATGTTGAAGCCGGCTTGCGCAGTTTTGACCGCACGATGCCAGAAGAAATTAACCGTATTGTTACCGATGCCGTCTCTGACTTGCTATTCGTTAGTGAGCCTTCTGGCATCTATAACCTTATGAAAGAAGGCGTGCCTGATGAGAAAGTCTTCTTTGTTGGCAATGTGATGATTGATAGTCTTGTCGAGCACATGCCCAAAGCCAATGAATCCCCTATTCTTGAACAGCTCAACTTAAAACCTAAAACCTACACGCTTGTTACGCTCCATCGCCCGAGCAATGTCGATGAAAAGCACAGCCTTGAAAAAATCTTGCGCATCTTTGAAGCCATTTGTACAAAGTCCAAAGTTGTCTTCCCTGTTCACCCGCGCACCAAGAAAATGCTTGAACAGTTTGGACTCATGGAAGCCATGTTGCGCATTGGCGTCCAGCTGATTGAGCCCCAAGGCTACCTTGCATTTTTGAAACTGATGAAAGAAGCACAACTGGTTTTAACGGATTCAGGTGGCGTGCAAGAAGAAACCACCGTCTTGCAAGTGCCTTGTCTCACCATGCGCGAGAACACCGAGCGCCCGATTACCATTGAAGTTGGCACCAATTTGCTCGTTGGCACAGAAGAGCAAGAAGTCATTGAAGCTGCGCTGAAGGTTTTAAGCGGAAAAGTTAAAAGAGGGTTGATTCCTGAAAAGTGGGACGGCCGAGCGGCCGAACGCATTGTCGCCCATTTAGATGAAATTTTCAAAACTTGGGATTGATGTCGGTTGCCGTGCTTACGCTGCTCGTGATGTTCCTTCTCTCGGTTATCGCCTTTGAGAAGCCATCGTTGAAAGATGCCCTGCTTCTACAGCCGTATCGTGTGGTGCAAGAGCGGCGTTATTTCACTTTGCTTACCAGCGCCTTCGTGCATCAGGATTGGCTTCATTTGATTTTCAATGTCGTCACGTTCTATTTCTTTGCGATTCCACTTGAGCAGAGCGTCGGTTCAGCAGCGTTCCTTGCGATTTACTTTGGCAGTTTGCTTGCCTCATCGCTTCCTGATGTGTGCCTGGCATGGCGAGACCCTTCGTTTAGAACGCTTGGGGCATCGGGGGCGATTTCAGGCGCCATGTTTGCGTTTATTTTGCATGCACCATCCAGCACAATCTCGCTTTTTCTCTTGCCTGTTGAAATTCCTGCACCTGTGTTTGCTCTGATTTACCTTGCCTGCATGGGCTATGCTTTGCGCCATGGTTTGACCAACCTCAACCACAGAGCACACCTGTGGGGCGCACTCGCAGGAGTGGTGATTACGATTCTCCTCGACCCTGATGTGCTTTTCAACTTCCTTAGCGACACCTTGAACTGACGGCTTTGCTCCATATCATGCCTCATCGATGATGCTACTGGTGCGCAAGGTATCGGCCAGTGGGAGTGTCAGCCTTGCAATTGCGCCTTTGCCAGTTGGACGATTGCGCAAGTCAATTTCGCCTCGATGGGCTTCGATAATTTCGCGCACAATATAAAGCCCTAAACCTGTTCCCCCCGATTTGGTCGAGAAGAACGGCGTAAAGAGCTTTTCACGTATTTCTTCAGCAATGCCTTCCCCATTGTCGTGAATTTCAATCACGACACTGTTGTCTTTCTCTGACAGTGCGATGTCGAGTTCGATGGTGTTTTCTTTGCAAGCTGCCTCGACGGCATTTTGGATGAGGTTCAACAGCACGCGCTGGAACTGATTTTCATCGACCAGCACGGTGCAGGTTCTGTTGGTGTGGTAGTGTTTGCGGATGGTGAGGGTTTTTCCCTCATGGGTTAGTTGTTCTGTTGCAGTTTGTAGATAGCGTTGGATGGCATTCTCGAGCAGGGTTTGAATGGGTTTGATTTTGAAGTCGGCTTTTGTCAGGCGCGAAAGTGACAGGTAGTTGGTTACAATTGCGTTGAGTTTTTCGATTTCTTCGCGAAAGATGGCCAGCTGTTTGGTGAGCCGTTCATTGGCATGCGCTGGGAGTTCATCTTCGAGCAAGTCGAGATTCAGCATGATGGAATTGAGGGGGTTTCGGACTTCATGGGCGACGGCACCTGCGATTTTGGCCATGGCTGAAAGGCGTTCAGCATCAATGACCTTGTCGCGCATTTTGCGCAGTTCGGAGGCATCGCGCATGACGACAAGAAAATTGGCTTCTTTTTCTGAAGCGCTTTCAATTTCTGACACGGATACGGACACGGGCAATTGTTGCTGGTCTCGGGTTATCATGGGCAGTTCTGCACCAAAGACTTTGCCTTTTTTTTCAGCCTCTTTTAGCACGGAGCGCATTAGACTTTCTTCGACGGCCAGTTTTTCTAAGGACTTGCCCAAGAGTTGAGCTTGTTTGTAGCCGAAGAGTTCGCTGGCGGCGGCGTTCCACATCACGATTTTGCGCCGTGCATCCAGCAAGGCAATCGCATCGGGAGAATTTTCCAAAAGCGAATTGATAAACTTTTTTTGCCGCTCCAACTTACGCCGCGTTTTGTAGAGTTCATCGGCAATTTCATCGGCAACCAGTTCATCGCTCGTCTCCGATTTCATCGCCTCGATTTCGTAATTGTAGGCCAGTTCAATCAGACTTTCATCGATTAGTTCCGATATGCGGAGCGCCGTGGATGACGTGTAGATGTTCATAGAGGCAAGCGATTTGAGCAAGACTTTTTTGAGTGTGATTAACAAACGCAGGCGTTCATCAATGCGCAACTCTTCAAGAAACTCCGAATGCTTGAGCAGCATTCTGCGCGTGCGCTCAAAGACTTCTTCGGAAAGGTCGATGACGATTTCGTGAATTAGGGCTTTGAAAAAATCGCGCAGTTCCTTTTCAGTAAATTTCTCGAGCGAGAAGTTGATTTGGTCTTTGAGGAGCACGATGGCTTCTCGCGCCAAGTCGGCGGCAGTTTCTTGCAAAATTTGCAGTTCCCTTCGCACGGCTTAAAAAATTTTATCCTCTAAACCAGGCGCAGCACCGTGAAGAACCTAAGGGTTACCTGAAATTTCGCCAATTGCGGGCTAACAGGCAAACCAATAACGCATTGGATGTGTTAAAGTGCTCAAATTACTCTTTGCTTTTATGTTTGCTGATTTTTCCGTGATATGTGCTTTTTCGCTGTTTTGCGTTGGAGGCTGGTTTCTATTTTTTGTGCGCACTCTTGTTCTTAATGTTTGGATGCCTAAACTTGCCGATGCCCCGATGCCTAATGCCTTTCCACTGGTCAGCGTTATTGTGCCGGCAAGGAACGAATCGAGAACCCTTCACGCTACACTTTGCTCGCTTCTTACACAAGATTATTCCAACCTTGAGCTGATTGTTATCAACGATCGTTCTAACGATGCTACAGGCGCCATTCTTGACGAACTTGCCAAGCAGGATGCGCGTATCAAACCCCTTCATATCACGGCGTTGCCAACTGGTTGGCTTGGGAAAAATTATGCGAATTATTGCGGTGCAGCACAAGCCTGCGGCGAGTATATACTTTTCACAGACGCCGATATTCTCTTTGCTCCACAGACACTCTCGAAGACTGTTGGCTATGCGCTTGCACACAAGGCTCGACACATTGTTGTTTATCCGAACATGCTTTCAGGGAATATGTTTGAGGAGTCGCTTTTGGCGCTGTTTGGTATGCTTTTTGCATGGAAGTTTGACCCGATTGGTGCGCGCAATCCCCAAAATAAGCGGGCTTACATTGGCGTTGGTGCATTTAATTTTCTTGAACGCTCGCTCTATGATGCTATCGGCGGACACTATCGGTTAAAAACCGAACTTGCTGATGACGTTAAACTTGGCTACCTTGTCAAACAGCACGGGGCGTCTACGCATGTGCTCGAAGGTCGCACCTTTGTGCAGGTGCGTTGGCGCGACGGTTTGTGGGATTCTATCAAAGGCATTGAGCGAAGTGCCTTTGCTGGCGTTAATTTCTCATGGGTTTGGATTTGGGTGGGCATTTTTGGAACGGTGTTTGGACTGATTGCCCCATACTGGCTTTGGCTGTTCAACGATAGTGTCGCAAGGCTTTCCGCTCTCACTTCGCTTGGCTTGATTTATCTTGGCTATGCAGTCAGCAAGCAATCATTTTGGCGTGCAGGATTTATTACGCTTCTGCATCCAATCATGTCGGTGCTGTTTCTTTATGCGCTGATACAATCGGCAGTGATGGTGTCGTTCAAAGGCGGAGTTGAGTGGCGCGGGACATTTTATCCCAGTGCTATGTTGAAGTCATCCAGTGCTCCAACAACCCGACATAAAAAGTCTGCCGACCGGTTGTGAAAATTCTTCATCGACACATTTTGCTTGCTCACATTGGTCCGTTCTTCTTCGGATTCTTCACGGTCATTTTCGTTTTTCTTTTGCAGTTTCTGACGCGCACGCTTGATCGACTCGTTGGCAAAGGGCTTGATTTCACGGTGATTATTGAGCTCATTGTGCTTCAAATTGCGTGGATGGTGGTGCTTGCGGCTCCGATGGGAGTCCTGATTGCGTGCTTGATGGCGTTTGGAAAAATGACCAACGATTTGGAAATCACAGCCATGCGCGCCGGGGGGATTTCGCTCGGGCGATTGATGTATCCTGTTCTCATCGCCAGCGCCATTTTGACCGTTCTTGTGGAACGCTTTGGCAACGTGGTTCTCCCCGAAGCCAACCATCGCGCCAAGGTCTTGATGATGGACATTTCCCGCAAAAAGCCTTCTTTTGGACTGCAAGAAAATGTGTTCTCAAACATGATTTATGGCTATTCGATTTTAGCGCGCAAAATCAACGAGACCACGTCCGACATTGCCGGCGTTACCATTTACGACTACACGCGCCCACAAAGCGAAACGGTCATCACTGCGGAAACTGGCAAGTTCGAATACTCATCCGATTTCCGCTACCTCATCATGACGCTCTACAACGGCGAAATGCACGAAATTGATAAGAACACCCGGAAAGAATATCGCCGCATGGAGTTTGAAAAGCATAAAGTCTTGCTCGATGCCACCGACTTTGGCTTTCAACGCTCTGATGAAAGTGCGGTGAGCCGCGGCGACCGCGAACTTTCCGCCTCAACCATGCTCGGCATTTGCGATAGCCTTCAAGCCCAAATCGACGCACGCAAACAGCGCATCGCACAAAGTTCCACTACCTTACTCGAGAGAATTCTCGCAGGCACGCCATTTCAGGCGTTGGATTCATTGAAGTTTGCCGACTCGCTCCCAACCCATGCTCAACCTTATCCAACCGATACGCTCTTTTATCTTGCGTCTCTTCCGAAGGCTTCACAAATTGAGATAATTGACAGGGCGTCTTCATTAGGGCGGACGGTGCAGAACGAGACCAGCAATTTGCTCTTTTCCATTCGCAACGACATGGAGATGCAACGCAAGTATATGGTTGAAGTTCACAAGAAATTCTCGATTCCGTTTGCATGCTTTTGCTTTGTGCTGGTGGGCGTGCCGCTGGGTGTGTTAGCGAAGCGAGGCGGGTTTGGCATCGGGGCGGGCTTATCGCTTGCGTTCTTTTTGATGTATTGGGCGTTTCTGATTAGCGGCGAAAAATTGGCTGACCGAGGCCTCGTCTCACCCTTGGTTGCAATGTGGGCAGGCAACGCTGTGCTGATACTTATCGGTGCGGGACTGTTTATTGCGGTTTCAGGCACAAGGGTTCGGTGGCTCACCGGCGGCGGACGATAGCCTACACTTTTCCACACCCTTATCCACAAATGTTGAAAAATTGGTTTTTCAAAACCGTTCAAAAGCGTGTGCTAACTTGGCAAGCGAAACTCACATTATCCACAATTTTTGCCGTTTTGTTGATAATCCTGTGGATGTCACGTGAGTTTTGGTTGAAACCCCTCGTCAATGCTTACATCGTTGATGAGATTCCCACGTCTTATCCACATTGCGAACACTTGGTTGTGGAAAATTGGACGGGCGACTACGAGATTTTCGTTCATGCCAAAACCCTTGCCGAAAAAACAGGTGCGAAAACGATTGTTTCTACCATGTATGAATCTGTCTTCAATCACCCACGCCTCAAACAAGCCACAATGCTGAATGCGTGGAGCGCGGAACTCGATACCACATCACTCGTTTTTTTCGTTGTGCCATTTCAAGAGCCGAAAACGCTCAACATCGCCAAAGCCGTTATTGACTCTGCCCACCAACGCGGCTGGAAGGAATTCGCACTCGTGACGCGAGACCTTCATTCGCGCCGTTCAAGACTCTGCTACGAAAAATTTGCCACGCCGCTCGGCATCAAAGTTTATTTGCTCCCTTACGAGTGTGAGTTCAATCACCGAAATTGGTTTCACTCCATCACAGGTTGGACGGTTGCATTCCCAGAGATTATCAAGCAACTTTATTACGACCTCGTGGTGTTATGAAATCAACCAATCGCTCAACACACGTGCGTACCTTTCTCATCGGAATTTCGCTTGTCGTAACGCTGCTTGCGTCCATCATCTACACGGCTTGCGCCAAAAAAGAGCCGTTCTCGTTTGCCTCTCCTGAATACAAACTTTCGTTTCCCAAAGACCATGCCGCGCACAACGATTTCCGAACCGAGTGGTGGTATTACACCGGGCATCTTCACAGCGGCGAGCGGCGATTCGGCTACGAACTTACCTTTTTCCGAACCGCACTCTCGATTGAAGAGTCGGACGCGACACGAAAGCAAATCTACTTTGCACACTTCGCCATTACCGATGAATCCAACAAGAAATTTTACCACACCGAAAAACAATCGCGCGGCAACTTCGGCGACGCCGGCGCATCGGAGCAGTATTACAAAACCTTCATCGGAAATTGGTCGGCACAAGATTTAGGTCGATACCAACTCATTCAAGCCGAGACGGATTCCTTCGCACTGGTGTTGATTTTAGAGCCGATGAAACCGCCTGTCCTGCAAGGCGAAAACGGTTACAGCCGAAAAGGAAGCGACTCGAAAAACGCCTCGATGTATTACTCTTACACCCGACTGAAATCCACGGGCGCGCTCACCTTGAACGGCACGCGCTACACGGTCGAAGGCGAAAGCTGGCACGACCACGAATTCGGCACCTCGCAACTTGATGACAACGTCGCAGGCTGGGATTGGTTCTCGATTCAACTTTCCGACACGACCGAACTCATGCTCTACAATCTTCGGCTCACCGACGGCACGAATAGTCCTTTTTCAAGTGGCACAGTCGTTCATAAAAACGGCACCAGTGAAAAACTTTCAGCAAGCGATTTCAAAATAGAAGTCTTGGCGCGATATACCTCTAAAAAATCAGGCGCAGAGTATCCAATCAAATGGACGCTTTCTGTGCCGAAATTTTCACTATTGCTAACGGTAGAAGCCACTGTCGAAGACCAAGAACTCTTGACCGAAGAATCCACACGCATTACTTATTGGGAAGGAAGCACACGAGTTTCAGGAACAAAGGCAGGAACGGCAATTTCAGGCAACGGCTATACGGAACTAACGGGCTACGCAAAAAAAATTACGGCGTTTTAGTAGGTTAGAATACCTCACGAACAACACAATGATAGAAACGAAACCTTAAAACACAATTACGATATGCGAACAATTCAAATAAAAGTAAGCGAGACTGACTTTCAAAAATACAACTTAGGAAGCGGGGAAATCAAATTTACCGACTTGGTAGAAATGATAAGCAAGGAACTCATGCGACAAAACCTCAATAAATGTGTAGAGTTAGCCGAGAAGTACGGACTATCTTCTATGACAATGGACGAGATAAATGAAGAAGTGAAGGCGGTAAGAAATGCAAAAAATTGTCCTTGATACAAACGTTATCACGTTATCGTTTCTTCACTTATCCAACGAAGTTATCCATACAAAATTTATGAACTTTTTGTAGATGATAAATTTCTGCTTTGTGTATCCGTCTGCTTTGTGTATCCGAAGAACTCACGAGGGAATACTACGAAGTGCTATCAAGACCAAAATTTTCAAAATTTCCTGACTTCTTTGGCAAAGCCGAAAACTTACTTGCACATATAGAAACCAAGTCCCAAAAGTTTGTGCCAACTATAAAGCATGACTTGATTTCCGACAAAAACGACAATATGATATTGGAACTTGCAGACGAGTGTAAAGCAGATTTTATTATTACGGGTAATACGAATGACTTTACATTATTACGGGTAATACGAATGACTTTACATTTTTGGAATACAAGCAGACAAAGATTATCAGCCCAAAAGAGTATTGGGAAAACCACGCATCCAAGTAAAAAATCTAAAACACCTCTCGCACGGCTTTGTAAGTGCCGACATACGCCTCGACCGTTAGGTCAATCGGTTTAGCATAGCCGCCGCCAAGCGCAAGCGACACCGGAATGCCATGCTTTCTACATTCCTTCAACACGATTCTATCTCGCTCTTGCAACCCTTCGTGCGTGAGCGAGAGCCGACCGAGTGCATCTTCTTTCAGCGGGTCAACGCCAGCTTGATAAAGCACGATATCAGGCTTAAAGGCAAAGACTTTCGGAAGATAGTCTTTCAAAATGGCGAGATAGTCTTTATCGCCAGTGCCGTCGGGCAAGTCAATATCAATCGTGGAAGGCACTTTTCGGAAGGGATAATTTTTTGCGCCGTGCATGCTGAAAATGAAGACATCGTCTCGTCCGCCCAGAATTGCCGCATTGCCATTGCCTTGATGCACATCTAAATCCACAATCGCCACACGCCGAACTTTCTGAACAGTAAGCAAGTATTTCGTGACGACGGCTAAATCGTTGAACACGCAGTAGCCCTCGCCTGAATCGGCAAAGGCATGGTGTGTGCCGCCCGCCAAGTTACCCGAAACGCCGCTGCGCAACGCCTCTTCTGCCGCTGCCAATGCCCCGCCGACCGTCGCCAGCGACCGCTTCACCAATGCCTCGCTATACGGAAAGCCAATTTTGCGAATCTGAAACTCGCTCAACGTGCCATTGAGAACCGCATCGACATACTCGTGAGTGTGCGCCAGCATCAGGGTTTCAGCCGAAGGCAAGAGCGGCTCGTGGAGTTCCGCATCACGCACCACACCATCGCGCAAGAGCGCAAAGCGAAGCAACCGATATTTTTCCATCGGAAACCGATGCCCCTCCGGCAATGGCATCGTGTAATGGTCAGAGTAAAAAACTTTCACAAGACTCTAATGAGTAATGAATAATAAGTAACATTCATTTGGATTCCTCGCTTGGATTTGGAATAACAGCACGACCTCACCCTGTCGCAAGGCGACGTCCCTCTCCTTTCGCAAGGAGAGGGACGTTTTGGCAACGCCAAAACAGGGTGAGGTCAAAAACCACGAAGTTCATCAAGTCAATCCGTGCAAAATCCGTTCAATCCGTATTCTCTGCGTGCTTTTCTCACAGGAAATGATTCATGAAAATGTTAAATTACTTTTACCAAATGACGTCTGCTAAACAATGAAGTTTAAGGAAGTAACCTATGTCTCAAGCAGTTTTACCCAAACCAACGGAAACGCAGGACGACCTTTTCTTCGCTCTCGCCTACTCTTCACCCGCGATGATGTGGCTTTGCGACGGCAAAGGCAACGCAAAATTTTTTAACCCCGCTTGGCTCCAGTTTCGTGGGCGAACCTTAGAACAAGAACTCGGCAAAGGCTGGCTCGAAGGTCTTCACCCTGACGATATTTCACCATATAGCTCCGCATACTGCGATGCGACCGAAAAGCAAATGCCATATCAAGCCGAATACCGCTTGCTTCGGCACGATGGCGTCTATCGCTGGATTCTTGAACGCGCCGCACCCTACTACGACCAACATGGCAACTTCCTCGGCTACTGCGGCTCATGCATCGACATCACCGAACAAAAAGAACAAAATCAAAAACTCAAACTCTTTGAAAGTGCTTTCAATGCCAGTCGCAGTGCCATTGTCATTACCGATGCAACAAACGACAATGCCGTCATTTACGCGAATCCAACCTTTGAGAAAGTTACAGGCTACTCGGCAAGTGAAGTCATCGGAAAGAATTTGCGATTTCTGCACGGCATTGATAACGACCAACCCGGACTTGATACGCTCCGAAACGCCATTCGTGAAGGGAAAAATTGCTTTGTAACGATTCGCAACTATCGCAAAGACGGCGCACTGTATTGGAACAAACTTTCTATCTCGCCCGTCCGCAATGAGCATGGGAAGGTAACGCACTTCGTTGGCATTCAAGAAGATGTAACCAAGCAAGTGCAACGCGAAGCCCTGCTCCGCCGCGCGCAAACCATTATCGACACGGTCTCCGAAATGGTGATTATCTGCGATAAAGACGCAACCATTCACTTCGTCAATGAAAGCTTCGTTCGTGCGTTGGAATACACGCCCGAAGAACTCCGCCAAATGAAACTCTTTGCGTTTGATGTCAATTTCAATGAAGAAAACTGGCCCAAGGCGTGGGAGTATTTCAAAGAGCAAAAAACCGCACGCTTTGAAACGGAGTATCGGACAAAGTCAGGGAAAATACTCTTGGTGGAATCTATTTCAACTTACTATGAAGAAGACGGACAGGAATATGCCGTTGGATTTTTGCGCGACATCACCGAAATCAAAGCAACCCAAGCCAAACTGGCTGAAACCAACGCGCTCCTGCAATCCATTCTCAATGCTTCGCCAAACCTCACCTTTATTTACGACCTGAAAGAATATCGTAATGTGCTCGTCAGTCAAGGCGAATACCTCAGCGATGTCTTCCCGATTGAAGCATGGCAAGGAGAAAGTTTAGACAAGATTTTAACTTACATCCACCCCGATGATGTGCCTATCGTTCTCAATAGCCGTTCTACCATAAGTGCGTTGCCTGATAAGAAAGTCTATTCCAAAGAATACCGTGTGCGCGATAGAGAGGGCAACTGGCGCACGTGTTTAGAGCGTGGCGTCATTTTTAAGCGCGATGAACATGGAAAGCCAATTCAAGTACTTGCCACGCTGATTGATGTTACCGAACAGCGACAAACCGCGCAAGCCTTGCGCTACACGGAAGATATTCTGAAA
>Ga0197142_1001643_pt1 | contig 20267 bp, 16 predicted proteins | sample GBS60_MetaG_FD_148614 | JGI IMG/M metagenome (GOLD analysis project Ga0197142, IMG submission 148614) | Sediment microbial communities from Great Boiling Springs, Gerlach, Nevada, United States - GBS 60_MetaG | ecosystem: Environmental > Aquatic > Thermal springs > Hot (42-90C) > Sediment... | reverse complement strand
GCTTCAACGGCAATCCGTCGGTGGCCGTCGGCGTCGTGAAACAGGCGACCGCCAATCCGCTCGACGTGGCACGGGCGGTTCGCGAGGTGATGCCCCGGCTCTCGGAGATACTTCCCGAGGGCGTGCGGATGGAGGTCGGCTACGACAGCACGATCTTCATCGATCGTGCCATCCGTAACGTCCGCAACGCAGTCGTCGAAGCGATCGTCCTCGTCGTTTTCGTGATCTTCCTGTTTTTGCGCTCCTTTCGAGCGACCCTGGTCCCGATCGTGACGATCCCGGTTTCGCTCGTCGGCGCGTTCATTTTCATGTGGATTCTCGATTTTTCTATCAATACGCTGACCCTGCTGGCGATGGTCTTGGCCGTTGGCCTCGTGGTCGACGACGCGATCGTCGTGCTGGAGAACATCAGCCGTCATGTCGAAAAAGGTTTGCGCCCCTTCGAGGCGGCATTGAAGGGGTCGCGGGAGATCGCTTTCGCGGTGATCGCCATGACGATCACGCTCGCCGCCGTCTACGCCCCGATCGCGCTCCAGACCGGGAGGACCGGCCGGCTCTTCGTCGAGTTCGCCCTCACGCTCGCCGGATCCGTCCTCGTTTCGGGCTTCGTCGCGCTGACGCTCTCGCCGATGATGTGCTCGCTCCTGCTGCGCCGCGAGGAACGGCACAACGTACTCTACCGTGCTTTCGAGACCGCCCTCTCGGCACTCACCCGTGCCTATCGGGAGAGCTTGCGGTTCGCGATGACGGTACGGGCGGCGGTGATCGTGCTCATCTTCGTGGTCGGGAGCTTCGCGGCATTGTTGTTCTCGAGTCTGCCGGCGGAGCTCGCGCCCGTCGAAGATCGGGGCACGATCCTCACGATCGGGATCGCGCCCGAGGGTTCGACGCTCGCTTTCACGGAACGTTACGCGCGACAAATCGAGGAAGCCTATCGGGAACAGCCGGCGATCGAGCGCATCTTTCTGGTGATCGGGTTTGGCAACGACGTCACCCGCGCGATCGGCTTCGGCCGGCTCAAGGACTGGGACGAGCGCCCGAACCTCAAACAACAAGACGTGACCCGGGAGCTTGCTCCGAAAATGGCCGCGATCCCGGGCCTCTTGGCGTTTCCGAACAATCCCCCCTCGCTCGGCCAAAGTCCCGTGAGCAAACCCGTACAGTTCGTGCTTCAAACGTCGTTGCCCTACTCGGAATTACAGAGCGCGGTCGATCAGATGATGGCAGCGGCCCGCGGGAACCCGGGTCTTCTCAACGTCGACACCGATCTCAAGCTCAACAAACCACAGCTGAACGTCACGATCGATCGTGAAAAAGCCGCTCTCATGGGCATCGACGTCCGCACGATCGGACAGGCGGTCCAAACGATGCTGGGCGGCAGGCAGGTCACGAGATTCAAGCGCAGCGGGAAGCAGTACGATGTCATCGTTCAAGTGAAGCCGGAGGAGCGCTCCACACCCGACGATCTTGCACAAATTTTCGTTCGAGGCACCGGCGGGATCATGGTGCCGCTCGCCAATCTGGTCCGCATCGAGGAGACCGTGATCCCCAAAGAGCTCAACCATTTCAACAAGCTCCGATCGGCAACGATCTCTGCGACTTTGGCACCGGGCTATTCGCTCGGTGAAGCGCTGGCGTTTCTGGAGGCCGAGAGTGAAAAGCTCCCACCTGGAATCGTTACCGACCTCGATGGACAAAGCCGCGAATTCCGACAATCTTCAGTCGGTCTTGCAATAGTCTTTATTCTCGCGCTGGCATTCATTTATCTCGTTCTCGCGGCACAATTCGAGAGCTGGGTCGACCCCTTCGTCATCATGCTCACCGTACCCCTTTCGATGACCGGGGCTCTCTTGGCACTCCACCTGACGGGGCAAAGCTTGAACGTGTACAGTCAAATCGGGCTCGTGACGCTCGTGGGACTCATCACGAAGCACGGCATCCTGATCGTCGAATTCGCCAATCAGCTCCGGGGCCGGGGCCTCGCCAAAGTCGCGGCCGCGGTGGAGGCCTCGGTTCTTCGGTTGCGCCCCATTCTCATGACAACGGGTGCCATGGTTCTCGGCTCGATCCCCCTCGCCCTTGCGACCGGCGCCGGGGCCGAAGGACGCCAAGCAATCGGGTGGGTGATCGTCGGTGGGCTTCTGATGGGTACGCTCTTCACGCTTTACGTCGTGCCGGTCGCCTACACGCTCTTCGCGCGCCGCAGTCTCCCGCGCTACGTGCGAGAAACGGCGGCGAGCGAGAACGACGAGCCGGCTCGGACCGAACGAGGCCGTCCTTTAGCCGCAGAGTGACATTCAATCGGCGTACTCAGCGAAACGATACGGCCCCGGCCAGTCGCCGAGGGGGAGAAGGTGGGTCACGAGTCCACCACCCGCGAGGCGGGTGTGCAGGTGCAAGCCCGGTGGTTCGAGCGTGAAGCACGATGGCGCCGCAGGTTCGAGTGCGAGCTCGACTTGGTGCGCGGTGGACGGAGCGACCGAAGCGAGCGTCCCGGCCCAGAGCGTCTGCACCGAGCGGTGGACATGACCACAAATCACGCGTTCGACCCGACCGTGGCGACGCACGAGGCGCTCGAGGTCCTCCGCATTCGCGAGGGCGATTCGATCCATGTGAGCGATGCCGGTCGCGAAGGGGGGGTGATGGAGGGCCAAGATGACGGGTCTCTCTCGCGCGGCCGCCAAAGCACGCTCGAGCCAAGAAAGCCGTGCCGGACAAAGCACGCCACCGTGCGACCCGGGTAGAAGGGTATCGAGCCCGATCAGCACGGTCTCGCCGAGCTCGTAGCTGAAATGGAGGAAGACCGCATCCTCGGCGGGGCAGAAGCGCGGCCCGAGGACCGCCCGGAACGGCTCGCGCGCGTCGTGGTTGCCGGGTAGAGCGAAAACCGGCACGGAGAGACGCGCGAGCTCGTGGGCGACCACCTCGTATTCTTCCTTATGCCCCTCGTAGACGAGGTCTCCCGTGACGACGACCGCGTCGGGGGACGGCCGGAGTGCCAGGAGCGCATCGACTGCACGCCGCAGCGCGGCGCAGGTGTCCACGATTCGGTAAGCGTACCGGCCGGGTGTGGTGACGTGGCAATCCGTGATCTGGGCCAAGAGCATGTCGGTCTCTCCAATATCGGCTTCCCATGGCTAACTCGCCCGCGTCTCATTTGCCAGCCTCGGGTGGCGACCTGCCGCGTTGGAACAACCGGGGCTGAAGCTCTATAAGGAGGCGTCTCCGCCGGATCGGGGCGCCCCCCGCCGCGCGGGCCCGAGGCTCGACGAGAAGGTCTTACCAGCCATGCGCATCACCGGTCACGACAGCCTTGGCGTCCGGCGCACCTTGGAGGTGAGAGGGGTCGCCTACGATTATTTCTCGTTGCCCGCAGCTGCGGAGCGGCTCGGTCCGATCGAGCGGCTACCGTTCTCGATGAAAGTCCTCCTCGAAAATCTCTTACGCTTCGAGGATGGTCGGACGGTCACGGTCGCGGACCTCGAAGCCGTGGCGCGCTGGCTCGACACGCGGACCAGTGATCAAGAGATCGCTTACCGACCGGCCCGAGTGTTGATGCAGGATTTCACCGGCGTGCCGGCGGTGGTGGACCTCGCTGCCATGCGGGATGCGATGGTGGCGCTCGGCGGTGACCCTCAGAAAATCAACCCGCTGGTGCCGGTCGATCTCGTGATCGATCACTCCGTCCAGGTCGACGCCTTCGCAAGTCCGGAAGCTTTCAAGAAGAATGTCGAGCTCGAATATCAACGTAACGCCGAGCGTTATGCTTTCCTGCGCTGGGGAGCAAAAGCGTTCCAGAATTTCCGAGTAGTTCCGCCCGGAACCGGCATTTGCCATCAGGTGAATCTCGAATATCTTGCGCAAGTGGTGTGGACTGCGCAGGAAGGAAATCGTGCGATCGCCTATCCCGATACGTTGGTCGGAACGGACAGCCATACGACTATGATCAACGGTCTCGGAGTTTTGGGTTGGGGTGTGGGTGGTATCGAGGCCGAAGCTGCGATGCTCGGCCAGCCCGTATCGATGTTGATCCCGGAGGTCGTGGGTGTCAGACTGACGGGACGCCTCGCCGAAGGGACCACTGCGACCGACCTCGTCCTCACGATCACCCAAATGCTGCGAAAAAAGGGTGTAGTCGGAAAATTCGTCGAATTCTGTGGGCCCGGGTTGGACCATCTGCCTTTGGCGGATCGCGCGACGATCGCCAACATGGCTCCCGAATACGGCGCGACCTGCGGCTTTTTCCCCATAGATCGACTCACCATCGAGTATTTGCTATTGACCGGCCGCGATCCCGCGCGGATCGAATTGGTCGAGGCGTATGCCCGCGCCCAAGGTCTGTGGCGGGATCCCGACTCGCCGGACCCGGTTTTCACGGACCTCCTGGAGCTCGACCTCTCGTCCGTGGAGCCGTCGCTCGCCGGTCCCAAGCGGCCCCAGGACCGTGTCCCCTTGAAGGCTGCGAAAGCGAGTTTCGAAGCGGCGCTGCCGACGCTGTTGGCGGGTGCGGACCCGGAAGTCGAGGTTCCGGTGCAGGGCACCGATTACGCTCTTCGGCACGGTGACGTCGTCATCGCTGCGATCACCTCCTGCACGAACACTTCGAACCCCGGAGTGCTCGTCGCAGCCGGTCTCGTCGCCAAGAAGGCGGTCGAAAAGGGTCTCGCGCGAAAGCCTTGGGTCAAGAGCTCGCTCGCGCCGGGTTCCCGCGTCGTGACCGATTATCTCGCGAAAGCGGGTTTGCAGCCTTACCTCGACGCGCTCGGTTTCAACCTCGTGGGCTATGGCTGCACGACCTGCATCGGGAATTCCGGCCCATTACCGGAGCCGATCGCCGAGGCGATCGAGCGAGGAAAGCTCGTGGTCGCCGCCGTTCTCTCGGGTAACCGGAATTTCGAGGGGCGGATCCACCCTCAGGTCAAGGCGAACTATCTCGCCTCGCCGCCTCTCGTGGTTGCTTATGCGCTCGTCGGCTCCATGCGCTGCGACATCACGAAGGAGCCGATCGGCACGGGTAACGACGGCGCACCCGTGTTCTTGCGCGATATCTGGCCGAGCCCGCTCGAGGTCGACGCGGCGGTCCGCAGCGCAGTGACCCCCGATCTCTTCCGCAAATCCTACGCCGAGGTGTTCGCCGGCGACGAGCATTGGGAACGCATCGGTCCGAAGGAAGCGGGTCTCACCTACGATTGGGACGATCGCTCGACGTACGTTAGACGGCCACCTTACTTCGACGGGATGAGCCGAGAGCCAAAGGCGAGGCTGGACGACATTATCGGTGCAAGGATCTTAGTGCTCTTGGGGGACAGCGTGACCACCGACCATATCAGTCCGGCCGGCAACATCCCGCGGAACAGCCCGGCCGCGGCGTATCTCGAGAGCTATCGGGTCCTTCCCAAGGATTTTAATCAATACGGCGCTCGCCGAGGCAATCACGAAGTGATGATGCGAGGCACCTTCGGCAACATTCGTCTCAAGAACGAGATGCTTCGTGGTAAGGAGGGCGGCAGGACCATTCTCTACCCCGACGGCGTCGAAATGTGGATCTACGATGCGGCGATGTGCTACAAGGAGCGAGGGGTGCCGGTCGTGGTGATCGGTGGTAAGGAGTACGGCACCGGGAGCTCTCGGGATTGGGCGGCCAAGGGTCCGGCGCTCCTGGGGGTCCGTGCGGTGATCGCCGAGAGTTTCGAGCGGATCCATCGCTCCAACCTCGTCGGGATGGGCGTGCTCCCGCTCGAATTCACGGATGGACAGAACCGCAAGACGCTCGGGCTCGAGGGTAGTGAAGTGGTGGACATCCTGGGGCTCTCTACAGGCCTCGAGCCGCGCGCCACATTGGAGGGGGTGATCCACCGCGAAAACGGCAGCAGCGAGCGGATCCGCCTCCGCTGCCGCGTCGACACCGCCGACGAACTCGAATACATGCGTCACGGCGGGATCTTGCAATACGTTTTGCGGACGCTTTTGGCGCAGAGCGAACCAGCAGGCCTGGGTTAACTCTCGAGACCGGACGGATCGCAGCCGCGGTGGTGCACCTCGTCCCGCGCCGGCCGCTGAGCTCTTCGGCTACGGTCCGCGATGGCAACGCGTCGGACGGGCCTCCGAAACAGAGTGGGCAGATTCGACAGCGGGCGCTGCGGGGTCGTTTCACTTTGTCGGCCCGGGATCCGAGCTCAGCGGGATGCCGTTGGAAAAGATATGCTCGAGGCGATCGAGCCCGCCCTCCCGTGCGGCTGTACGGCTTCGGGTCGGCGTGCCGAGACTCCGGACATGGCGAGAGCCGACGCCGGCTGTTCGGAGCGCAGCGGCGAACGCCTCGTTCGAAAAACCGGGACGCCGAGAGCCCCTGACCGCCTCAACTAGGACGAGCTCGTCGAGCCGCTGCCACCGCGAGGCAGCGACAGCCGCTGCGGTTCCGAGGGGTGACCGCGCCCACCAAGGGCGAGTTCGGCGATCGGAAAAGGCGCAGCGATCTCGGAGCGATGCCCGTCGAATCGGGTTCCGCTTCGTCTGGGCGGCCTTCGAACATGCGTTGGCCATCGAAGTGCCGTGGATGTCGAAGGGTGCGTACTGCTCCGCCTCCCGGACAGCTCCATCCGTGATCTGGGTGAAGGCGACACAGCGCATGCAGAACACGACGATCTCGGTCCGCCACTCGCGCTCTGGTCGGTCGCGATGGTCGATCCCAAACGGCCCGGCGCCCCGCCGCATGCCGTGGTCCGACGGGCGTGACCAGGCGTAAAAAACGATGTTAACTTCGGAGCTCGCGCGTGATGGAACGACTCACACTCGATGCGGCCGGCCGCGATCTGCTGTTCCGTGCCGCGCGTACCCACAGTGCCTGGCTCGACCGTCCGGTCGAGGATGCCAAGCTCGTCGAGCTTTACGACCTCCTCAAATGGGGTCCAACGAGTGCCAACAGCTTGCCACTCCGGATCGTCTTTTTGAAGAGCCGAGAAGCCAAAGAAAAGTTGAGGCCCGCTCTGTCGCCGGGCAACGTTGACAAAACAATGGCCGCCCCTGTAACCGCGATACTCGCCTACGATACCAAGTTCTACGAATTTTTAGCCGAGACGTTTCCACACGAGCCGGAAGCAGTTTCCTGGTTCACCGGACCCGGCAAGGAGGGCGTCGCCGAAGAGACAGCGTTCCGAAATTCGAGCCTCCAAGGCGGCTACTTCATTCTCGCGGCCCGCGCCGTGGGTCTCGACTGTGGCCCGATGTCCGGTTTCGACCGGGCGAAAGTCGACGCGACGTTCTTCCCGGACGGTCGCTGGCGGTCCAACTTCCTTTGCAATCTCGGCTATGGCGATCCTTCGAAACTCCCGCCCCGAAATCCGCGTCTGCCTTTCGAAAAGGCTTGTCGGATTCTCTGATCCCGGTGGACGACTCCCCGTGTCGAAAAAATGAAATCCTCGTTAACCCGCTTAGGGCGGCGAGTCCGAACGGTCGCCAAATCAGAGTGTTACCATCGAAGTCGACGCGCCGCGCGGGGCGCTCGCGTTCATGTGAGCATCGAGCCAGTTGATCCAGGACCAATTTGGTCCCGTATTTCACGGCGAGGTCGACGGCCGCAGAGGTGGGACGCCGACCGGGAGACGGAGGCACCATGGTGGCGATGTCGGAGACGGCGGACACCGCCCGCGCCAACCGGAAGCTCGTTCGCGATTCGATGGCCGCACCGCTGCTCGAGCGCGAGCACGAGCGCGAGCTCGCGGTGCGGTGGCGAGAGCAAGGTGACGAGAAGGCGCTACACGAGCTCGTTCAATCGTACATGCGTCTCGTGATCAGCACGGCGAGCCGTTTCAAGCATTACGGCCTGCCGCAAGCCGACCTCGTCCAGGAAGGCGTCGTCGGTCTCATGCAGGCGGCGGCTCGCTTTGAACCCGAACGTGATGTTCGATTTTCCACCTACGCGGCGTGGTGGATCCGCTCGGCCATGCAGGACTTCATACTACGTAACTGGTCGGTCGTTCGGACCGGAACGACGGCGGCGCAGAAGTCTCTGTTTTTCAACCTTCGTCGGCTCCGTTCCAAGATCGAGGAGGGAACGGGTGGCAGGCTCGACGATGTGGGACGTGCCCGGATCGCCGAACAGCTCGGCGTGGCCCGGGCCGACGTGGAAGAAATGGAGATGCGCCTGTCCGGGGGTGATCAGTCGTTGAATGCGACGATCGGCCCGGACGGTGAGGATGTGTGGCAAGATTTTTTGGCCGACGATCGCCCGAACCCCGAGGAATGCGTCGCCGAGCTTCGCGACAATCGGCGGCGATCGGAGTGGCTCGCCTCCTCACTCATGGAGCTGAGTGAACGCGAGCGGACGATCATCCGCGAACGGCGGCTGCGTGAGGAGGGTAGCACTCTCGAAGAGCTCGGCGTGAAGCTCGGCATCAGCAAGGAGCGTGTTCGGCAGATCGAGCACCGCGCGTTGATGAAGCTCAAAGCGGCGCTCCTTCGGCGTGTTGACCACCCGGCCGATCTCGCATTGCTGGGGGCGAGCTCTTCCTGATCGAGCGCCTAGGCGGGCCGCGAGGACGACCGATCGGTCGCTCGTGGCCCGATCTTTATCCAGCGCCCCTGGACAACATGGACGCGCAGCCCAAGATGAGGGCGCACTGCGTGGTGTATCTCCCGTCTCGAAGCCGTTCGTGCGCCGCGAGCTTCGAGCACGTGGGCGACCGAGCATCGAGGGCTCCGGATGAGACTCGCACACTTGGGGACGGGGGTCGTGACTCTCGCCCTCGTTTTTGTCGGACCGGTCCATGCACGCGACAAAAACGGCACGTTTGCCGTCAAAGGCATCGGCAACGAAACCTGCGCGGCCCTCCTTCAGGCGTTCAAAGAAAAAAAGCCTGGCGTGGAAGCATACATAAATTGGCTCGAAGGCTACTTGACCGGATTGAACGATGCGACACCGCAGACCTACGATACGGCTCCCTGGCAGTCGCCGGTCATCTTGTTCGAGTTGAGCGCACGGTACTGTGACCAGAACAAAGAGGCTCGGCTGATTCAAGCGGCCAAAGCCGTCGAGCAGGTTCTCCGACCTTTCCGGCTCGCGCAGCGCTCTCCAGTCGTCGAAATCAAGGTGGGCGACCGGATCATGCGTCACTATCAGGACACGATCCGGCGGGCACAAGAGCTGTTGATCAAAGCAGGTCTCATGACCGGTAAGGCCGACGGTACCTGGGGCCCCAAGACCCAGCAAGCTTTCGAAGCCTATCAAGAGCGCTCGGGCCTCAAGAAGACGGGTCTCCCGGACCAAGAGACCCTCTTCAAGCTCTTCTTCGAGGCGAGGCAGGCGGCGCTCACGGAAGAGGAACCCGTGAACCAGCCCGCGCGTTCCCGGCAGCAGCGGAACCGTCAGCAGAGCGCACCCGCACGCTCGCCGAACGGGGGTAGATCCGACGAGACGGGTGCCGCACAGGCACCGGGTCCTCAGCCGCGCCTCAACTTGCAACTGCGTTGATCGACTGACCCGGGGTCGCTGTTCGCCAAGCGTCGACAAAGGCGCGCGCCCGCTCGCACACCTCCGCGGCCGTGCTGCCGGGCCGGTACAGCGCCGAGCCGAGACCGAAGCCGCTCGCACCGGCCGAACGGAAAGTGGCGATCTTTTCGGGCGTGATCCCGCCGACCGGAATCAAACGTGTGCCGGTCGGCAGAACGGTCACGAGCGCTTTGACCACTGCAGGGCCGAGCATCTCGGCGGGAAAGAGCTTCAACGCATCGGCGCCCGCGTCGAGCATGGCGAATGCCTCGGTCGGTGTTGCTACACCGGGTACTGCGAAAAGATCGAGCTCCTTCGCTGCGCGGACGATGTTCGGATCCGCGTGCGGTGTCACCACGAGCCGACCTCCCGCGCGGGCCACCTCGGCAACTTTGTTCTTCCACCGCAACGTCCCTGCGCCGACGAGTGCCCGATCGTGCAAAGCTCGGGCCAGGCGCTCGATACTCGCGAACGGCTCAGGGGAATTGAGCGGAACCTCGATGATCCGAATGCCGGCGTCGACCAACGCCCAGCCCACCGCAACCACCTCGTCGGGTCGCACACCACGTAAGATCGCGACGAGCGGCGGATCGGGCCAGGCATTCGGCTCCCTCATCCGCGACCTCCCCGCAGGAGACCCGCGAGCTGCGCGAGCCGAAAATGGCCACGCGCCGTTGCATCCGGTGAGGCGCTGGCATGGCGGCGACCCGCCAGTTCGAGAGTACGAGCGTACCTCGCCACCAGCGGTGGTTCGGCGACGAGAAGGACCGGCGACGCGCTGTCCACGAAGGAGTCGGCTTCGCGGATCTCGCAACCGATCAGCAGACCGGACAAGTAGCTCGCGACGCTGGTTGCCTCGAGCTCGCCAGCGAGCACGAGTGAGCGGGCTGAAAAAAGTCGAGCGAGGCTGCCGCCTTTACCCACGTCGGCAGTGAGCCCCACTCGAACGCCCCAGGCGAAGCTCCCCTCGTCCTCCGTTTCACCCTGCGCAAGTCGCCCGAGGATCGAATGAGTCTTGAGGATGGCGAACAGCTCACCGGTCATGAAAGTCGTGAATCCTCGCACGACGCCGGACTCGACCGTCACCCACTTGCTGTGCGTCCCGGGAAGGAGGAGCACTCGTGCGGTCGGAGCCTCGGTGAGCGCACCCAGGATCTGCGTCTCTTCGCCGCGCATGACGTCGGGCAATCCGTCGGGGCGACGCGCCGAGAGGCCGGGCACGAAGTGCACGGCTCGCCCGTCCTCCAGTCGGAGCGTGCGAAGGGCAGCGCTCAGAGCTTCGGGACCGGCCGGGCGATGCTCGTACGGCAACTCGACCCAGCCTTGGCGGCTCGTGACCATACCCGAAAGGATGACAGGCAGCCCGTGATGGTTACGGAGCCAGTCTCCGATCCGATCCCACAGTCGTGCCTCGAACGCACCCGATGGAACCTCCAGGACCCCCAGCGCCGTCGATCGGCGCTCCGGCACCTTGCCGACGGCATCGATCGGGTAGGCCCGAAAGGAGCTCGTGCCCCAATCGATGCCGATCAGCGCAGGCGCACTCAACGATCTCCTCCACTCCTGAGGATGGTCTCGGCGGCGCGACGGTCCGGCCCAATCACGACGGCGCCGATACCGGCTGCCGCGAGCGCAGCGGTGCCACCGGCGAAGCGTCCAGCGGCGATGCGGGGACTGAGATCCACGAAACGCACGCCGCAGGCATTCGTGTGGTGCCCCGCCAGTAGCCGCCCCGGAGCCCCGAGGGGGCAGAGGCGCTCGCAAAATTCGCGCTGTCGGGCCCGTGAGCGAACCGGAATTCCGGAACCCCGCACAGGATCTGGTCGAGCTCCGGGAACGGCTCACCCGAGCAGACCAGTTCACCCGAGCAGGCTGCGCCGAGCTTCACGAGGTTTCTTTAGCTCGGAGCTGGTCGATCGCGTGACGGTGAAGTGCAGCGGACGTGGCGTTGAAGCAGCAAAGGACGACCCGCTCGGGTATCTCCAGATCTCGGAGCGCTTCGGCCACGGTGCGGACCGCGATCGCCGCCGCACGGTCGGCGGGAAAGCCGTAGATACCCGTCGAGATTGCCGGAAAAGCGATACTCTTGATGCCCGTTCGGGCGGCGAGCTCCAGCGAACGGCGATACGCGCTCGCCAAAAGTTCATCCTCGCCGGCACTGCCGCCGTGCCAGATCGGCCCCACAGCGTGGATCACCCAGCGTGCCTTGAGCCCGAAGCCGGGCGTGACCACGGCATCGCCCGTCGCACAATGGCCGATCGCCGCACAGGAGCGGGCGAGCTCCGGGCCGGCTGCACGATGGATCGCTCCACAAACACCGCCTCCTGGCGCGAGGCGCTCGTTTGCAGCGTTGACGATCGCCTCGACGTCGAGCGTCGTGATGTCGCCTTCGACCACCGTGATCCGCTCGAGAGCGCGGCGCAGGCTTGCTCCAGCGTCCGCCATCGCCCAACCTCCCCGTCACGTGAGCTTTCCTAGCACGCTCGACGCTGCCGCGAGGAGAGATGATCGTTCGCCGCCCCCTCGTGATCTTGAGCGAACGCCAACGGCGTTTGCACAAGCTGCGCAACGTCGTCCAGTCGGCGCTCCTCGTGCTCGGGATGCTGGGTATCCTGGGCTTGTGTGCCTTTTTCGTCTGGGGCTGGGTGGGCCTCGTTTGGGCCGTCGCGCTCACCGGGGCTTCGCTGCTCTTGGCCCCGACGATCGCACCGGAATGGGTGATGCGCGCCTACGGCGCTCGCCCGCTCGAGCCCGCGGACTTCCCCGAGGGTTACGGGCTGTTGCGGCGACTCGCGGCGCGGGCGGGTCTGGAGCGTCTGCCGCGCCTTTATTGGCTGCCGACACCGATCTTGAACGCCTTCGCCGTGGGCCGCCCGGACCGAGCTGCGATCGGGCTGAGCGACGGTCTGCTGCGAACCCTCACACTCCGCGAGCTCGCCGGTGTTTTGGCTCACGAACTGAGCCATGTACGCAACGACGATCTTTGGATCATGGGGTTGGCTGACGTCTTGAGCCGCCTTACGAGCTTACTGTCGTGGCTCGGTCAATTTTTGTTGATATTGAACTTGCCTTTTCTCTTGACCGGTGAAGTCGTCGTGCCTTGGCTCGTCGTCTTGCTGCTGGTGTTCGCGCCGACGCTCGTGGGCCTCCTCCAGCTCGCGCTTTCACGGTCGCGCGAGTTCGATGCCGATCTGGATGCTGCGGCGCTCACCGGCGACCCACAGGGTCTCGCTTCGGCGCTCGCCAAGCTCGAGCGCTTCCAAGGGCGCTTCTGGGAAGAGATCTTCATGCCGGGGCGCCGCATGCCGATTCCCTCTCTGTTGCGCACCCACCCGCCGACCGAAGAGCGAATCCGTCGCCTTCTCGACCTCTACGAGCCGGTCGAACCACCGATCGAGGTCCCGGAGCGGATCGTCGGGCCTCGTAGCGTTTGGATCGCGAGCGGTCCGCCACGTTGGCATCGCACCGGCGTATGGTATTGAACCTTGGCGGCCACAGCGCTGCTCGACGATACCGAGGATGATCTCGGGCATGGCTCGCTGGACCGGCGTCGATGCGGCTCGGGGCGTCGGGTCGCTCAGGATGAAGCGCCGGGCCGCCGAGTTCGGCGAGCGCATGGACGGTCCCGGGCTGGGATAGACGCCCCGCCGGCCGTGGGCACCCGGGATCCGCCGGTTCGTGCTCCTCGGTCTCGTAACCCGCTTTTACGCCCTCGGTCGGCACACGCCCTTCTTCGCGTTTTCGGTTCGAATCCCCGCCCGGCGTCGCCCTGTTGCGGCGGCCGGCGGACGCAGTTCTCCGTTCGATCGTTGCTCTCACGGTAAGCGTGGGCCGGCTGTTCCACCGAGCGATCGAGGATCGAGCGCCACCGCAACCGGGCCGCTCGGCTCGTGGCGATCGATCGCGCGCGCCGGCTGGGGCCCTTCTTCGCCCGGCTGCTCGTCGCGCTCGCCGCACTCCATTTGCGCCTTTTCGATGTGCGGGCTCGGTTCGGAACGCCGTCTCCGCAGCCGATCGCCAGGAACTTGCCCCTGCGCCTGGTCCGCGCCGACCTCGGGTGTCAAGGCCGAGAAGTCGAGGTCGACGGCAAGCCGGGCGAACTTTGGCGTGCCAATCAGCTGTTCCGGAGGGTGACACTTCCCCAAGGACGCCATCACGTGGGCTTCCGTTTGCGGCTCTTCAGCTTTTCGAAGATGACCGCGGTCGTTCGCGACGCGATTTTCTGAGCTTTCCCTTCAGGCGGCCGCAGCGGCCGGCTCCCGGACCCGCCGCAGATCGGCGGTGAGGCGGCGCAAAGCGGTCTCGTCCAGGGTTTCCGTCTCGAGGAGCTCCCGGGCGCAGCGCTCGAGGATCTCCCGGTTGTCGGTCAGGATCTCCACGGCGCGATCGAACTGTTCGTCGATGATCCGCCGGACGGCGAGGTCGATCTCGCGCGCCGTCTCTTCGCTGAAACGCCGATCGATCGTGAACTGACCGGGTACGGGTTGCAGGAACGGGCTGCGCTCGATGTCGTAGGCGACCGAGCCGAGCTTCGGGTCCATCCCGTATCGGGCGACGAGCGAGCGGGCGATGTCGGTGGCGCGGACGAGATCGTCGGCGGCACCGGTCGAAAGATGATCGAAGACGATCCTCTCGGCGGCACGTCCACCCAGGATGACCGCGATCTTGTCGAGCAGCTCCTGCTTGGTCATGAGGAAGCGATCTTCGGTCGGCCGCTGGATCGTGTAGCCGAGCGCACCCACCCCGCGCGGCACGATCGAAACTTTGTGGACCGGATCCGTGCCGGGCAGCGCCAGCGCGACGAGGGCGTGCCCCATTTCGTGGTAGGCGACGATCTGCCGCTCGCGCGGGTTCAGCACGCGGTTGCGTTTCTCGAGCCCGGCGACGATCCGCTCGACGGCCTGGTTGAAATCTTCCATGGAAACCGCTTCGGCCTTCCGGCGCGTGGCAAGGAGTGCGGCCTCGTTCACGAGGTTGGCGAGATCGGCGCCCGAAAAGCCCGTCGTGATCGAGCCGATTTTTTCGACATCGACATCGGGAGCGAGCTTCACTTTCTTCATGTGCACGTTGAGGATTTTGACTCGGCCGAGTTTGTCCGGTCGGTCCACGAGGACCTGACGGTCGAAACGCCCGGCACGGAGAAGAGCAGGGTCGAGAATTTCGGGCCGGTTCGTAGCTGCGAGCAGGACAACCCCTTCCGAAGGGTCGAAACCGTCGAGCTCGGTCAGGAGCTGGTTCAAGGTCTGCTCGCGCTCGTCATGGCCGCCGATACCGGTGAGCGCGCTCCGGGCTCGACCCAAGGCGTCGAGCTCGTCAATGAAGATGATCGCCGGTGCCGCTTTGCGCGCCTGCTCGAAGAGATCGCGGACACGTGCCGCACCCACGCCTACAAACATTTCGACGAATTCGGAGCCCGAGATCGAGAAGAAGGGGACGCCGGCTTCGCCCGCCACGGCCTTCGCCAGGAGGGTCTTTCCCGTTCCGGGCGGCCCGACCAGGAGGACACCTTTGGGAATGCGCGCGCCGAGCCGGCCGTACTCTTTCGGATTCTTCAGGAATTCCACGATTTCGACGAGCTCGGCTTTGGCTTCGTCCACTCCCGCCACGTCGTCGAAGGTGACCTTGGTATCCTTCTCGACGTAAATTTTCGCCTTCGAACGGCCGACCGACATGAAGCCGCCCAATCCTTGGCGCTCGGCGAACTTACGGAACACGAAGGCCCAGATCGCGAAAAAGACGAGCACGGGTACGATCCAGGACAAAACTTCGCGCAGGAACGTCTGTTCCACTACACCCGTGAACCGGACACCGCGTTTGGCGAGCTCGTTGGCGATCGCAGGATCGACCCTCGGCGTGACGAACTGCGTCTTACCCGCCTGGGGCTCACGGAAAAACCCGGTAATGTATTGATCGCCGACTGCGATCCGATCGACCAAACCCTTGTCGAGATACTCGAGGAACTCGGAGTAAGGGATGACCTCGGTCGTGCGCATTTCCCGCCACCAGCCCTGGAAGAGGAGGAGCAGGATTGCCGCGGCGACCGCGTACCAAACGTTCAGCTGTTGTTTGCGATCCACGGTCGAGCTCCCGAAGTTGGTGACGGGCAACCCTGAGATAGGGGGGCGGGGTGCTTCTGCCCAGAACGGGATCAGGTTCGATCCCGTAGAAGCGCCTTCAGCCGGTAAACGAGATCGAGCGCAGCCTTAGGGGTCAGCGTGTCCGGATCGACGGCGGCGAGCGCCGCCTCGATCGGCGAAGGGTCCGGAGCGGGAAGCGGGTCTTTTTCGGCAAGGCGGGCGGCCGCGGCGAAGAGCGGGAGATCGTCCGCCAAGCGCGCCGGCACCGAACGCGCCTCGCCCTCCTCGAGACGCCGAAGCACCTCTTCGGCCCGTCGGATCACGGACTCGGGCAAGCCGGCGAGGCGAGCCACGTGGATACCGTAAGAGCGATCGGCCACACCTTTCGCGACCTCGTGCAAGAACACCAGGTCTCCCTGCCATTCTCTCACCTTCACGGTGTGGGTCGAGAGCGCACGGAGGCGGGCGGCAAGTGCGGTGAGCTCGTGGTAATGCGTGGCGAAAAGGCCGAGACAGCGGTTGACGTCGTGGAGATGCTCGAGGACCGCCCAGGCGAGCGAAAGACCGTCAAAGGTCGCCGTTCCGCGCCCGATCTCGTCCAGGATCACGAACGAACGAGGCCCGGCTTGCGCCAGGATCGTCGCCGTTTCGACCATTTCCACCATGAAGGTGGAGCGACCGCGGGCGAGATCGTCCGCTGCGCCGACGCGTGAGAAAAGCCGGTCCACGACCCCGATCTCGGCCGCTTCGGCCGGCACGAAGCTCCCCATCTGGGCGAGGATGACGATCAAGGCGCACTGTCGGAGGAACGTGCTTTTGCCCGCCATGTTCGGGCCGGTGAGCAGCCACAACCGATCTTCGGGGCCGAGGTCCAGGTCGTTGGCGACGAACGGCCGTTGCTCGGCCGCGAGCGCCGCCTCCACGACCGGGTGACGGCCGGCGACGATCCGGATCCGCGGCTGCCGGTCGACGACGGGCCGACTCCATCGCCGCTCCCGGGCGAGCTCGGCGAGCGCTGCCGCCACGTCGATTTGGGCGAGCGTCCGCCCGACCCGCGCGAGCTCTTCGGCGGCGGCGAGCACCTCCGAGCGGAGCTCGGCGAAGATCTCGAGTTCGCGTTCCAGCGCGCGGTCGGCGGCACGGGCAAGCCGCTCCGCGAGCTCGGCGAGCTCGGTTGTGCCGAACCTCCCGGCACCGGCCATGCTCTGGCGCAGCACGAAGCCTTGCGGAACCTTGGCGAATTGGCTCGCCGGGACCTCGACGAACCAGCCGAGAACTTGGTTGTGACGGATTTTGAGAGAACCGATGCCCGTCGCCTGGCGATAACGAACCTCGAGTGCCGCGAGATGACGTTGGGCCTCGTCGCGCAAGCCCCGCTGCTCGTCGAGGACGGGATCGACACCTTGCCGGACCAGCCCGCCGTCCCGCGCGAGGATCGGCGGCTCGTCGACCAGGGTGGCGAGGATCCGGTCTGCGAGGGCATCGAGGTCGGGGAGATTGCGCGCGAGCTCGGCCAAGGCCGGGTGCGCACCGCCGAGCTCGGCGCGCAAGCGGCGTGCCACGGCGAGAGCCCGTCCGACCGCCAACAGATCGCGCGGTCCGCCCCGCCCGAGCGAGAGTCGGGCGAGCGCGCGCTCCAGATCGGGACAGCGGGTGAGGGCGTCGCGAGTCGCGTCCCGCGCGGCGTCTTCGAGCAGCATCGCTTCCACACGGTCGAGGCGCCGGCGGATGCCCTCGACATCGGTCAGTGGCGCTGCCAGCTGCTCGGCGAGGAGCCGAGCGCCCGCACTCGTCCGTGTGCGATCGATGGTCGAGAGAAGGCTCGAGTGCGGGTCTCCGGAGAGACTTCGGGTGAGTTCCAGGTTTCGGCGGGTCGCCGGGTCCAGCTGGAGCACGCTGCCCGCGACCTGTCGGCGAGGCCGACCGAGCCGTGGCAATACACCTTTCTGTGTGAGCTCGAGGTAATCGAGAAGGCCGCCGGCGGCAGCGATCTCGGCGCGGCCGAACTCGCCCAAAACGCCGACCTCGCCGACCTTGTAGAACGAGGCGAGTCGGCGGGCCGCCAGGGAGCTGTCGAACGCACCGTCGCGCAACGTCGTGAACCGCTCGCGCCGGTCACCGAGGAGGTTGGCAAGGTCCCCATCCTGCGAGAGGCGTTCTGCGAGCAGGATCTCGCCCGGTTCCAAGCGCGCCGAGAGCTCGACGAGGCCGGCTCGGTCCAAGGTGGACGTCCAAAAATCGCCGGTCGAGATGTCGACCCAGGCAGCCCCCCATTCGCCGCGGATCCGTGCGACCGCCAGAAGGTAGTTGTGCCGGCGCGCTTCGAGGAGGCCGTCCTCGGTGAGCGTGCCGGGCGTCACGATTCGGACGACGTCCCGCTGCAGAAGCGGCTTGCCGGGGCGGCGACGTGCTTCCGCCGCGTCTTCGAGCTGCTCGCAGATCGCGACCTTGTGACCCTTGCGGATCAGCTTTTCGATGTAGGGCTCGGCGTTGTGGGCGGGCACGCCGCACATCGGGATGTCCTCGCCCTGATAACGTCCGCGCCGCGTGAGTGCGATGTCGAGCAAGGGGGCCGCCGCCACGGCATCTTCGAAGAACAGCTCGTAGAAATCCCCCATGCGGAAGAACAGGAAGGTTCCGGGATATGCCGCCTTGAGCTCCCGGTACTGAGCGATCATGGGCGAGCACTGCTCACCCGAAAGTGCGCCTCGGACGGTCAAGGTGTCGTCACCGAACTGCCGTGGAATTGAACGAGGATCCGTCCGTCGTGCACGAGGTACGGTTTGCGGCACAGGCTATGGGTTGACGGCCTTTCGCTTTATGGTTGAATTCGTGTCCGCACGAGCACGCGCTCCGCCTATGTATCGGCGCAGGCGAAGGGGGCGGGAGTGACGGGCGCGTGCAACACGGGGAGCCGTCGTTACGAAAGAGGACTCGTATCGACAGGGAGCGCATTCGATGAGCGCCGAGCCGGTTGAACTCCGCGCCGACCTCGCCGCGGTCCTGCCCGGAAGCTGGAGGGCGGCCCTCGCTGCGGCCGAGGGACTGGCGCGCCGCCTCCAATACCTGAGTTGGCCGGACCGGGCCAAGCTTCTCGACGAATATCTTTGGGTCGAAGCACGGTCGCGTCTGTCCACCGACGGGGTGACCGCCGTGGTCAATCGCCACCCCGAGACGTTCCGGCGAGGTCACCCCAGCGTCGCTTATGCCACATGGTGCACGGCGATCGTCGCTTGCGTGCTCCGGCTGCTCGGCGAGGGCGAGCGCGCCAGCTGTGCCGAGCACGCCTTGACCCTCCTCATCTCGCGCCGCGCCGAACACCACGATGCTGCCGAGGATTGGCTCGCGCGGTCCACTCCGGAACAGCTGCAGCGCGAGCTCTCGAAGCTGCCCGGCTACGCTTTCCTTCTCCTCACCCTGAGCCCGAACGACAGTGCCGAGAGCTTCATCGCGCGGGACGCCTTTTGGGCGGCGATGTTGGGTTGAGGCGATGCCGTCCCCGCAAGATCGAGAGCACTCCGCGCCGCTCGCCACTCGACCCGATGGTCCTCAGACCCGGATCGGGCGGAAAATTTCCGAGCTCGGGCGATCGGCAGGATCGGCATTGCGCTCCGGGGAAGAGAGGGAGGCGTTTGCCCTGGACGTGACGCCACCCCGGATCGCGAGCGCCTCGGCGACCGGTCGGAACGTTCGGCGATGGTGCGGGCAAGGGCCCAGGAGCCGTAGCGCCGCTCGATGCGCGGCCGTCGGATAGCCGGCGTTCGCAGCGAAACCGTAACCCGGCCAGCGGCTGTCGAGCCGAGCCATCAATTTGTCGCGCAAGACCTTGGCGACGATGGAGGCGGCCATGATCTCGGGAACGAGCGCATCGCCGCCGACGATACAATCGACCGGGATCGAAAGTTCGGGGGCGCGATTACCGTCGACCACAACCCGGGCGGGACGGATCGGCAGGCGGGCGACCGCACGTCGCATCGCGAGGAGGCTCGCCCGCAACACGTCCAGTAGCTCGATTTCCGCGGTCGACGCCGCGCCGATCCCGATCCAAGCCGCATCGGCGAGCTCTCGGGCAAGACGCTCGCGACGCCTCGCCGTCAGTGTTTTGGAGTCGGCCAGGCCCTCTACGGGTCGGCGCAGCACGACCGCAGCGGCGAGCACGGGTCCGGCGAGCGGGCCGCGCCCGACCTCGTCGACGCCCGCGATCGGCCCGGCGGCGCTCACGATCCGACCCCGGGCCGACCGGAAGCCGGGGGGATCGGACCGTCTTCCGGGCCGGCACGAGGCCGCGAGATCGGGCCGGCGAAACCGGCGAGAGCGCCGGCCGCTGTGGCCGGGCCGATGGTCCGAGGGGCTCCGGCCCGTTGCGGCGAGAGCTCGTCGCAGCCAGCGGCAGGCGCGAACAGTGGAACGAGGGCGCCTGGCGGTATCGGCCGTTTCGCCACACCACCACCGCTCACCAAGCACACGAGCACCGCACCCTCCGTGATTTGGTCCAGAACCGGTCGTACGCGCGGTTCGCTCGATCGATCGACCCGCTCGTAGCGCCTTGCCCACGCATCTGGATGCCGGGGCACGGTGAACGTGCCGACCTGTTCGTCGGAACGAACGTACGGTCGGGTGGGAGACTGACCCCCCACGAGGCGCTCGGTGCTCGGCACCTCGCTCGGCGAATATAGCCCGTAGGCGACCGCGGTCTGGTCGAG
>Ga0197142_1001642_pt1 | contig 20271 bp, 13 predicted proteins | sample GBS60_MetaG_FD_148614 | JGI IMG/M metagenome (GOLD analysis project Ga0197142, IMG submission 148614) | Sediment microbial communities from Great Boiling Springs, Gerlach, Nevada, United States - GBS 60_MetaG | ecosystem: Environmental > Aquatic > Thermal springs > Hot (42-90C) > Sediment... | reverse complement strand
AGCGATAGACGTAAATATCCAGGGAATCATTTAAGGAAACCTTCCCGCCTATTTTTACTCTGGCTGACTTTTCGAGGCTCTGTTCGCCGGTCAGGCGGACCATAATTTCCACTTCAGCCTTATCCCAGTCCCAGCCATAGGCACTTTGATAGAACATATAATTTTTATAATTCAGAGGATGATTGACCTCGATGGTTCTGGAAATAACTTCTTTTTCACCTTCCAGAATGGTTAGGGTGCTTTTCCAGTCCTTGACCTGGCCACCGGGATAATATTCGGTCTCAAAAGAGTCGAGCCGAAGGGAAAAGCCGGCCTGAGGGATGGGTACGGTCTCTCCTTCATGGAGGGCTAAATCAGCCCGGAAGCTGAAGAGGCCGCTGGTCAAACCGCCGATGAGAATCAAAAGAATGGCTAAATGAACCACATCTGCGCCAAAAAGGCCGGCCATTTTTTTCTGAGCCAGAAGAGCCAGTCCCGAGTCACCTTTTTTCTCAATTAGACGATAATGATGGTCCTTTAATATTTTTTGAATATTCAAACGAACTGAAGCGAGGGGAGCATCTAACTGAAGCTTTTGATGAAGTCTCAGGGCAGTGATGTCGGCAGGCTGGAAATGAAGATTTGGCCGGAAAACTCTTTTCAATTTCGGTGGTAAGCGCAGCAGGGTGCAGATAGTCAGGTTGAGGGCAAAAAGAAAAAGAAGGGCGAGATACCAGAATGACTGGTAAACCTTCGTCAGCTGAATCTTCTCTAGCAGATTGGCCAGCTGACCATAGCGCAACAGATATTCTTCGTGGCTGCGATGCTGAGGGATAAGAGTACCCAAAATGGAAGCGATGGTCAGAATAATGATAAGGATAATGGCTAATTTAACTGAAGAGAAAAAACGAATGAAAGAATTCATGAGGAATATATAAAGCTTTTTTCAGATTTTCTTTTTGCCTCGTCTCTTTTTTTCGCAGATATCCAGGATATACTGGAGTGAGATTTTAGAAAAATAGTCCTCCAGGAGCTGGGAGGCTTCCTTCCAGATTTCATAGACAGCACAGCGCGGCAAGCGGTTGCAGAAATTCTTATCAATGACACAATCGACAAGGGCACAGGGCCCTTCGAGCGATTCCAGGATATCCACCAGCTTAATCTCAGCCGGCTTTCGGGAAAGGGCATAACCGCCGCCTGCGCCCCTGATGCTTTTCACCAGATTGGCATGCTTCAGGGGAATGATGATCTGTTCTAAATAGCGCAGAGAAATCCCTTCTTCTTCAGCTACCTCCTTAAGAATGACTGATTTTTTCCCTTCAGTGTAAGCTTTAGCCAGAGCTAACATCAATCTCGTCCCATAACGGCCTTTCGTGGAAAGTTTTATCATTTATTTCTCCTTAAAAAATTAAAAATTTTTTAAAATTTAAAAAATTAAACGTTTCATCTCAAATTGATTTAATTTTAGGCCAATTATTTTAAAAAATCAACAAAATTTTATCGGGATATTCGGATTTATATTATGGGCCGAAGGCCAGAAAAACCTGGAACGCACTGGCTTTAAATGTCAATTCTGGAGCCCAACTAAAATTATATGATTTATATTAATGAAGTTAAAATCAGTTAGATTGGCCATAACTAGATTCGTTGGCCTTTTTAATATAATATTAAATAGAGGGCAAAAATGAGAAAAAAGGATAAAATTAAGAAAATTGTTAAAGAAGGCTATGGTCAGATGGCTCAGAGAGGGACCACCTGCTGTTCTTCCACCAGCTCGTGTTGCGGCGAGGCCAGCTCTCAGCAGATCAGTAGAAAAATAGGTTACACTGAGGAGGAGCTCAGGCAGGTTCCCCAAGAAGCCAATCTCGGTCTTGGCTGTGGCAACCCTGTAGCCCTGGCTTCATTAAAGCCAGGAGAAGTTGTTCTCGATCTTGGTTCAGGCTCAGGAATTGATTGTTTCCTGGCGGCGCAAAAAGTCGGCCAGGAAGGACGAGTTATTGGTGTCGATATGACTCCGGAAATGGTCGCCAGAGCCAGATTAATCGCTCAAAGAGAAGGCTATGAAAATGTGGAGTTCAGACTTGGCGAAATTGAAAATCTTCCTGTAGCCGATAATTCTGTAGATGTAATTATTTCTAATTGTGTTATCAATCTCTCGCCTGATAAAAGGAGGGTTTTTGAGGAGGCTTACAGGGTTCTCAAGCCGGGCGGACGTTTCCTGATTTCTGACCTGGTTCTTTTAAAACCTCTGCCCGATTTTATCCAGAAATCAGTGGCCGCTTACATTGGCTGCCTTTCCGGGGCTATCCTTAAAGAAGATTATATTAAATTGATTGAAAGAGCCGGTTTTGAAGATGTCAGGTTAGTCAAAGAAAGCCCATTTCCTCTTGAGCTCATGGCCAATGATGCTACCGCCTGGGCAATTCAGGATGATTTGGACATTTGTTCAGGCAGAATTAAAATTGAAGATTTTGTCCTGAGCATCCAGGTTTCAGGCTATAAACCCCTGCTCTGAACTGATCTCTTTCAACTTAAAAAGCCAATAGGTAGCAAAGACAGCCTGCTTTTTAATTAAATTTCTATTTTTTCCCCTTTCTTATTTGTTTTTGCTGCCTTAGCTTCCATTAAATAGAAAATTTTATTCGTATAGTAAGATCTCCACCCGGCGGGCAATTTCCAGGGCAAGCTCGGCTGTGATCTGGCTATCATTTTCGATGCCATCAGCCATAAGGAGGAGAGCCCTTTTTTCGTTTTGAGCTCTGACGGCATATTCAGGTGAAGCCACCACCGCGTCATAAAGAGCCGTCATGCCCAAAGGTTTCTCGCAATCCAGCGCTTCCAGGAAGGATGATTTATCCCTGGAATGAGGAGCGGCTACCTCTACCTGGCCATCAGCAAAAACAAGCAGCGCAATCTCGTCCTGGGGCGAAAGGAGCTTCTCAGCCAGAAAGTGCAGAGCCTGGTGGCAATCTCCGAATTTATTTTCCAGGGCCATATTGCCGCGGACCTCAAGAAGAACAGTTAGACTCAGCGGCGCATTCTGATCATGAGCAAAATAAGTAATGGGCATTTTTTGTTTATTTTCATAAATAATGAAATCCTTCGCTTCCAGGTCATTAATATATCGACCCCGGCTGTCCTGGACGGTAACCACCAGAGAGGAGGAGCCGTTTATACTTGACTTTAGTCCTCTCTAAGCCAATATAATTGTGAGGCTCATTTCTTGAAAAAGGAGGAAAAAAATGAAAGAGCTTAAGATTCCGGTTTTTAAAAGCATTAATTCTTTTTGTTTATTCTGGCTGTTTTTATCCGGCCTGATTATTTTTTCGAGTGCTCCGGCGATCAATCGTACTTCTCAGGAGGAGATGAATCCATTTTTCGCCCCCTATGGTACTCCCTTTGAAACACCACCCTTTGACAGAATTAAGAATGAACATTTCCTGCCGGCTATCAAGCGCGGCATAGAGCTCCACCAGGCTGAAATTGAGGCTATTGTTAACAACCCTAAGCCTCCCACCTTTGAAAACACCATCCTGGCCTTCGATCGCAGCGGTCAGGCACTTTCCAGGGTCTCCATTGTCTTTGGTGCCCTGCAGAGTGCCCACGCCTCGCCTGAGTTGCAGAAAATTGCCGAGCAGGTTTCTCCCCTGACCACCCAGCATCGCTCCAATATTTATCTTAATGAGAAGCTTTTTGCTCGAATTAAGGCCGTCTATGATAAGAGAAATCGGCTCAAACTCGGCGAAGAAGAACGTTTTCTTCTGGAGAAAATCTATCAGGACTTCGTGCGGCAGGGAGCTCTTCTTCCGGGCGATCAGAAAGAAAAATTGAGGCAGATTGACCGGGAGCTATCCCTTCTTTCCCTCAGGTTTGGTAACAATCTCCTTCAGGAAACCAATAACTTTAAGCTGGTTATCGAGAACAAAAAGGATCTGGAGGGACTTCCTCAGAATGTAATTGATATGGCCGCCGAAACCGCGAAAAGGCTGGGTCTTGAGGGTAAATGGGTCTTTACCACTCATGTTCCAAGTATGATTCCTTTTCTTCAATATGCCAAAAATCGGGAGTTGAGAAAGCGTTTATTTACGGCCTATATCATGCGGGGCGATAATTATAATGAATATGATAACAAGGAAATCATCAAAAAAATTATTGCTTTGAGAACAGAAAGAGCCAGGCTTCTTGGTTATCCTACCTTCGCCCATTATGCCATTGAAGTTAATATGGCCAGAACACCGGAAAAGGTGGAGGAATTTTTGCTCCAGCTCTGGAATTATGCCCTGAAGCGAGCCAAGGAAGAACTGGCGGAAATGCAGCAGATAGCCGATGAAGAAGGGGCCGGGATAAAGATTGAACCCTGGGACTGGTGGTTTTACGCCGAAAAGCTCCGCAAAAAGAAATATGAGCTTGAAGAAAGCGCCATCCGGCCCTACTTTTCCATTGACAATGTGAAAAAAGGTATTTTTACCTTAGCTGAGCTCCTTTATGGCCTTAAATTTGAGAAAAGGACTGACATCAGTGTTTATCATCCGGAAGTCGAGGTCTATGAAGTCAAGGAAAAAGATGGCCGCCATGTAGGTCTGCTCTATCTTGATTTCTTTCCCAGGCCAACAAAAAGAAGCGGCGCCTGGTCCGGTGCCCTGAGGCGGCAGACTTATGAGGCTGGCCGACGCGTTGCCCCTCTGGCTACCATCTGCTGCAATTTCACCCGGCCGACAGAAAAAACGCCCTCTCTTCTTTCCCTGGACGAAGTTAACACCTTATTCCATGAATTCGGCCATGCCCTGGCTACTCTTCTTTCTAATGGAAAATATAATCATCGCTTTGTTCCCAGAGATGGGGTCGAGCTTCCCTCACAGATTATGGAAAACTGGGCCTTTGAACCGGAGCTCCTGAAGCTTTACGCCAGGCATTATCAAACTGATGAGGTCATTCCTGAGGAGCTGATAAAAAAGATTAACAACAGTACCCTTTTTAATCAGGGTTTTGCTTCCACAGAATATCTGGCAGCAGCCCTCCTGGATCTGTACTGGCACAAAACAATTTTTGATCAGGAAATTGATGTCAATGGCTTTGAAAAGGAGATGATGAAAAAGCTGGGCTTGATCGAGGCCATTGTTCCCCGTTACCGCAGCACCTATTTCCAGCATATTTTTTCCGGCGGCTATTCTGCCGGCTATTATGTTTACATCTGGGCTGAGGTTCTGGACAGCGATGCCTTCGAGGCCTTTAAAGAACGTGGTCTTTTTGACCAGAAAACCGCCACTTCTTTCCGAAGAGAGATTCTGGAAAAATATGGCAGTGTCGATTTTTATCAGCAATATCTTAAATTCCGTGGCCGGGAGCCCAGACTTGAGCCCCTTCTCAGAAAACGGGGTTTTCTTAATTGAGGCTCTCTCATTCCATTTTGATAGCCTCAGATAGTAAGAACGGAAAAAGGCAAAGACGCAAGAATAAAAATTAAAATTACAAAAAGAAATTCAGGGGAATTAAAAGATTTTATTCAGCTTAAGATCCCGCAGAAATATAGCGCCGAAAAGAAGGCCTGAATTTCAGACAGAGTCCAGAGCCTTAATCGGATCCAATTTCGGCCACCAAAGGTAAAGGGGGACACAAATTTTCCTCTTTTAAAGGGCTTCAGCCACTTTGCGGGACGCTTCGCTGGTTCTCAGAGAGGATAAAACTCATCGGGAAGGGAATCAAGGTTAAACCCAGCTTCTCCAGTTCTTTTTACCGGTGGCTCTTACGAGCTTTCTTCTCTGGCCAATCTGGTGAACTGGCGATCCTGAAAGGCTTAGATACCTGCTTTTAAACTGGAAGTTTCTTTTCATCCTTGACGACATTGAGAACGAGATGGGTGACGGTGCGATCAACATAGCGAAAGCTCAGAATTTTCTTGATGAAACGATTCAAATCCTCCCGGCTGCGGAAATAGCCGATGACGAGAGAATCCCACTCTCCGGTGATATCATAAACCGCCACGACCTGAGGCTCCCGGGCAATAAGCTCCTGAGTTTCGAGTAATTTACCCTTAGAAATACGTAAAGCAATAATAGCCATTAAGTTATAGCCAAAATATTCAGGATTAAGGACAGCGATATAGCCCTTGATGGCTCCGGCTTCTTCGAGCTTTTTGATTTTATTTATCACAGCCGTCACGGAAAGCCCTACCTCTTTGGCCAGTTCCCGAAAGCTGCGTCGGGCATTCTCGTTTAAAGCTTTAATCAGGCGGCGATCGATGTCATCAATCATTCCGGCCTCCCTGCTCTAATAACAATTTTCATTATTTTGGCAAATTTTCTTGACAATTGCTTATAAATAGCTAAAATTTATTAACAAATGGCTAAAAAATCGCCTCTTTTAATTATCACAAAAAAATATGGCCTGATATTTTCTCTCTCCAAATTTTACTTCAGGGAGGTCTTTAATGCCAGAGATATATTCTGAGTGCGCTTTTCAGGCTTTCGGCTTTAAGAACGAAAGCGAGGTTCTCAAGGTCATTATGGACCCTAAAAACAGAATCGAGTTCGTTCGAATAATTTTTCCCGACATTCTGGGCCGGCAGATGGATTTCTCTATTCCCCGGGAGGAACTTCCCCAGGCCTTTGATGAAGGAAAGGGTTTTGATGGTTCCTCCATTGAAGGTTTTGTCCGGATAGAAGAAAGTGATCTTCTTATCCGGCCCGATCCGACAACCTGTCGTCTTTTACCCTGGGAATATGTTGGCTTTTCTCCTGAAATTCGCTGGCGGGAAGCCATCATGTTTGGCGATATTCTGACCCCGGAGGGTAAGCCCTTTGAAGGTGACAGCCGCTATGCCCTTAAAAGAATTCTGGAAAGAGCGAAAAAGGAACTCGCTATTGACGATTTTAAGGTGGGCCCGGAACTTGAATTCTTTATTTTCCCGAACGAAAAAGAGCCGGTTTTTACTGACCGCGGCGGTTATTTTTTCAGCGGTCGCCATGGCGAGCTCAGAAAAGAAGTTCAGCTTCTCCTGAAAAAGATGGGGATAGAATCTGAATATGACCATCATGAAGTGGCCCATGGCCAGCACGAAATCGATCTGAAATATCAGAGCGCCCTGGAAATGGCTGATATTGGTATGCTTTTCCGTTATCTGGTGAAAAAGGTAGCCCGCATGCACGGTCTTTATGCCACCTTCATGCCCAAGCCTATAAATGGCCAGAATGGCAGCGGCATGCACGTTCATCAATCACTCTGGAAAGGTAACCAGAATCTCTTCTTTGATCCCAATGATGAATATCATCTTTCACCGATGGCCCGACATTATATGGCTGGCCTGCTCGCCCATGCTCGAGAGATTTCAGCTGTTATCAGCCAGTGGGTTAATTCTTATAAGCGTTTAATCGAAGGCTACGAAGCCCCGGTTTATATTGCCTGGGGACAGAGAAACAGATCAGCCTATATTCGGGTGCCGGAATATCAGCCTGGCAAAGAAAAGGCGACCCGAATTGAGCTCAGAGCTCCTGACCCTGCCTGTAATCTCTATCTGGCTTTTGCTGTGATTCTCTGGGCTGGCTGTGATGGTCTTCGCCGCGAGCTGCGGCTTCCGCCTCCCGTTGAAGAAAATATTTATGAAATGAGTCCTTCCCGCCAGCGTCAGCGCGAGATAAAGGTCCTTCCTCGGAATCTGGAAGAAGCGATAAAAATAATGGAAAAGAGCGAACTTGTGAGGGAAGCCCTGGGTGATTACATTTTTTCGAGCTTCCTTGCCAATAAAAAACATGAAATCGAGGCCTACAACAGGAATGTCTCCCGGGAATATGATAAACAGGTCAGTGATTACGAAATCCAAACTTATCTCCCCTTTTTATAACCGGTGACATTTTGTCCGATCAAGGAAGGCTATTTTTTCAAGGAATAAGCTTTCTTGAAGCTGCGAGGGCGTGCTCCATAAGTTAACATTATAATTACTTGCTTAATTCAGCGTTTTAAGGTCGTGTCAGATTTTGATCGGCTTATCTTTCCTTCAAAATTCTAATTAATTCAATAATTCTTTTTATTAGCATTTAAAATTTCTCTCTTAAAAGGATCACCCTCATTGGAGGAAAAAGGGAATTTATAAAGCCCTCTTTTAGTTCACTGAAAGGAAAGAATAAAGGACAACAATTCTTCTCTTTAATTTTTTATCAAAAAAATATTGAGAAAAGGCCGGGACTGTTGAAAATTCTAAAATTTCATGGGCATGACAACATAAAGATAATTTAAACCTTCGATTTCTTCTGGAGTCATCAGGGCAGCACTATTCTCATCTTTGAGTTCAAATTTGACTTTAGGTGAGTCGACTGAAATGAGAAAGTCCAGAAGGTATTGAGAATTGAAGCCAATTTCAATGTCAGCTCCCTGATGGTCAACTTCAATTTCGTCACTGGCCTCACCAATTTCTGGATTGGATGAAAACAGCCTCAAGCTATTCTTTTCAATTTCAAGCTTGATCGCCCTGGATTTTTCCGTGGAAAGCAAAGCCACCCGGCGAATAGCATTAATAAAAGCCTCACGGTCTAAATGAAGAACAATAGGGTTATTCTTAGGAATAACCGCTTCAAAATTAGGGAATTTGGTTTCAATCAGTCTGGAAATAAGAAGGCGATGACCGGAGCGGAAAAAGAGATTATTCTCATCTAAATCAAAATCAAGATGAGTATCAGTTAATTTTCTCAATTCAGCCAGGGTCTTTTTAGCAATGATAACTCTTATTTCACCTTCATAATTAAGCGCAGGAATTTCCTCAGAGGTATAGGCCAGCCGATGTCCATCGGTGCTGACCAGCTCTATCTTTTTATTTCTGACAATAAAAAGAGCCCCATTCAGATAATATCTTTGTTCCTGAGCAATAGCGTAAAAAACGCGGTCAATCATTTCTTTAAATTTTTCCAGGGGCAAAGTAATATTCTTCTCAAATCTGGCTTCGGGAACAGAGGGATAATCCTCCTTGGACATGCAGAGGACTTTAAACTGGCTTTTGCCGCATTTGATTTCCATAACCAGGTCATTCTTTTCAGTAAAAGAGATTGTCTCGTCCTCGGGTAATAATTTAACTATGTCAAAAATTCTTTTTCCAGATATGGTCAGGGCACCTTCATCTTCAACCTCAGCTTCAATTTTGGTTTTAAAGCCAACCTCCAGGTCAGTTCCGGTCATCTCGACCACATTTCCCCTGGCCTCAATCAGAATATTGGCCAGGATAGGCATGGTTGTCCTTTTTTCCACCACTCCCTGGAGTAATTGTAATTCCTCAAGCATTTTTTCTCTTGAAGCTTTAAATCTCATTTTGACACCTTTTCTATTTTAATCAGATAAAATTTATAAAGAGCTTAAACAATATTAAGAATAAAATCAATGCTTAATGTGAAAATCCCGGCTAACATTCTGATATTTCTACTGAAGCCTTAAAATCAGGTTGTTAATTTCTTTGTTGAATTCAGGATTCTGGCGTCTCAGTTTTTCTATTTTTCTGATGCTATGCAGAACCGTGGTATGGTGTTTTCCACCCATTTTCCTCCCGATTTCAGGTAAGCTTAACTTGGCCACTTCTTTGGCTAAATACATGGCCACCTGGCGGGGAAAAGCTACCTTGGGTGAATTATTCTTCGATTTCAGCTGATTGGGTTTGATTTTAAAATGACTGCAGACAACATTGATGACCTTTTCCACAGTTATCGGGGATACAGATGTGTCTAAAAGTCCTTTAAGAGCTTCCTGAGCCAGTTCTAAATCTATTTTTTCTCCTTTCAGAGAAGCATAGGCTATAACCCGCCTTAAATAACCCTCAAGTTCTCTAATATTGGAATGAACCTTATCAGCAATAAAAATGGCTACGCTTTCAGGCAGAGTTATGCCCTCTATTTCAGCTTTTTTCTGGAGAATGGCAATTCTTGTTTCAATATCAGGAGGTTTTAAATCAGCAATTAAGCCCCACTCAAAGCGGGAGCTAAATCGTTCCTCCAGATTGGGAATGTCCTTGGGCGGACAGTCAGAGGAAATGACAATCTGTTTCTGATTGTCATAAAGATGATTAAAGGTGTGGAAAAATTCTTCCTTGGTTCTTTCCCGACCGGATAAATAATGGATATCGTCCATAAGAAGCAGGTCAACACTTCTATATTTCTGACGGAATTCGAGAATCTTTCCATACTGAAGATGATTGATGAGATCATTCATGAATTTTTCTGTGGTTACATAGAGAATTTTCAGTTTTTGATGTTTATTCAGAGCGTAATGGCCGATGGCATTCATCAGATGGGTTTTTCCCAATCCGGCTCCTCCATAAATATAAAGGGGATTATAAGCTTTAGCTGGATTCTTGGCCACAGCCAGAGCGGCGGCATGGGCAAACTGATTACAGCTACCAACAACAAAGGTTTCAAAGGTGTAATTGGGATTTAAATTAGGATTGAGCAGGGGGCCGCATTCAGTTTTTCTCTGCTCGGGCGAGCCGCGCATAAAAGGACTGGGCGTTTCATCAAAGATATATTTAATATCAAAAATTCGGCCGAATAATTCCTGGGCACATTGGTTAATTATTTCAGTGTAATGAAAAGAAAGCCAGTCGCGGAAATAAGCATTGGGAACTTTAATATAGAGACAATCTTTATCCTGGCCGATATAGGTTGTCGGCTCAAACCAGGTTTCAAAGGCGCTGGCCTCAATTCTTTCTTTTAAAAGCTCAAGAATCTGAAGCCAGAGATTTGATTTAATCATTTCCTCCATGGCCTTCCTACTTTTCCACAGATTTTTCCACAGCTGTGGAAAAAGAAACACTCACCATCATTGGTCTACTTCGGGGATGAGCTTTTGAAATATAACACCGACATAAGCTGATTTCAAGAGCCCGGACAAATTTTTAGCTTTTCTAAATTATTGAAAATAAAGGGGAAAAAGATTTTTTAGAAAAATTTTTATTTTCTTTAATTTTTCGCCAGAGAAAATGGGTTTTGCTTCTCAAAAGAAAGATTGTCTCAAAAGGCTCAAGCCAGAAAGGAAGGGATGCAGGAGGTGATTAAAAATCAAAACCTATCCAGAGCTTGGTTTCAAAGCGGCCGTATGAAGAAAAATCAAAGGGCCGTCGGATGGAGGGAAATTCCAGTCTTTTGGTAAATTCAAGATGAATGGGCAGGCCCAGAAGAAAGAACTGCAGACCATAGCCATAGGAGCCGATGGCATCAAACTCGCGGATGATAGGCGAAAAATAGTCGCCTTCGTAGCGATAAAACTTGGCCGGAAAGCCTTTGACTTTGGATCGGGTTAGGTCAAAGAAAAATACACCTCTGACCGGACCTATCTGGCCTAAAACCGTCAGGGCAGCATTGATGAGGGGAACTCGAAGTTCAGCGTTAAAATACCAGCCCTGGGTAGCGATAATATTATAAAAATTGGCGGATCTGACCTGATTATTACCACCATAATAAAAAACCCAGGGATCACGACCGAGGCTGGCAAAGCCTTCCCAGCGGAAGGCAAGCACAATATCCTCACCTAAATAAAAATATTTCCTCAAATCTGCCTGAAAGGTGGTGTTAGAAAAGAAAGAAGATGAAACGGGTAAAGCCTGGTTAAGTGTGAAGCGATAAGTGTAGCCGCTGGCTGGCCCGTAATATTTAAAAAAGGTGGTTTCGCCAATAAGAGAAACTGAGGCCTGGAGGAGGTTGCCATTCCAGAAAAGGCCATAGACTCCGGGACTGAAAAAGCGGAGGGTGAAGGGATCGAGATAATTTTCCTCATAATGATAGGCTCCCAGGCTGAATTCAAGGCGATGATAGCGATTTAAGGGATAATAACCGGCGATTTCGGCCGCTGTTATCTGCCTGGTGGCCATGGCATCCTGATAGGTGAGATAATCATAATAATAAAGAGTGGGATCAAGATAATCATAGGGCGTGTAGTAATATTCCGTATAATCGTAGGCCATGGTCAGGAATTGGAGTCTTCTTTTCTGATTCAGATAGCCAATAAAGTAGGAGCGGAAACTTCTGACCTGGGTGGCCATAAAAAGGAAGGTGTGGTCAGCTAACATATCGGAAAGAGTAATAACCGATCCACCATAAACTGAGCCATCGGTGGAGACAGCAGCATCAATGGGCGGCCTTTCCGTGAGAAAGAGTTTTCCTAGACCCTGGTAGGGCTGAATTTTGGCCTGGTCGATTTCAACCTTAATGGCCGCCTCTTTTTCAGCCGGATTTTCCTCATCGAAAAGGCGAGTTGAGATGACTCTTTCACCTGAATCCGAAGCTGATTGATTTTTATTTTCAGCCACAGCTTCAGTTGGTTGCGGCTCAAATTCAGATTTGTAAAGTTGAAAGGCACCCTTATTAAAGGAAGCGAAAACAATTTTTTTGGGGTCACTGCGCATCGGGCAGGGGAAAAAGTTACCGGTCCTCACATCTGTCAGGCGGTGCATAACCGAGCTTTTCAGGTCATAGACATAAAGATTATAAGCTTCCCTCTGATCACCGGAGAAATATATTTTCTGGCTATCAGGAGAAAAAACAGGGGTGATGGCGTTCCAGGAACCTGAGGTCAGGCGTCGACGTTGCTGGAGATCATTTCTGGGGGCGATAAAAATATGATCATAGCCCTCCTCTCGCACCGTGAAGGCTACCCATTGACCATCGGGCGAGATGGCCGGAGCCTTTTCATAAAGGGAATCCCTGGTCAAATTGATTATCTGACCGGATTTGAGGTCAACCCGGAAAATATCCCTGTAGCCCCGCTCAAAAGCCGTAAACAGGAGTCCTTCGCCCTCTGGCTCAAAAAAGGGAGCAGCTGGCCGGTCGTAAGGGATGGCTATTTTTTGCCAGATGGTTCCTTTGAAGGCATTGATGATGAACAGGGAATAGCGTCGACCATCCCGGGCAAAAAAGGCGATGCGGTCACCTTCAGGCGACCAGGCCAGACCAGCTCCTGCCGAGGGATCAACTTCAAAGCGAATATATTCATAACGGCTCGTGTAACCCCTGGTAATATTTTTAATAACCTGACCATCTCTCGTTGAAATCAAGACGATATCAATATCTTCATCTTTGGCATTATAGGTTATGGTGGCGGCAATATCGCCTGAGGGGGAAAGAGCTTGGCTGAAGGCAAAATAATAGGGATTCATGGGAAATTCGGGACCAAGGGTAATGCTATAATCTTCAGGATTTTCCCGGGTTAAAAAGGGCCTGACTTTTTCCCGCAGATAGCGTTTGAAGGCCTGATTGAATTCTTTGGTTTTCAGATTGAAGCTGCGTTTCATTAAATCAGACCGGCTCACAGATATCAGGGGCATGTTGCGCAGACTTGACCAGAATTCCCGGATGCCACTGCGGCCAAAACGGTATTCAATAAATTCATAAAGAGCGTGGCCGAAATCATAGGCCGGATCTCTGGGCAGGGGATAACGGGAAATCAACTCTCCGCCTTCAGTTAATTCAGGAATACGGTCATTGAGGACAGCATCGCGGACAATCAGGGATGACCATGGTGACCAGCGTCCGGTCAGATATTCACTCAAGCCTTCAAAAACCCATAGAGGCGGCTGAACGACAGAATAAATTGGAGCCAGCTGCCTTCCCCACAGGAGATCAAACTGAAAAATATGCGTTAATTCATGAACCACGAGATCCAGAAGCTCATCAAAAGGCATATCTCCATGAAGGGCAATACGGTGTAAGACAGGTTCGCTGACACCAAGAACACCTTCGGAAACCTGAAAGAGGTTGGTTTGCTCGAAATCAGTATAGGTTCGATAATAAATTAAAGGGGTGGGCCGGCTCAAATTATGTTTCAGGGTTTCAGCTACCCGGAAATAAGCTCTTTCTGCAGCTGTGGCTAAGGTTGCGACCAAGTCAATTTCATCAACATAAAAATAAATCGTAAAATGGTCTGTCTCGTAAGTTTTCCAGCGAAAATCTTCATAATTTATTTTGTTCTTACCATAATAAGGAAAATAGAGCTGCTGGCCGAAACCGGGCCGGAAAAGAAGCCGGGGCCAGAAACGTTGGGGTGAAGCGCGGGCGAGGGAAGTAAGCCAGAACAGCGAAACAATCATTAAAACAAGAAGAGATTGAACTCTTTTCATTAGAGATCAGCTCCTTTATTTCAGCAGCAAATAGCGCTCCTGAGGCCTTTCCTCGGCAAAGATCTGTCGAAAGAGGATAAGTTTCACCCGCTGCAAAAGTTCATAAAGGGCAAAACGGGCCGGATATTTGAGATCCGGGGTAATTTTGGTTTCTTTGAAATTTCGCTCCAGAAGAACTTCTCCGGTTTCTGGCTTGATCAGAGCCACATTAAGTTCCAGAGTAAAAACATGGCGAGAGGCCAGTTTCTTTTCAGGAGCAAAAAGATCTTCCTCTGACTGGTCAGCACGATAAAGGTCCGAGCGATAGAGAATGGCCTTGCGGATTTCTTCCTGAAACCGACCATGGCCGGTGAAGATAAGAGTGGCCTGGGAGTCAGGGCTCAGGGATTGCCAGTACTCGGGCTTATGAAGAAGCTCCGCTGAAGGAAGAGGCCTGTCTTCCAGTCGAACCTGGCCTTTAAATTTGCGGCTTAATTCGGTGACAAAATACTTTATGACTTCAGCCTGAGCATCAAGGCCAGGCTCTATCTTTTTTTGAGCTGCCGCTAACTGTTTTTCTTCTTCATCCTTTTTTTCTTTTTCTTTTTCTTTCTCTTCCTCTTTCTCTTCCTCTTTCTCTTCTTCCCCGACATTTTCTGCAGCTGGAATCGAAGCTGCTCCTGGTTTTTCCGAAGAAATTATGAAGGGAATAAGGATTATCTCCTGAAATTCCTGGATGTTTATGGGAGAATAGGCAGGAATATCGAGCTTAATTTTTTGATGGACTTCGGAGGCACAACCAGCCAGCAGGAGAAGGTAAATAAGAATTAAAAATTTAATCTGGCGCATTTATTCCTGGCCCGAGGATTTAATCAAGAAAACTCCTTTGTAAGACTGAAGGTGAGCCCCTTTGATTGTCTTTCTTCTTTACCCCCTCTTCTTTTTTCTCCCCTTCCTTCTTTTCAGGTTGCTTCCAGGCCTTGAGGTGGTCCTGAAAAGATTTATAGTTGGCTTTTATATATTTATGGTCAGGGGCCAGTTTAAGAGCGGTTTCGTAGGCTTCTCTGGCTTTATCCCAGAGCCCCTTTTTTTCGTAGGCCACAGCCAGGTTGTTATAAAGATAGGCTGAATTGGGATTCTTTTCCAGAGCCTTCTGCCAGCGAAAGATAGCTTCATCCCAGAGGTCATGCTCCGCGGCCCAGACGCCGAGTCGCAGCTGATTTATTTCTCCTCTGGAAGCGCAGCCGGATAAGAGGAGGGCGAGAGATAAGGAGAGTAAAGTCAGAGGAATTTTAAATCCAGCAGCCACCTTTTAATCTCTCAGCTTGAGATTTTTTATAACCAGCTTCATTCTCAGCTCTTATTATTATATCAGATTTACCGGTTGATTATCTTCAAGATAATAATTTGGCTTCAGGCCAAGAAAGTCCTCGCCCGCAAGCAAGCTCTTCAAGCCATTAATTTCCCGCAAGAAAGAAGTTTCTCTCAGCCAGAAAAGATTAAAATGATTAATCCTGGCTGAAGCCCCCACCTCGCTCTGCTCAAAAACTGACTATAGGCATAATTAAAAAAAGAAGTTATAATTTCCCTGTTCTTTTTTTTAATTGGCTATTAGAATCCAGGCCCTTAAGGCCAGAGGAGGATAAAAAATGGCACAACCTATGGAAGGCAAACCTTTGGCCGAGAAAATTAAAGCAGAGGTTAAGGCTGAAGTTGATCGCCTGAAGGCAGAATTGAATGAAGTCCCGCGACTGGTGGGTATTCTCGTGGGCGAAAACAAATCCTCAGAGATTTACCTGAAAACCAAGGAGAAAACAGCCCAGTCTCTGGGAATTATCTCCGAAATTCGACGCTGGCCGGAAAGCATGAGTCAGGAAGAGTTAATTTCCCAGCTGCAGGCTTTGAATGAGGCCAGGGAAATTGATGGTCTACTGGTTCAGCTTCCCCTACCATCAAAGTTTCAAACCAATCGGGTGATAGAAGCTATTTCCCCCGAGAAGGATGTGGATGGTTTTCATCCAGTCAATCTGGGAAGATTATTGATGAACGAAAGTGGTTTCAGGGCCTGCACCCCTGCCGGGATTATTGAGCTTCTGAAATTTTATGGTGTCACCCTTGAGGGTCAGGAAGTGGTCATCATTGGCCGCAGCCTGATAGTGGGTAAGCCTCTGGCCGCCATGTTTATTAATGAAAATGCCACGGTCACCATCTGTCATTCCCGGACAAAAGATTTGCCTGAAGTAGCTTCGAGGGCGGATATTCTTGTGGCTGCTCTGGGGAGGCCGGCCTATATTCAACCTGAATTCATCAAGGAAGGGGCAGTGGTGGTTGATGTTGGGATCAATTATGTCTCCGATGTTAACCTGGTCAAGAAAATTTTTGGTGAGGATGAGAAAAGACATCAGGACTTGAAAGAAAAGGGTTATACCATCGTGGGTGATGTCCATCCTCAGGCCAGGGAAAAAGCATCCCTGTTTACTCCTGTCCCTGGGGGCGTGGGTCCTCTGACCGTGGCCATGCTGATGAGAAATACTCTCCTGGCCTTTAAAAGGCGTCGCCATCTGGACTAACTGAGAACTCAGAATTTTAAAGCATGGAAAATCGAGGGAAGTTATGCTATATATCCTTTTTAAAGAAATGATCAGGAAGGAAAATCATGCCTAAGGTTTGTGAGATATGTTCGCGCGGGCCGGTCTTTGGCCGGAGTATCAGCCATTCCCATCGGGTGACGAGCCGGAAGTGGAAACCAAATTTACAGAGGGTTAAGGTCAAACAGAATGGCGGTCATCGCTATATCTGGGTCTGCACCCGCTGTCTTCGTTCTGGCCTGGTTGAGAAGGCCATTTAATTTTAATTCATATCCTTTCAACAGATTCAACTTCCTTTAAATTGCCCAGTTTTTTAATAATAGCTTCAAGATGGGGCAGGTCGCGTATGGTGAGGCCCAGATCAATTCTGGCCTGACCCTCAGCGTAAGTCTTGACTTCGGCCCGGTTTATGTTGCCATTTAATTCGGCGATAACAGTCGCCACTTTGGCCAGAACCCCAGGGGAATCAATACTGATTATCCGGAGAGAGGCCTGGAAATGACCTTCTGAGGCTGGGTCCCAGGAGGCCTCAACCATTCTTTCTGCAGCCAGAATCTCCTTGGTGACCAGCGGACAACGAAGGGCGTGAATGGTGATGCCTTTACCCTGAGTTATATAGCCTATAATTGGTTCTCCTTTAATTGGCTGGCAGCACTGGCCAAGGGTTATCAGGCTGCTGTCACTCTCCATTCCGGCCAATTTAACGATAACGGTACTCTGAGCCCTGGGCTGTCTGGAAGCCACGCCTTTAACCTTTTCGACCATTCTGGCCAGGAAGCTTCCCGGTGAAGCTGGCCTGAAAGAGGCGGCCCCAGGCGTTGTTTTTTCCTGGGCTTCTCCTGCGGCCGAAGGTCTTGAGGCCTGAGTTTCAGCTTTTTCTCTGGCTATTTCGCTTTGAGCTAAGGGCGCCGGATGAGGCGCCTGAATCTCAACTTTCGTCGCTGGAGCTGGCGCTTCTGGCTGGCTCTCATCAACTCCTTTTTCTTTTGATTTATCTTTAGTGGTCGGGGACAGGCCAAGGCGCTCAAGAAAGCGGTCGTTAATAACCAGGCGACCATAGCCAAGGGCGGCATAGAAATCATCCAGATGACGGAAAGTGAGGCCGCTCGCAGCAGAAAGCTGGGCCAGGAGCCCATTTTCTCCTTCTTTTAATTTCAGGGAAAGCTTATAGCGGCGCTGGGCTCTTTCCCAGAGGCGTCGTCCGAGCTCAATGCTTCTCGCTTTTTCCTTCTGTCTTAACCAGCGCTTGAGGTGATGCCGGGCAGTCGAGGTTACGACCCAGCGAAGCCACTGGCGGCGGGGCTGTTTTTCAGGGGAGGTGATAATTTCCACAATATCGCCAGGCTTAAGTAATGTCTTAAGTGGCACCGGATGGCCATTAACAATGGCTGAAGAGGCGTGCAGCCCGATTTCAGTGTGGATTTTAAAGGCAAAATCAAGGGCGGAGGCGCCAGCGGGAAGAGCGATGACCTTACCTTTCGGCGTAAAAACATAGATTTCTTCAGGGACAAGATTGGTTTTTAAAACCTTAAGAAATTCCAGCGGATTTTTCTGCTCCCGATAGAGCTCCACCATTTCCCGAAGCCATTCGAGCCGCCTGTCTTCCTGAATGAGCTCAGCCTGAGGCCCTTCTTTATATCGCCAATGGGCGGCAATACCATTTTCAGCCAGGGCGTGCATTTCCCTGGTCCGGATCTGAATTTCTACGGTCAATCTGTCTTCGGTGATGACCGTTGTATGCAATGATTGATAAAGGTTGGGTTTGGGCACAGCGATAAAATCGCGAAAACGATTGGGAATGGGGGGCCATTTCTGATGAATGATGCCCAGAGCAGCATAACAGTTGCGAATGCTATCAGTAATGATGCGCAGGGCCAGGAAATCATAGACCTCGTCAAAATTAATCTGGCGGCGCTTCATTTTTTCATAAATGCTATAGAGCCTTTTAATTCTCGTCTGAATTTCGCAGGGAATATTGTTTTCCTGAAGCAGTCGGGCCAGCCTTTCTTTAAACTTAAGGAGGAGGGGTTCAGCCTGCTGTTTCATGGGTTCAACGATAGCTGCCATCCGGAAATATTCCTGAGGGGCCACATAACGAAAGGCCAGGTCCTCGAGTTCTGCTTTAATTCGGCCCATGCCCAGGCGGTTGGCGATGGGTGCATAAATTTCCAGGGTTTCCCGGGCAATCTGACGCTGCTTGGCCTCGGGCAAAAAACGAAGTGTCTGGAGATTGTGGAGACGGTCAGCCAGCTTGATGAAAATTGTGCGCAGATCATCAGTCATGGCCAGAATTATTTTGCGAATGGTTTCAGCCTGGCGGGTCTCGGGCGGAGTTTGTTCTACCCGGGTAATTTTAGTTACGCCTTCAACCAGTCTGGCTACCTCTGAGCCAAAATTTTCCTGAAGCTCTTCCAGGGTCACGTCAGTATCTTCGAGAACATCATGAAGCAGACCAGCAATCAGGGTGGTCTTATCCAGGCCCATCTCAGCCAGCATATTGGTAACTTCCAGAGGATGAGAAAGATAGGGCTCGCCAGAGCGGCGAACCTGACCTTTATGAGCAGCGGCGGCAAAGACATAGGCCTTTTTCAGAAGGATAATATCTTTTTCTGACAGGTGCCCGGTTGAAGTCACCTTTTCGAGAATATCATCAAATCTTATCATTTCCTGGCTCTTATCCTATTATGACATTTATTGTGCCCCTGGCTCAAGCTGGCCGCCTGAAATCATTTAATTTACAACGCCCCAAGCGACGACTAAAATGATGATATGAAAATTATCGTCAGGATGCCCAACTGGCTGGGCGACGCGGTGCTGGCCCTGCCTGCTCTTAGAGCCATCATCAGCCATTTCTCCAGAGCTGAGATCTGGGTGGCTGTGACCAGCCGTTCCTTAGAACTCTTCGAAACAGAGCCCAGGGTGACAGGCGTCCTGGAGGTGCCCGAACCCCTCAGAGCCGCTGATGTATTCCGGATAAGCCAGAAATGGCGGCATTTTAAATTTGACCTGGCCATTCTTTTAACCAACAGCTTTGGCTCGGCTCTGGTGGCTGCGCTGGCTAAAATTCCTGAGCGCTGGGGTTATAAAACAGATGGCCGGAGCTGGCTCCTGACAAAAGGTGTTCCCCGAAAGCCTCGTGTGATGGAAGGACCCGGGAAAGAAAAGGGAGAAAATCATTTTATCTCTCCAGATGAAGCGGATTTCTGGCCTTTAAGGCATAGAGCTGAGCACCAGGTTTTATATTATTTAAGGCTTCTCCAGGGATTAGGCCTTGAGGTTCCGGCTGAACCAGAAATTTCCCTAAATATTACTGATGATGAGAAAGAAATGGGTCGCCGGCGCCTGGCTGAATATGGCCTGGATCCTCTCCATCTGCAAATGGAAAAAAGGCCACTCATTGTCCTCAATCCCGGAGCGTCCTATGGCCCGGCTAAAAGATGGCCAGCTGCCAGATTCGGGGCGGTCGCCGCTGGTTTAGAAAAAAAATGCGGCGGCCTCTCAATTATTATCGGGATGGCTGAGGAAGAAAAGCTGGCCAGGGAGGTGGTTGAAGCTTCCATGGCCAGAGGAATCAGTCAACCGCCCGTTATTCTGACGGGCAAAACAACACTCAGGGAACTCGCTGGAATTCTGAGCTGGGCCAGT
>Ga0197142_1001641_pt1 | contig 20280 bp, 11 predicted proteins | sample GBS60_MetaG_FD_148614 | JGI IMG/M metagenome (GOLD analysis project Ga0197142, IMG submission 148614) | Sediment microbial communities from Great Boiling Springs, Gerlach, Nevada, United States - GBS 60_MetaG | ecosystem: Environmental > Aquatic > Thermal springs > Hot (42-90C) > Sediment... | reverse complement strand
AAAGCTTCCGCCAAAAGAAACAGTTCGTCTTGACGAAGTAGTAGAAATTAAATAATGTTTTGGCTAATCTAATTGGCTGCCTTTAAAAGGCAGCCTTTTTTTATTTGAGTTGGTTAAGGAAGAGTTTGGAAATTAATTAACACATATATGATAAAAAAGCAATCCAGTGAATTGGGTAAATTTAAGTATATCGAGCATGCTCAGAGGTAAATTGATTTAACCGCTTTCATATTTTGGGGCCAATTTTAATAATTTTGAATGTTTAGTTTTTTATATTTCGTGGTAATAATTAATATTTAAAATGCAAACTTTTGGAATTTCTAAATTCATTACCACCAAAAAATATAATTGCAGGTAGTTATTAGTAAAAAATAAGTTGTTTATGTTTGATATTCTAAAAATAAATAAAAATGGAAGAACTTTTTAGCAAGGAAAGCATTGGTGCGGACAAATTGCTGCCACCACTTGCTGAGCGTATGAGACCGAGTAGAATAGAAGAGGTTCTTGGTCAGGATCATTTGCTGGGCGAAAGTGGTCCTTTGAGAAGTTTTTTTGAGAGCAAAAAGTTTCCTTCGATGATTTTTTGGGGACCGCCAGGGGTTGGAAAGACCACAATTGCATACCTCATCGCAAAATATGGGGATTACAATTTTGTTCGAATTTCTGCTGTTGAAGTAGGGGTAAAAGAAGTTAAAGAAATCATTAACAAGGCAAGTTTGAGACTATCCCACGGACAGCGAACCCTTCTTTTCATTGATGAAATACATAGATTTAATAAAGCCCAGCAGGATTATTTACTACATTCTGTTGAAAAAGGAATCGTGACATTGGTAGGAGCAACTACCGAAAACCCCTCCTTCGAAGTTATTCCTGCCTTGCTCTCCCGTTGCCAGGTTTATAAATTAAATGCACTTGGTAGAGAAGACATAATTAGACTAATTAATACTGCAATTGTCAACGATGTTGAACTATCGAAATATAAAATAAAAGTTGAAGATTATGATTCCTTTGTCATTCTTTCCGGGGGTGATGCCCGAGTTGCATTAAATCTTTTGGAAATTGCATTCAATCTTTTGGATAAAAACGAAAGGGAAATCATTATTGATAAGGAAATAATTTATAAAGCTTCGCAGAAAAAAGTATTGAAATATGATAAAAAAGGGGACTATCATTACGATACTATTTCTGCTTTTATAAAATCATTGAGGGGTTCGGACCCCGATGCTGCATTGATTTGGTTGGTTAAAATGATTGATTCGGGTGAAGATCCATTATTTATTGCCCGCCGGATGATTATCTTTGCAAGTGAAGATGTTGGCAACGCTGATCCCTTAGCTTTACCTATGGCGATTTCAGTATACCAGGCAGTACAATTTGTTGGAATGCCCGAAGCACAGATAAATTTAGCTCAAGGAACTACTTATCTTGCATCTTGTCCCAAATCGAATGCATCCTATATGGGGTTAATAAACGCTTTGGAATTAGTTAAAAATTCCCCTGAAATTGAAGTTCCTTTACATTTAAGAAATGCTCCAACAAGATTGATGGAACAGTTTGGCTATGGAATAAACTACAAATATCCGCACGATTACCCTGAACATTTTGTTGAAGAAAATTATTTCCCTATTGGAATTGATGAATCTTTGCTTTATAATCCAACTAATATTGGATATGAAAAAAAGATAAGGGAACGGCTCGAAAAACTTTGGAATAAAAGATACAAAAAGTCGAAATAAGATCTTTTGGTGAATTCATTTCCAAACAATATTTGTGGTTGTTTATGAATGATAATCTTGATTTAAACAACATATTAACTGTTTCCGAGCTAACTCAAAGGATAGCAAATCTATTGCAGGAAGAGATTGGATTTGTAACAGTTCGAGGTGAAATTTCTAATTTTAAGTTGCATAGTTCAGGGCATAGATACTTTACATTAAAAGATGATGAGGCACAAATCAATTGCGTTTTTTGGCGTTCAAAGCAAATTAATTTTGAACTTGCTGATGGGATGAAAGTTGTTGTCTCGGGCTGGCTGACAGTTTATCCAGTTCGGGGACAATATCAAATCGATTGTTTCGAAATTTTCCAGCTTGGCTTGGGAGATTTATTTTTAAAATTCGAGGCCTTGAAAAAGAAACTAGAAGAGGAGGGCCTTTTCGATAAAAAATTTAAGAAAGAACTTCCAACTTTTCCGTTGAAAATTGGTATAGCAACTTCGTCAACTGGTGCAGCAATACAGGATATGATTACAACTATTCGTCGTAGAAATCCTTTGTGTGTGATTTATTTCCGAGAAACTTTGGTTCAAGGCGAGGAGGCTAAATACGATATCGTTAATGCAATTTATGAACTGAATCAAATGCCTCTTGATGTTATAATTGTTGGTAGAGGCGGTGGTTCACTCGAAGATTTGTGGGCTTTCAACGAAGAAATAGTTGCTCGTGCTATATTTAGTTCTCAAGTTCCTATAATCTCAGCAGTTGGTCACGAAACAGATTTTACGATTGCAGATTTTGTTGCCGACAAAAGAGCTCCGACTCCAACGGCTGCCGCAGAAATCGCCACTCCAAAAACTATCGATATGCTTTTGGAGGAAGTAGATTTTCTTCTTGGTGAATTGCAAAATAAAGTACTTTTATTGATTGAAAATTACTCGTATGAAGTAAAGTACTTGATTAATTCTTATGGTTTTAAAAAAATCGAAGATAGGGTGGCTTATTATCGGCAATATCTTGATGAATTGGAAGAAAGATTTCATAATGTTTCAACACGATTTTTACAAAGACGCAGAGAAATTCTTGAAAATAATTCTCGCCATTTGGCTCTATTGAATCCTATGGAGCCATTGGAACGAGGCTACGCATTATTAAAGCATAAGGATAAGTTACTCGATAATTCCGTTTCTTTGAGTAAATTTAAAACTATTGAAATTATTCGCAAAGAAGAAACCGCAATTGTTCGAGTTGAGAAAATAAACAGGAATTTATTTGTTTAAGCCTTTGGATGGGCTTTTTTATATTCTTCTTTTATTTTTTGAATTGATACGTGAGTATAGATTTGTGTGGACGACAGAGATGAATGGCCCAACATTTCGCAAACAGAGCGAATGTCTGCACCATTATTTAGCATATGAGTTGCAAAGGTATGTCGCAATGTATGAGGACTTTTTTGCGGAGTTTTGGAATACTTTTTTAAAAGTGAATTGACTATTCTATATGCGTCAGTTGGTGTTAGTGGTTTCCCCGATTTAGAAAGGAATAGCATATTTTTAGAGTCTTTATTTACGATTGTTTCTCTGAATTTTAGATAAGTTAATAATGCTTCTTTAGCTTTCGTCCCAATTGGGACAATTCTCTCTTTTCTGCCTTTGCCAATAACTTTGATTGTTCTTTGAATACCTGTTACATCCGAAACTTTAAGCCCTAAAGCTTCGGAAATTCTCAATCCGGAGCTATATAGTAACTCGATTAACGCCAAGTTGCGAGCATTTAATGGATTGCTAGGTTGTAAGTTTTTGAATATTTGTTCGGTTTCTTCCGAAACGAGAAACGAGGGAATATTCTTTTCAATTTTGGGCAATGAAACTGAATATGAAGGATCTTCAGAAATGTATTCCTTACGGTAAAGAAACTTAAAAAAAGATTTAACAGCAGAAAGTTTTAATTTTATAGATTTTTTGGAAAGTTTCTTGTAATAAAAATATGAGGCAAATCTTTTTATATGGTCATTGGTAATTTCTTTTATCTCGGGTTCGGTATCGAGCTCAGAAGTTAACATTTTAGAGAACTGAAACAACGCAGTTGAATATGTTTGAATGGTTCTGTCGGTAAATTTTTTTTGGTTCTTACAATAATCGAGATATAAAGAAATACCTTCGGATAGAAGCATAACCAATCAATTTTAGAAACTCAAAATTACGAATTAATTTTTTGATTTTGCTAAAACTTTTGGCATTGCAGTTTGTTGTTGTTGCTGAGGTCCGTGGCAAGCGTAGCAAGTTTCTTTTTGAGTTAATTTTTCAATTCCACCGGGATGAATGAATTCCATACCATTGGATGATGTAATTGGCTCGGCAAAGGGAGGTTTTTGGTAAAAGATAATGTGGCAAGCATTACAATCATTGGTTATTACTTTACCAGTGGGACTAGCGTGTTTACCATTATGGCAACGAAAACAACCTGGGCTATAAAGGTGACCAATATTATTAGGGTAATTTTTCCAGTTCGCTTTCATTTCGGGAAAGTAATTCCGCATATAAATATTATAAAGTTCGTGAACAGCTTTTTCTATTTCCTTTTGTTTCGACACAAATATATCGGGATAATATTCTTTATAGAACCCATAAATATAGCTTTTAATGCTTTCAAATGCGGTTTTGCGGTTACGGACATAATTTTCGAGTACTTGGACGCCGATTTTTTTAATGTAAGGAATGGTTTTGTCGATTTTGCCGGAGGAAAGGTAAAAATTGATAGTTTGATTAGGTTGGTTAAAAACATGAGATGGTCGATTATGGCAATCGATACAGTCTAATCGTCGAATTTCTTCTTTTGGCGGCGATTTAAAATTCTTTTCAAATTTGAAAGTTGTGTCGATATATACTGTTTCTTCTCCTGTTATTAAAGAACGCGCTTTTACCCAGGGAATAATTTGGCGAGAGCGGTCGGCCGCCCAATAATAAATTTCATTTGCAAGATACATATGCCAATGGATACCATCATTGTTCCCGGTTTCCGGACTTCCACCGCCAACTTTAATTAACATAGAAATTTTGTATTCACTATTTTGTTCATCAGAAGTGTAGAAATCATAGTTTTTCCTTTTTTCGTCGTAAAAGTGTTTAGGCCAATGGCACTGTTCGCAAGTTTCTTGGGCAGGACGAAGGTTTTCAACTGGTGTGGGTATGGGTCGGGAATACTTTTCGAAAATAGTTGAAAATACTTGTGCAGTTCCAGAAAGTTTCGAACGTACAAACCAATCGGCACCAGGTCCAATATGGCATTTTACACAGCCAACTCGAGAGTGGGGGGAATCTTTGTAGGTTACATAAACTGGCTCCATCACTTTATGGCATACCTCACCGCAGAACTGGTCCGAATCGGTGTATTCGTAGGCTTTATAAGTGCCAAAGGTTGTAAAAATTAAGAGCAATAATCCGCTAACAGAGAAAATTATTGTAGCAACCTGATGTCGTGGGTTGTTAAAATCTATCACTGGAAGTTGTCGTTTTGTATTAGAAGTACTTAGTAAACGACGATTTTCTTTTAGAGCACCAAAAATGACAAGAACTAATCCAAAAAGTACAAAAGTGGGAAGAATAATAAATGTGACGATTCCAAGGTAAGGATTGGGATTTTCAGAAAAGAGTTCAATAATCGTTAGGAAAACTATCAAAACAAAGCTTAAAAGGGAGACAATCGCTCCTGCAAGAGTGGTTGGGTTATAGAAAACAATTGGCAAAAGCTTTTTCTTTCGAAAAGGTTTTCTTGTTCTTATATAAACTTGTGATGGCTCTTCAAAAGAAAGTTTCCATCCAGTAACCATCGACTTAAATAGCTCGGTCAAGGTTGAACCTGTTGTGCCAAGATAAATATGAACAAACATAAAAAGGCTTAGAATGAAACCAACTATGGTGTGGAGAAGCGCCATAGGCCAAACTCCTCCAAGGCCCAGAAATTCGTCGGGAGCGACTTCTGGAAACATTAAGAGCCAGCCTGTGATAATAATTAAAGGGACAAATAGTCCCATAATGAATAGATAGGTAATTTGTTGTAGTGGATTGAACTTTTGTTGTGGGCTTGTTTCAAATGGATGTGGTTCGCCTATGAATATTCCAAGCAAGTAGTAACGAAGTTGTAAATAGATTTTATCGGGTAGGCCTTTTAATTTGGGAATGTAATGTTTATAATTTTTGGAAATTAAACTTTTTATAAGAAAAAAAAGATAGTTGAGAGTTAAAAGGATACCGCAGATATTATGAATTATAATCGAAATTCTGAAAGGAAGAATACTAGTTTTTGGGTCGGAGTAGTGAATGCTTAAACCTGTAACAATTAATAAAAAAAATAGGAGAGCATTTGACCAATGCCAAAATCTAAGCCAAAATGGGTACAGAAAAATCTTTTTCATAATCCACAAGTAAGTATTTTTTTACAGTAGTTGAAGAAAAATAAAGAAAAAGGAGTTTACAATTATTCATTTTGATTGTCATCTTTAATTGGAAATTTGGCTGGTCTAAAATACCAGCGAAGTAAAATATGAATTAATAGAAAAACGAGAACAATTCCAAATATTACAATGCTTATAAAGTCGAGGTAAATGTTGCGAGTTGTTCCAATAACATACGCATCGCTAAGTATAGTACCATTTATGAAACCGTATTTTTGTCGGGATTGAGCTTTTTCGTGTTTGTAAAGTTTTGTCATCAAAATTGAGTTTTTGGAATGACACTCTTCACATTTTTTAACTGTTGCATCCCTAGGAAGAATGTTATGTGAAAGATTTGGAGGCTCATAAGAGGAGTGGCAATCGACACATCTTACAGTTTCCCAATGCTTTTGAAGATTCGGAAGCCAGTCGTGTGCTTGAGCAAGAACACTCAAATTATATTTAGCCATAAGTGTATCGTTTGTATGGCATTTTACACAAAATACCATTTGATTAGAGACTAATGTATTGAAATTCATTTTGTTTGCTTGGATAATTCGCTCTTCTACTACTGCCATTGGGCTGATTGTGTGCTCACCATGACAATAAGTACAACCAGGAACATCGCGATTTCCCTTTAAAAGTTCAATACCATGAATACTAGAATGATATTCCTGCGCAATTGCAACATGGCAACGCCCACAGACGTTGGAAACTTTTGTTGGGTTTATATTTGAATTTTCTGCATTAGCTTTTTGTAATCTGTGAGTACCATGGCAATCGATACAAACAGCGGCGAACTTATTGCCACGTCGTAGAGCACTTCCGTGTACACTTTTGTCATAATCTATAAGAGTTTTTGCATACTGATTGTTTTCTTGTTTGATGTGGCAATTTAAACACAATTCTTCTTGGTTTAGTTTAAGTTTTACTAAATCGCTGGTTGTACCGGGTGTAATTGGTTTCTGATGGCAAAAGATGCAGGTTGGTGCGTTGGGATTATTTTTCGAAAGTTCAACCTGGTGTTCGGAATTCAAATGATCATCTCTCTCTTTTTTATGACAACTTCCGCAGAAAATAGTTGAATTTGTGAAATGAGTTTTAGAAAGTGGGTTTTTGGGCGACAGAACGTCGTGATAGCCGTGGCATTTTTTACAATTTACATCATCTTTACCACCAGTGCCCGAGGCAAATTTCATTTGCGGGTGGAATTGGTGTTTCGAAATTGCGTCCTGATGACAAGATAGACAGTTTACTGGGGTTATAACTTCTTTATGTGGAATCTCGTCTGGGTTAAAGCCTATGTGGCATTTTTCGCACTTTAACCCTGAATGAACTGATTTAGAAAAAATGAATTTTTTAATCTCTAATGATATTTCTTTTCCATCCTTTGTCATCGTTATAGATGGGTCGTCGTGACAAGATAGGCATACAGAATTATCCGCAACCTTTCGTTGTTGTGAAAACAAAAAGGAAGAGTGGAAAGCAAGTAAAAAGAAAGAGGCAATAATGAATATTTTTAAAATAATAGAAAGGGAGCCAGTAAAAAATTTGGCTCCCGTAAAGAAAAACTTTCCTGTATTATTTTTGTTCTTCATTTGTTTTTTGTGGGTTATCATCGGGTGTCTTATGAAGTAACATTAAGCTTATAATGGCATTTAAATCTTCCACGGAACCTTTGAAAGCAACAGGATGTTTTTTGTTGTTAATTTGTTCTTCTTTGAGTAGATATTTTGCAATAAATTCACGGTCATATTTCAACTCGACTTTTGAAATGTCCGGAGCCTTGTTGTTTGGGGATTTGTTCTTTGCTTCGATTGAATATTCTGAGTAGGCGTGGCAGGTATTGCATTTGGCTTCGATAAACTTTGTTTTAGCTAAATTTACATCAATTTTCGAGGCATCATCTTTTTCTGTTGCCGAAGGTTGCGATTCTTGTGCTATAATCAATATTACAACAAATGGTACAAGCAAAAGGGATACTATTGTTTTAATTAATTTAGCTTTCATTTTGATTCACACCAATATTTGACATACTTAATGTTAAGACAATCTAATAGTTAATATATTTTTTGTTGAATCGAATTCGTGATGGTATGTTGAAAGATTGCCTACTTTGACCCCTTGGGGATTTACAACCACAACTCCGGGGGTTGTAAGGTTTGTCGAGAATTCTACCAGATGCTTGGGACATCGTAGATTGCCGTCAGGATTCGGTGGAACTTCGAGTTCAACGCCCTGGTGTGGACATAAGGCTGAAAAAACCACGAATTCGTTTTTGGAAATTCTTTTGATTATTATTGACAAGGTAATAGGTTTTTGAAAATTAAGCTTTTTAATTGACGGAATTTGATTGAGTTCAGGATGGTCGTTTAGGTTTAAATTAATCGCAGAACCCGGAGGCGGTGGAGGTAAGCTTTCATCTTTTTCGCAAGAGGTTAGTATTGGATAAACTGTAGCGATGACAATTCCTGAAATAAAGAAAGAACCAGAATATCGTAAAAATTCCCGTCTTGTTTGGGTTGTTTTATTAATTTTTTCGTCCATAATTCCTCACGGTTTAATAGAACAAATGTAATTGGATAGCCCATTGGGAAAAGTATCCTTCTAAATGTTCACGGTCGAGTATTCTATACTCAATTAACAAGTCGACAGATGGTAAAAGATTAATATGGCTTCCGAACACCAAATTTGTGGCATAAACGGGATTATTCTCATTTTTGTCTTTTAGAATTGAACGTTCAGCCCTAATAAAAGGCAATACACTCTCGATTAACTGATAGGTTAATTCGGCTGTGAAAGATAATGATAAGCGCGAATCTTTCTTTTGAGTTCGAACATATTCTCCGATTAATGAGACTCGGTCGGGTAGTCCAATGCCGAGAAATGCACTTGAAATGTAGTAGTCATCGTTGAAATAAAATGAACCGCCAAAGTAGGAATTGAGCCCTTTAATGAATTCAGGGGGTGAAAACATACCTCGTGTTGCAATTGCAATTGAATTGTCTTTTACAATTGATATTGGTTTTCCGTTTTTGTCGGGAACATTTATTATACTTAACTTCTTCCCTGTAAAAGCACCCGCCGATAGACTTAACCAAGGAATACTTTCATAGTCGATTTGAGCTCCCCACTCAGCATAATCGTCCGGAACAATGTAATGCCGTCCGTAGCGAGCTACAGCAGTTCGAACAAACATAGTGTGGTCGTCCCATTTTTGGCCAATCGGAGGTTGAAAATAACCTATGCGAAGTGTTGGTAAGTTTTCGCTTGGCTTTAGATAAACGCTGAAAGAATAAGGTTGTTGAGCCGGATATCTTTTATCATTTTCGAGTTCATAAGCGATATTGTAAAAACCTTCAAATAATACCCATTGTACAGGCTGAATTGCAAGATATGGTGAAGCCTGCATTAACATATAGTCTCGTTCACTACTGCTTGGACCTTTGGGCCAACGTGCAGATTGAGCACGAACATCGAAACCTACAATTATTTTATCGTCAAGGTAAGAGTTTCTTGCAGTCAATGTTTCGAAGAATTTTTTTAAGCCAATCCATTCGGGATTAATAAGGCTGAAATCCTTTCTTGAAAGCCAGCCACCTATAGTTCGAATTCCGCCACCTTGAACATTAATATGGCAAGAGGAACACTTGGTGCCATAAGTTTGCAGAATAGAATACTGGGGGCGAGAACAGATCATACCCCCAGCCAAAACAAAACTTAGAATAACAAATATTAGCTTTTTCATTTTTGGGTTAGATTTTATTTAACTTATTGTAAAGCATTGATTGTATTCACTAAAAGAGCTTTAGCATACTTGTAATTGTGAATTCCATTGCTTCTATCCTTTGCAACAAGCAAGTAATTCAAAACAGCACCAGCTTCAAGCGAAGAGAACTTTTTGGGTTTGTTCCCTGGAAGCAAAATATATTCACTCAAAACATTTGTTCCATCGGGATTACGTGAAACGTCGAGCAATCCTTTATCGATAAGAATTTGGCGAAGTTGAGCAATTAAGTTTTTAATTTCAGTGACTTTTCCATCGATATCGAACTTTGTTGCACCAGGATGACAATCGGCGGTGGCGCAAGACACAACGTGTTCTATTTCCTGACCACCTGACTCGTATGTCATTTTGAACGTATGACCTCCGGCGAAGGCTCCAAACGGCTGAGCCATATGACAAGTTACACAACCATCTTTAATGCGTGTCTTGTGAGGATTGGTTGTTGGGTATGTTTCAGGACCGGGAATTTCATATCCACCTACTCCAGCATAAATGTTAGCGTTGACGCCGTAATGTGGTCCCCAACGGAAGTTGGTAACATTAATGCTGTCGCCGTTTACAACAGGTGCAGGGGAAACAGGCCGAGCTTGATGGCATTTGGCACATAGATTCCCCTCTCCAAAGTCCATTGTCTGCCCACCATAACGGAATTTAACTGGTGCGGTGTAAGTTAATGCATAATCAGATGTGTCGTATTTTGTGTGTATGTAATGGCATGTGCGGCAATTTGGTCCAGTTGGATTTGGTATTACTGCGAGAGTGGTGTCCAGATTTGTTGTTAGGGATTCGCGGAAACCTTCGTGGGTATGGCAAACTGCACATTGAGTGCGATTTGCGGTGCCAAAGCTTTCCCCGAGATAATGCAGAGAATTATGAAATTGCATTTGCTTTGCGAGCAAAAAAGATGATGATTCATGACAAACCCCGCAGACAGCTGTTCCGGGCGAGCCGTCTTTGCCCGGAGGTCCTGCAGGTCCTTCGGGACCAGTACAAGAGACCAAAATCAACACTGCTAATAAAGGTGTCAAAAAAATAGTGAAGCAACTTTTCATAATACCTCCAAATTGTTAATAAAAATTTGGTATAAATTTATATATAAAGTAAATAAGAATTGCTTTAACTTGGAAATACAATTAAACTTAAATAACTCGTTAGCAAGATGCATCATAATTCATTTATTTATTAAAATTTTAAAGTCCAAATTTAAAAGTTTTTGAGTAAACTAACAAATAAAAAATGAACATTTTTTATAATTTTAAATTTGTATAATAATGTTGTTTTAAATTTTTTGAGGAAATTTACTAATTTTACATTTTGATAAGTCTGAAAATTAAATGAATATTAGAAAGCTTATCATTATTACATTAATCCTTAAAAATGTAGTTTTTTTATCATCTCAGCCAAAGATTTCGTATTTGATACCCGATATTGGTGCTCCTGGTATGGGTATTTACGTCGAGATTATTGGACCAGTTGATTATTTTAATAATTTTGGCAATGACACAATTTATTTCAACAATAAAGGACTTGTTAAAATTGTTTTCGATAATCCTTCTGACTCAGAGAAGGTTATTGTCGGACCAGTGGCAGTATTTTGGCAGGGTCGAATGATATCAACATATTTTTTCGTAAACCCTTTGATAAACGAACCAAATTCGAGTGATTGGAGTGAGCTAAGTTCGGAATTTAAAATACCATTTCGGATTTCAGTTAACGGACAGCTTTCTAATCCAGATACTTTTTACATTGTTAAACCATATTCATTTGGTAATTTATTGCAGAACAATTTTGTTTTTGGAGCTGGTGCTCTTGGTAGGCGTTCACGAAGCGGGGCAATGATTGTTGATGAACTGACTTTTCGTAATGGAATGGACTACAAAGTATTTCTGGACAATAGCTTAGCATATCCTGCGGTGAATCGTTCGTATTTACCATTCGTTTTGCTTTGTCAAGGGAATATTTCGGGTGGCAGTAGTGTAAAAATTAATGTTAGTGGGGGTGAGGGAAGAGTTCAAAATGCGGGACCTGGTGGTGGTGGCGGTGGGGGTAGGTTCTGTGATTATTTAACTGGTAATCCTGGAGAAAATGGTGGTAATGGTTTTACCAGCGGTGGATTTGGAGGGGTAAATAATCTTTTTGGTAGCGGAAGTTATAAGCAATTTGGGACTGGGACTGGTGATTCTGGCAAAAGTTTGAATGGTATTATTCCTCCTTCGAATCCTGGGGCGTGGGAAGCCTCGGGAGGTGGAACTGGTCACCCCTTCGGCAAATCAGGAATTGGCAGTGGTGACCAAAGCAACTGGAATGTCTCTGGTGGTTATGGAGGTGGAACTGGCTCAATTAATAATAAAATGGGTGGTTCTGGTGGTTATGGTACCGAAGGTCGAAGTGAACCATCGAATTATATAAATGGTGGTAAAGTTCACGGCAATGAGTTTATCGTTCCGATTGCTGGGGGTAGTGGTGGGGCAAGTGGTAATCCTTCTGGATTAAACGTATGTTCAGGTAGTGGTGGGGGAGGTGGTGGTGCAATTAGGATATTTGCGAAAAGGATAGAAAACCTTGCTGTTTGGGCAAATGGTGCAAATGGTGGTTCGAGTGGTAATGGTGCTGGGGGTGGTGGCTCTGGTGGTTCCATTTCAATTTGTGCGAAAGAACTTGTGGCAAATCTATCCTTGTCGGCAAATGGGGGAAATGGCGGTGGTAACGGTTATTTCCGAGTTGATGCCCCTGCATTTTCGAACATTTCCTATTCTCATACTAATCCAACAGCATTTATTGGATTGTCGACCGATACTAATTCCGTTGCAAAAAGAAGAAAAATGACTTTAACAGGGGGCAAAAATCCCGCCTCCGATTCTGTTTTGATTTTTCTTAAGTCGCAAAATTCTGATTGGTTTTTATACAAAGTTCTGACTGGCTTCAAAAACCAAATAAACTTTAATTTCGATTTGACTTTTCCTGATACGAGCAAAGTATTTTACTTATGTGCTATACAAGATTTTAACAATGTAATAATCGATACATTCAAATATAAGCCTCGATATTTGTTCTCTCAATCTGCAATGAATATTTTTGTTCGGGAAAAAGTGGGCATTTGTGTTGGAGATACACTTCTGTACGAACAGATAAAAGGTTGTCCTGGTAGCGTTGTAATCGACACTGGCACTATTAGGAATTTTGGTGATGCTCCCTTGACGATTAACTTTTCGAATGCGAGATTTGCAAATAATTTTGGAATTCAACTAATTTTCCCTACCAGTGATGTTACAATTCAACCTGGGGATTCGGTGAAATTTGTTGTTCGGTTCCAAGTTCCAAATATCGGGAATTTACCTTCTAAAATAGTCGATACATTGTTAATTGATTTGCCCGAGGATGGTTGGAATCCTCCAGTTTGGAAAGTAGTTGTATTAATCGATATTTTGCCTTATGTTTTTGATGTTTTTTCGTTCGATTTGAATACAACCATCGATACACTCGATTTTGGCAAAGAATGCTTAGATATTTCACAAGATACAACATTAATTTTATGGAATCGAAGTAATTTCGCTTTGAATTTGGACTTTCTTTACAACGAAAATAACCTGTTTGTGGATACATCAAGATTCGTTGTGCTTTACCCATCTTCATTCGATTCAATAGTGGTTAGTCTACTGCCGCGAAAGGGTGACCTCTTTGATTCCTTAATAGTTTTTCCCTTGGATTGTCCTGCTCTTCGGAAAGTTGTTTACTTGAAATTCTTTGGGATAAGCCCAGCCACTGAATTTCATCACAACCGAAAGCAAATCGATACTCTTCACCTTGGCGAAATATGTGTTGGCAATGAGTTGATTGAAAAATTCTTCGTTTTCAATTCAGGTAATTTCCCTGTAAAAGTAACAAATGTTGAAATTTTTGGAAACAGCGAAGGTTTGAGCTTCGATTTCGCTTTGTATAAAAATGTTTTAGTGTCCGATAGCCTCGAAAACGTTGTTAGATGCAAGCCAGTAAGAGAAGGCGAATTTTTTACAAAATTGGTCTTTACTTTTGACTTATGCGACTACAAAGACACTCTTATTGTTCATTACAAAGCTGTTCGCTCCAATCTGGTTGCTATTTCGGGATTCGACTTTGGAATTGTTCCTATTGGCGTGACAGATACAAACACGATAATAATTGTCAATAGAGGAAGTGGAGCAGTCTACATCGAAAAGAATTTCTTTATTGCTTTGCCCTTTGAATTTATTGGGAGTAAACCCAATCTTCCAACTTATTTGATGCCAAATGATACATTGAAACTGTTCATAGCATTTGCTCCTAACAAAGATACAACATTTTCATTCACTTTCGAAATTACTGCTAATGCCCAAAGAGGTTGCCCCGATACAATTCGTGTGAATTTGCTTGGAAGAGGTAGTAATGCAAAGATACTTGTTAATGTTGATTCTATCTTTTTTGGCCTTTTCCCATATTGTAAATCGAAAGATACAATTATTTACGTAACAAATACAGGTACAACCGACCTTGTAATTAGGAGTGTCAATATTGAACAGGCTTATATTCCTGAACAATTTTTGCTTTCGAATTCATTTTCTTCTTCGAGAATTCCACCCAATGGAACTGATAGTTGTGCAGTAACTTTTCGAGGAGTGAAAGGGGCTCTCGGTGGATTAAAGACTGCTGAACTTGTGATTGAAAGTAATGATATTCAAAATCCATTTATAAGAATTAAATTAAGCGCAATGCAGGAAAATTTGAATGTTGATTTAATTCCTGATACATTGGATTTTGGAATTTGTCAAATTGGCGACAGCAAGACTAGGAATTTGCTTCTTATTAATAACGGTAGTTACCCAGAGCCACATAGAATAAGGGATTTCGAGGGAAACAAGGCTGTTTTCGAACCTATACCATCGACTGCTGTACTTTTCCCGAAGGACACTGCACGAATTACCATTACTTTTCGTCCCGACCGTCAGGGTGAAATTTTCGATTCGCTGCGAATTGTCTATTTCCAACCGTGTCCCGATACTCAATGGGTCTATCTCCGTGGTTGGGGGACAGAAGGCAACTTCAAAATTCCCACGAGGTTGGATTTTGGTGATGTTGTTATTTGTTTAAATGATACCTTGCTTCTGCCTATTGAAAATCTTGGAACGATACCATTTCGAATTGATTCTGTTTCTATTTCAGGAATTGATTCAGTGTACTTTTTTGTTCAGAATAGATTCCCATTAGTTGTTGACTCTATTGTGTACTTGAAAATTGAATTCTTGCCTAACAATTTCGAAAAAGTATACCTGGCTAAATTGAGTATCCATTTATTCATAAACAACAGGACTGTTACTTATGATGTTTCTTTGATTGGGAATCGTGTTCGTTTAGTAAAATTTTCTCCACTCGAGGTCGATTTTGGAACTGTTCCCATTGGCTTCTTCAAAGACACTTCGGTGAATATTGTCAACAGGAACTCCGATGTTGTTGTGAGCGAAATTTTACCGTTTTCTAATCCAAATGTGTTTTCAACAAATTTATCGTGGAATACTTTTATTCCGTCGGATTCATTTTTCACATTCACTGCAACGTTCAAACCCGACAAGGAAGGGGAAATTCGTGATACTTTTAAAATTGTAATTAAATATCCCGAATGCTTGGACACCATTTGGCTTTTCGTTAGAGGATATGGCTTTCCGCAACAAAGCGTGCTTGTAGATTTGCCTGAAATCTCTTTCGAACCTAAAGTTGGATATGGGGTTTATCCTGTTTATGCTCGACTTTATGATTCAAAATTAACTTTGAGCGGAGTGACATTTGAAGGCGAAATTGCTTTCAACTGGAAATTGTTTTATGTTCAAGGGGTCGACAAGGGGCGTGTTGTTTCAGACGTAATATCTGGAGACTTTCGCAAAATCACTGTGCATATTGATTCGATTGAATTAAATGACAAGTTGCAGAAGATGTTCCAGTTCTATGGAATTCCATTGCTCTCGGATACCGATTACACAGAAGTAAATCTTACAAGTGCAAAATGGAGCCCGAATTACATTACAAGAACCTTTGTCGAACCTGGCTCGATAACTACAATAGTTTGCAAACAAGGGGGTAAAAGGTTAGTTCGCCCTGCTACTTTACAAATTCTTGATGTAAATAGTGAAAATGGGTATATTTCCTTAAATATTGAAACGAATATACTTGGGAAACACGTTGTCCGTTTGTTCGATATTTTAGGGAATCAAGTTTTTGAATCCGATTTTAATAACGAATGGGAAAGCACCAATCTTGTTTCGATTAGCATCCCCGCCCAGAATTTACCGTCTGGAGTGTATCTTATTTTGGTCTCGAATTCTATTAAAAGCAAAGTTGAGAAAATTATTAAATGATTATATGGGGAAAGTTATATCTGTTTTATGTTTTTTTGTTCTCCTTTTGTGTTACGAAGCCAATTCGGAATCTGAAAGGAAACCTTGGTTCTATTTTGGTGGCGCATTAGATTTAGGTATTAACATTCATTGGGCTGACTTTAATAAGCTGCAGGATATTCCAAATTGCTGTCCAAAGTTTAATACAACAGGAGGTATTGGTTGGAATCTGGCTTTGCTTTTTCAAAGGGAATTATATCCAAAATGGCAAACTCGTTTAAGGTTCGGCTTCGACTACGAAGGTATTCAATTTAAGGAGAATGAGTTTATTGGAAATACGCCTGTAAAATATGTAAACAATCCCAATCAAATTGTTTTGGTTCCTGTTAATGTCGAACACTCACTGAAGCCCAAGCTTTATGGCATCTATTTTGAGCCTTCCATTTTGTACAATGTTTACGATAATTTATGGCTCAACTTGGGTTTAAATCTGACCCAATTTGTTTTAACAAAAGTTGACCAAAAGGAAGAAATTGTATCACCCAACAATATTGTCTTTATCGATGGAAGCAGAATTCGAAACCAATATAATGACCTTGACATCCCCTCGGCTAAGAAACTTTATTTTAGACCTTCTTTGAGTATTTCCTACGACTTCAAAGTGTTTGGCGATGCATTCATTTCACCTGAAATACGTTTCACCTTTCCTTTGAATGATATTTCCAACGTAGATTGGAAGGTATCTTATATTAATTTTGGTGCTTCAATTCGCTTTCCTGTATATCCACCGCCAGAAATTCATTATTATTACGATACGGTTTATGTCCGCGATACTTCGACGGTGGCTATTTTAGGATTGAAGGAAAGCAGAGTATTTCTAACGGAGACAAAGGTTACATTAACCGAGAAGAAAAAAGTTTCCGATGGTTATTTGTTTAAAACCTATGTGAGCGAGAAATATACACGAGAGGTTCCAAAACTATCTCAGCTTTCAACCGATATCAAGGTTTTGGGTCGGTCTCGCCAGGGCGAGATTCAGGAAAATCCTACTTTAACTATTGAGGAAATTGAGACCGAGGAAATGTTCCCGCTTCTTCCTTATGTCTTTTTCCCCGAAGGAAGCGCCAATCTCGACAGTGCTTCGGTGAAACTCATTACCAAGGACAATACCAAGGAGTTTGATGAAAACAATTTAAGCTGGAATACTCTTGCTATTTATTCTGAACTATTGAACATTATTGGAAAGCGACTCAAACAAAATCCTTCGGCAAAATTGACACTTGTTGGATGTAATAGTAACACAGGAATTGAAGCCAAAAACACTGAACTTTCGCGTCAGCGAGCCGAAGCGGTTAAATCCTACTTTGTCAACATTTGGGGTATAAAGCCAGAAAGAATTTCATTGAAATTTAGAAACTTGCCGGAAAAATTTACAAATCCTGCTTTGCCCGAGGGTAGAGAAGAGAACCAAAGGGTGGAGATTTACTCGAACGATTGGGAAATATTGAAGCCTGTTCGACTTTCGAGAATTCAACGGACATCGAATCCTCCAACTATTGAGATTATCCCATCGGTGCAATCTGATTCCCCCATCGAGTCCTGGGGAATTTCAGTCGAACAAAGTGGTAACATTCTTCGTCAATTTTCTGGTTCTGAAACAACTTCGAATGTAATCTGGAATGTCGAAGAAGAGCCTATTCCAAGATTTGAAGAGCCAGTTGAGATATCGTTCTTTGTTAAAGATATTCTGGGACAGAAAGATGTTGCCAGAAAGTCGTTAAAAATTGAGCAGAAGACAATCAAAAAGAAACGCGAAGAACTTTTGGGCGATAAAAAAATTGAACGTTTCTCTTTGATTGTATTTGACTTCGACAAAGCTGAAATTTTGCCCCAGCAAATTCCAATTTTAAATGAAATTAAAAAGAGAATAGCCAATAATTCTCATGTTATCATTGCAGGTTATACGGATAAAATTGGTGAGCCATCGTATAACAAGGACCTTGCATTGCGCCGTTGCCTTGTTGTGCAAAAATTTCTTGACTTGCCTGATGAAAAGGTAGAACTTCAGCCTGTTGGGAGTGATGTTTTACTGTTTGACAATGATTCGCCACAGGGAAGGTGCTATAGCAGAACGGTACAATTAATAATTCAAACTCCAAAATATTAAAAATTTTTTTTATAAAAATTTTTTATTTACTGTAAAAATTTTTAATTTTTTTTTAAAATTTTTTAAATTAGACTTTGTATTTTTCGTTATTTTTGAATAATTAAAAGGAGGTTCTATGAAAAATTTTAATTTCCCTCTTGCAACAATCATATTAGTTGCTTTATATCTTGCAATTGCTCACAACTTTTCTTATTCGCAGTACTGTACACCTTATGGTTATTACCCATATTATGGGTATATGACTCGATTTGTTTTCAACGGAATAGATAATTCGAGCACGTATAGTTCTACTGGATATAGTGATTATTCTAGCATTAGTTCCAAACCTTGTATTGTTGGCCAGAGCTATACTTTTTCAATCAGTGGCTATTCTCTATGGGGTAGCTATTACTCTGGTTACAACATATGGATTGATTTCAACCACAATTATTCCTTCGAAACAAATGAAAGAGTTGCGGGAAGCTATGATTATGGTTATGGGCCTAATTTCAGTGGTTCTATTTATATTCCAACTACTGCTCTTACTGGACCTACAAGAATGCGAATTAATTATTGTGGCTACTATTATTATGCTTATTATACCTATTTGTATGGAGCTTGCTATAGTTATTATTATATGGAATGGGAAGATTATACGATTAACATAGTTGCCCAAAGTAATGACGCTGGAATTACAAATATTACCAGTCCCGTAAATAAATTTGATTCTTATCAACCCCAAAACGTTACTGTTGTTTTGAAAAATTTTGGCAAATTCTTCCCTCTAACAAGCGTTACGATTAATTGGTCGGTTGACGGAGTAACACAAACCCCTTATTATTGGACTGGATATTTGGACACAGGTGCAACCACAGAAGTTACAATAGCTACAAATTACACCTTTACTCCGTATGCACCCTGGAATCCTTTTAGAATACGAGCTTGGACAAGTAATCCTCAAGGAACTGATCCGAATGCTAATACTCGACCCGACGGTGACCCAAGTAATGATGCTTTTACTAAAGATATCGCTCCAATACTTAATGACGCTGGCTTTCTGAATGCTGATGGAATGATACCTATCTATCCAGGCGTTAATACAGTAAAACTTCGTATTAAGAACTTTGCTCCAAAGCCTTTGTCGAGTGTCCAAATCAATTGGTGGGTGAATGGTGTTGCCCAACCATCATATTATTGGACTGGAAATCTTGCTTCCCAAGATTCTATTGATGTTGAAGTTGGCACCTACGATTTTGGAACTGCGAATTTGCCATTTTATATTAAAGCTTCCACGCAAAATCCAAATGGCTATCCCGATGACAATCCTAATAATGATGAAAGAACTGTTATTGTTTATAAAGCACTTGCTGGTGGAACATACAACATAGGTGGCAGAAATCCTGATTTCAATGATTTGTTTGATTTTGTTAATTATATTGCCTATTGGGGAATAGCTGGACCTGTTACACTAAAGATACGACCCGGGACCTACGAAGGCGGTATTTTCTTGCAGCCCGTTGGATATCGAAGATTTCCAATTACTTTTGAATCCTTTACAGGGCGTAATGATGATGTTATTATTGAATACACTCCAACAGGACCTGATAACAATTTCGTTTTCTGGATCGACCGACTTGGTGGGCTAACATTCCGTAATTTGACTATTCGTAATAATAGTTGCTCTTACGGAAATGTATTTAAACTCACAGGTAATATTGATGGTTTAACAATCGATAATTGTGTCCTGATATCTTGCCAGAATTCTCCGAATAATCCTAATTTCGCTTTGATTTATTCCGATAATAGCACTCTCAACAATTTCCGTTTAATTAATTCAACTTTACGATATGGTTCAGTGG
>Ga0197142_1001639_pt1 | contig 20286 bp, 14 predicted proteins | sample GBS60_MetaG_FD_148614 | JGI IMG/M metagenome (GOLD analysis project Ga0197142, IMG submission 148614) | Sediment microbial communities from Great Boiling Springs, Gerlach, Nevada, United States - GBS 60_MetaG | ecosystem: Environmental > Aquatic > Thermal springs > Hot (42-90C) > Sediment... | reverse complement strand
GCTCATAGCTCAGGCACTTGCTACAGAGATTGCGGAACCTATCAGAGTGAAGAACAGAAGAAAAGAAGTAACGGCAGCACACGACTCAAGCTGAGTCTATCTTGCTTCTGCCTCAGCCGAAGATGAAGGTTCCGTGCCTGCTCATACTGCAAAACCAACAGTAAGAAGAGCCGGCCCCGGCCGCACAATTGGAGCTACCAGAATAGCTTAGACAAATACATCAATGGGACATTTTCCCTTGGGCGTTAAGGGGACATATTCCCATGGGCACAACAGGAGTTGTTTTAAAACACAAATTGCAAAAATATTTTCTTATTTAAAAATCACGGACCGCTATTACTGTCCATCTCTATAAGCATTACCGAGTTGTTTGGAAGCTCAAAAAATGTATCGAAAGCGTTCGCGCTGATAATCGGAACCTCTCGAACTACTGATAGCTCGCATCTGTTGGGATCATGCCAAATATTGGCGTGTGTAGCATCAACAAGATACTGCCTGCATACACCGTTATCCAGCGAACTGGGCAGATTCATAGCGGATAATCGAATCTTGCGCGGAGGTCCGTACCTCTCGGCAAAATTGACTATCAGAATCGTCACTCGACCGCTGTCGGGATCCAATGAGGCAACGGATGCAATTTGCTCATCCTCGCCTTTGCACTCGATTCGTATCGGCATCATTGAGTTGAACATTCTACACACATTCGCTACCGGTTTGGGCTTATTCTCGCGGGTAAACATCCCCCACTCTCCTCGAAGGCCCGAACTAAAGTCCTTTGCGAGGAACCAACACGGTTTCTGCACTCCTGCAGCCATCCAGCCCCTGAGCATCGATGCAGCCGCCCACGCAGCCCCGATCTCGTTGTCATGAGCCCGATCATGCCACCACGCATAGCTCCATTCGGTAACCGCATATTCCTTAACCTGCTTTTTGACCTTAGGATAATCGTTCAGATACTCTTTAATCTGCTCCGCCTCTTTTTTCATAATACCGTGAGGCTGAAAATACTCGTGCCAGGTGATAAAATCAAGTGGCGCTCCGGTCTTCTCGCAATGTTCCATCAATCCACGCATAAACTTCTCACCATTTACACCGGGACCTCGCGGGTCGTTTTCGTTCCAAGGACCGGAAGCAATTGCCGGACCGCCTACCCAAGCCGTCGGATCGGCCTTCCGAACAGCCTTCCAACAGACGTCGTAAAGAGTCGTATAAGTCTTAAGGTGATCCCAACCATCTGGGTCCACCATCCAGCCAGTATTGAATTCATTCCAGACTTCCCAATATTTGACTGGAGTGCCGCGATCAATGCAATGTTTCGCGGTCTGATAGACCAGTTCTCCAAACTCGTCCCAGTCCCGCGGATAGGAATGTCTCTCCGGATTCGGTACCGCATCTAACGGTTCCGGCATATACGATATACAAAAGATTAATTCGCATCCGACCTTCTTCATGAAATCCAGACGCTTATCCAGGTCGGACCAATCGTAGCGCAATGTACCGTCTTCATTCTTCTTAACTGCATTAGTCAGCAAATTGTCCATTCGGAACCATTTGATTCCAACACTCCGAAATGTTGCTGCCGTGGCATCGTCGTAATCCGGAAGTCCTGCGCCTTGCGACAACCCAGCAAACGATCGCGGCAAAGGCCCTAACCGCTTGCCTGGATCAATCGTCACCAAAAACTCGTCTTTAACAAGCTTCGGATCAACTATACAAAGTTCAGCCTGACCTAAACTGCCTTCATGCTCTGCTGTGTCAGGGCCCATAAATACCCTAACAGCCACGTGTACAAGTTCACCCGGCTTTGCCGACTCGCTCAGCACAACTAGTGCGGGATGATCATTGTCGTACCTTGTGTAAATCTTGCCGTCAACATAGCACTCACCGCCGTCACACGCATTCCAACGCAGTCCTATCGCTTGGCCTTTCGTCGGATTACCATCGACCTCGTCGGGAATTTTTATATAAGAACGGAACCATGCAAATCCCGCACTTTTCCACTTATGCCCCACCGTAACTTCCTGCCACGAAGAATCATCAAAATCCGGCCGGGCAAAATCGCGGCTGTCTTGAGTTGAGAACTTCCACTTCATCGAAACAGCGGAAGCCGGGGTAGTTAATAATACAAGCAAAAAAATAACAGCTAAAAGACGAGTCATAAGCAGCCCCCCACACAATAACTCGGCACATTACTATATTTTTAGGTAAGTGTCATTCATTCCTTGCTTAATCGGTTAAATTGGGCGAATTTAATAAATAACCCGACTTTCCCACTTGCCGGACATCATAGGAGCTGCGAATGTGAAGACTCTCGCATAAAGTAAATTACTTTGATTCCGTCGTTATCTTTGCTTGGCTGAGGATTAGTCTATCGGTAAAATTGCCAGGTTCATTGCTTAGCGCAATGAACCTGGCGTAACTCTAAAACATCCAGGAAACGAACTTACCGAGAACGTTTGCGTCCCACCAGACCAACAAGCCCAATCAACCCGCTTGCAATATCAACAATACTACCAGGCTCGGGCACAACAACAAGCCTTCCACCCATACTCTCGCGGTAGTTGGCAGGGACATAAATAGGAACTTGCTCAGTGTGACCATCATCCCAGGTGATAACGGATTGCAGCTCGACCTTCTCATATAAATCGCTGAAATCCTCGGCGCGACGATGCGATAAACTTATACTCGGTCCAGATGCCGGTTGGAGCGGCATAGGATCATTAGCGCCGCCATAAGGATCACCAACAAAAGTGCCTTCGTGTATGCCAGGCATAACAGGGCCTTCCCACCAGCTCGTCGGCGAGATTATTTCAATCCAGTTCCAGCTTACAATGGCATGATCAGTAGAATTGTTCTCCAAGTAAAATGAATACCACCAATCAAAGTATATAGTGCCGTCTGGAGCTTGACCTGGTGACTGACACTCAGACTGATAAGTGAATCCATAACCTGGAGCGTTCTCATTGGGTGCCGTGAGAAAATTGTTGAGAGTAAAGGTTTGAACTGGAGGCTCAGCTACTGCTGCGGAGCAAACAAAGGCAAGAACCAATACATTAATAATTAACTTAACATCTGTGTTCTGCATCCCTTCCCCTCCTCCTGGTAGTAAAGTTTGCATTTGTCAATACAAACAACTAACGCCCACAAATCCCAGGGATGCACATTGCAAAAAGCCTGCCAAACAGGCTCTTCTTTAATGATAATTTTAAGAATTTGAGGAATTTTTCGGCATGATCTTGCTCAGACTTTCATCGGTGAGCTGCCGGTCGATGTCCCCGACAAAACAATCTTGCACAACACCGCCTTCATCGATAAGAAACATCGAAGGCAAAGCAACAAGCCCGTATGATCGAACTGCTGTCTCCAATATAATCTCATCAGCCTGCACAATCGGAAATGAGAAGCCCTTCTGTTTTAGATATTCTTTCACATTGTCGGCTTCGACATTGAGGTTTATCGCAACAAGTTGAATGTTCTCCCCATATCTATCTTGTATTCTCTGTAATACGGGAAGAAGGTCCTTGCTCTGCGGAAGAGCCCAAAAACAAAGTACAACGCCCTTGCCTCGAAAAGCTGATAGCTTACTTGTAGAACCGTCAATCCACTTGAATGAAAAATCGGGAGCAGACTTACCAACCAGGTTTACCTTCTTTGGCGGCTCAACTAATCTGGCTCCAGCTGGAGGCTTGAATGTAAAAATCGAATCCGGCAGTTTGACATTTGGCATTACTTTGACAACGGTATTTGTAAACTGGGTCCAGACTACTTTTGGAACCTTGCCTTTTGCCCCCTTTGGCACAACTGGACGAACCTCACTAGTAAGCATATTTCTGTATATAGATAGGTCTTGTTTTCCTATCCACAATGTCTGCATTACATTCATTCCTTTTGGTGCTTTTAACCGGAGCTGAAGCACATATGTTTTGTGCCCACCGATACTCGAATCAGGAAGAAGCTTCATAGATGAGACAGCAGGAGCGTAGTTCACACCCAGCAGTAACCCAAGCACACCAATGCCAGGTCGTCCTAAGACAATCTCCCGCAGTATGTCCTTGCTCATAGGGAGCTTTCTGAACCGCTTAGCTGGCACAAAGTAGTTGTAGAATGCCTTTCCGTCGCTTACGAGCTGCACTTCTTCGTCTTTAATAACGAATTTGTCGGGTCTTTTGAACATAATAGTTCCAGACATGCCGTTCTTCTGTCGAGCCACCTTGTTGTCTATTTTTACTAACAGATCGCTTTTATAATCTACCTTCAGCGACTCAGTTCTACGATATACCTGCTGGACTGCTGACAATAGCTGCTGAGGCGTTGGCTTGATATCGCTCGGTTTTATTGGCTCACTTTTTTCTTTCGGCATCTCACTTGACTGTCCGGAAGCCGGCACTTGCGGAGTAAACTGCTGCCAAGGAAATTGCGATCGAGGCTGCTGTGGAGATTGACCAAAGAGTTTATGCAAGTCTACCTGCCCGTCTTTTGGTTCTTTAGATTTCGCAGGCGCTGCAGGCTTGCTATACGAATGTGTTGTCTTGGCACTTTCCCTAACATGCCGCCGTGGCTGTGGTTTACTGGGTCCGCAGCCCTCGACAGAAAGAAAAATAAAAATGGCGTAGCACACACACAAGAGTCGGACGAAAAGCGTCATAAGTTCCCCTTTCAACAAGGTTCGGAATGTCACAACATGGACCCCGAGCTGCCGCCATACATCATATTATGGGATACGATAGTTTATCCTTGCATAAGTTCCACGAAAGGCATGGTAGAAGAATCACTTTTCGACATTAAACTGCCGTGTTCCACGACGGAAGAAAGTCGCGCCGTGAACTGAAAGCTTGGTCACATTCCCAAAGGCATCTTCGCGAACGACTGCAAGGTCACCATTTGTTTCAAATTCGGCAAACCTTTTTACTCCAGGCACGCCGTGCGCAAGAAGAATGTAATCCGTCCGACCACTCTTAAACTTCACAGCGTAAACGGATGCCTTGTGTGTTAAAACTCGTCCGTTAACTTTCAGACGCAACCTTTCTATTGACGCGGCGATCTTTTCTCCCGGCCTCATCGGATAGATCAAGTATGCACGTTCCATCGGCAGCGTTCCATCGTAAGCATAGTCAGCAACCGGTGCGGGAACCCATCGATTGTACTCGATCGATATCCACCCCTGACATGGAGACTCGCGTCCTTCCACGATAGATAAGGACGTTCGGTGTGTATCTGAAGGAACGATTAGTACGTTAGGCCTTTTATTGTTCACACTGGTGCAAACTAAGTTGCTAGCATCGAAAATCACTTTCCCAGGTGCAAAATGAAAGAGTGTGTTAATGACATGAGTCCCACTGCCGTCAAATCGATCCAGAACAATCCAGTAATCATTCTTCACGAACAATATGGCACGTCGATGTGTGACGCTTCGATCCAATTGCGGACCATAGCCTTCATCATATACACCTTCGACGTAATCAAAATCAGGCTGGCTGATCCAAGGATTCGACAGAGGCTCCGATACCACCCACTTGCGGTCCTCGGGCTTCTGATATTGCCTAGCCTGCCCTTGACCATCAACCATAGCCGTGTTATGCGCGGCAGTTGACAGCGCATATGAATGGAAAACCGGATTTCCGTATGAGAACCTTCCAGGGTCGAACAGCAGAGTTTCCCCATAAGCATAAGCCTCGAAGCTCAGCTTGTCCTCGTGTTGATGAGCTGCTCCGAACGGACCCGCATCGAAAACCAAATACAGCGAGTCGGTTGTCCAACCTTGACGCATAACGTAAAAACCAGCATACGGGAATGCGTGAGATGTCTTGCGTGGAGGACTTCCTTTTTTGCCGTTCGTAGATACGTATAGAAAATCAGGTCTGTTGTAGCGCTTAGCTGCATATTTGAGAGGCAGTCTACCATCCGCCCATTTACCTTCACCAAATACGTTTTCTATAGCGGCATCGGAATCATTAGTAGCAGGCAAGAACCCACTAGGCTTCGTAAGGTACATTATCGCATCGTACATACGCTCAAGCTTTGAGAGATAGCCTTCAGGCAAAGGAATGCCATTTAATTCACACAGCTTGACTGGATCCATAAAGTTGCCTAGTGCAACCTGGTGGTAACCAGTCGTAAGTTCGTATTGCATTCCATCAGGATAAACTTGTTTATCTAGATCTTTGTTGAGAATCTCAAGTGCCTTAACTCGCCAACTAGCCGACTCTTTGAACTCAGGGAATAGTACCGCAATGTGCAGCAGACCATTCATTTCCATTGTAAGCCAATTAGCCTTGGTGTAATTTTTTTCCAGATGCCGTGCGTGGTCCACAAGCGACATGAGATAAAGCAAATTCGCCTCAGGCGTAAAGTTGGGAGATGTCAGAAATCTCTGCCAAGCAGGAGGCCAAGATGCAAACATGCGTATACCCGCCTCTATAGTTCGCCAAGAAGCCGAAGAGTTGTGTTTGCCATCCGTTACAACAGGTCGCGTCTTTATCCAGTCAATAAGTTCTTCTACAAAACGCCGAGCATACTTCTCGTCACCTGTTCCCCAATATGCCTGAGAAAGGACATTCCATTGTTCATGTCTATTAAGAAAATATACCCATTCTTTATCACGAAATGGCGAGGCGTCCCACTGGATCGGCCCTTCGAAGCGGAACCTAGGGAACCAATCTAACAACATTCCGCGCGGAATGCCATTGACGATATCATCAGCCTTAGAGGTATCATAGTTTGGATTCGGAGACGGCCTATCCCAGGAGTTTACGAAATATTTCACCGTGCGACGAGAACGCATATAATCTAGAAGAGCTTGCGCAGCTGCTTCGTAGTCTTTTTCTTGCACTCTACGTTGGACTACTTCAAGACCGGGAATCGAGTAATCAAGCGAAGCAAAGAACTCCTCGCGCGAGATGAGCGGTCCCACAGCTTTTCTATCCTCTCCCAGACACTCAAACTGGGATATCAATAAGCCAAAAGCTATAATAGCTACCACACGTATTACCAAACGTATCATTCTTGCCACCCCTTGATGTTCGACAGATCGAGTACATACATTTCTAGATAATCGTTGGCCTGCTCAGGCGCATAAAGCAAAACAGCAAGCAGTCGGCTATCGGGCGACCAGCTCAGTCTGCAAACGTAGCGTCGCTCATTTGGATCATTTGGATCTCCAAACCTGGCCACAATCAGACGTTTGCCATCAGACGGACGTATGGCACTGACGGTAAGCGATTCGCCGACAGCAATGATCTTACCATCAGGCGACCAAGAAACACAACTTAATCGCCCTTCCGCTAGCACCCGACCTCTGCTTTTGCCTTTATCGATCACCTGCAGAGTCAGCGGTGCGCCTTCTTTTTCCTCAACTAGAGCCGCAAATTTGCCATCAGGAGCAGCGCTCCAATCCACAATTCCCTCGCTGAGCCTAGTCTGGAGCTCGCCGATTTTACGCCCCGAAAGATCATACTCCTCAGAACCCGGATTGTAGTAGCGAGTAAACTCCACTAGGCGTAGAATTAGACTTCGCCGAGCTGGATTGTAAGTGAAAGCAGTCACTTCGTTCCAGAATTGGCTATTCTTTATTGCTGGTGCAAATTCTCTTTCTTTGCCAGTAGACAAGGTCCTGAGTATAAGCGCTTTTTCATCCTCGGAAAATGAACCTGAGAAGTCTTTTTTTAGGTATACAAACTCGTTATTGCTGATATAGTTTGGTGATGTGCCATTGCAAATATATCGGAGTTTTTTTTCGCCTACTTGCCATCGATATATGGCATTGCGCCTTAACTTGACGTCCAAAGCGGAGAAAAGCAACGATCTGCTATCCGGTGCCCAAGAAACAAACGGATCCGTAAGCGCTATTGCACTATAACGCCTAGCCGGAGTAAGCTGCCAAGCAGGTACAAGCTGAGTCTCAGGAGCACTAGCTCGAGAAAAAAGTACACCGCCTACAACAAACGCCGCAATAATAATAACTATGATTAAGATTCTTCGCGCATTCACCGCTAACACCTCCCCGGTGTAACCTGAAAACTTTTGTCAGCTCGACGCTCACAAATAAGTCGACTTGAATAACTTTTCAGAAATACTGTTCTATCTCGTCCAACGGAGTTTGTCTGATAGATGCATCAACAATCTCAGGAATCGACACTGGCAGAACGCCAGTGGGTTTGATTCTGCCAAACATAACTGCAGCAGCGGCCTCAAGCATTCCTTCACGATAGCCATAAGTGCATATCTGCGTTCCAATTCCAGTAAATCGTCCCAAAATGTAAGGTTCGCGAACGGCAACAAGCACAATCGCATAGCCGGCGATATCTCTTCCATTATGGTACGCCGCTAATTTTCTCACCAGCCGAACCTGCGATTCTTGATCAACAGGTTCTCTCCACGGCTCAGGATTACATACCGGAATGACTAATACATCCGCGGACTCAGCGACCTCTAAAGCTCTAGTCAGTCCCGCCTCTATTTCCTGGTTCTCCAACTTTATACATTCAACTTTGTCAGTATAGCCTCGAATCGCTTCAGCCAACGGTTCGACCGTAGAATGCAGCCCCACAACCAATATCCGCAGATCTGGAGAAACAGGGATCGCACCATCGTCGCGCACAACAGTGACAGAGCGCTCTGCAATCTCTCGCTGCACAGCTAAGTGATCGGGATCACGAAGAACGCTCAGCAGGTAGTGCCGTCGCTTATCCTCCACAAGATTTCTCATAGCAAACCTTGCGACCGATTCCCCGGTTTGCCTGCGCTCGTTAAGCCTGAAACGCTCTTTTAACGCTCGTATGCGCCGAATTGACTCATCCAACCGCGACTCCGGAATACGGCCGTCTATCACTGCCTTCAGAATCGCCTCCCGTGTTTCCTGCTGGGTCGAGCGCGTATGACAGACAAGCACTAGATCAACTCCAGCCTCTATTGCCATAACGGCAGCTTCCGGCGTCCCCCAATTATCTGCGATCGCCTTCATCTCCATGCAATCCGTCACAACCACTCCGTCAAAGCCGAGTTCATCTCTTAGAAGACCCGAAACAATTCTCGGCGAAAGGGTAGATGGACGATTCGGGTCGAGTGCCGGAAACAAGATGTGTGTAGTCATTACGCTGCCGATGCCCGCTTTGATTGCCGCCTTGAACGGAACCAACTCGACCGCATTCAAGCGCTCCTGATCGTGCGGAATTACTGGAAGAATCAGATGCGAGTCTGCCGCAGTATCCCCGTGTCCTGGGAAGTGCTTTGCGCACGCAATCATTCCGTGTTCCTGATAGCCTCGTACCGCTTGCTCGGCAAACTGTGCGCAAAGTTCCGGCGATTCTCCGTAGGATCGAGTGCCAATGATCGGATTGTTAGGATTGTTATTCACATCCACACATGGAGCAAAGTTATAATTGACCCCAATAGCCAAAAGTTCCTCCGCCGTGATCGCCGCTGCTTTGTAGGCAAGTGAAGCATCGCGCGTTGCGCCCAACGCCATATTCGACGGGAAAACGGTTACGCCATCCACAAATCGCGCAACCATTCCACCCTCTTGATCTGCTATCACGAACAGTGGTTCTCGGGAAAGCGCCTGCAGCTCGCTCAACGTGGCCGCGGTGACGGCTAAATCATCTGCGACGTTGCGACCAAGAAGCACTACTCCGCCAACTTCCATCTCCTGCACGATCTCACGCGCATGATCGTTGACCGTTGTCTCTTCTTCCCTCGTATCGCCCGTCCATCCGAAGACGAGCATTTGTCCGATTTTCTGATGAAGCGTCATTTTATAGTGCCTCTTTGTTGTATGGGTATGGAACTTGGTGGTTCGACCACTGGCGAAACTGATGGTTTCCGAGGCGGTCCTTGCACCTCCACTGCTAAATCCCCTATAACAGCTATAGCTCGCCGATCGGATGCTGTCCCATCCCAAGTAATGCCTGTGGCAAACTCGCCGTTGCCGTTAGTGACTCCGCTTTCAACGTCAGCCTTGCCTCCAATTACGTTTAATATGACATCCTTGCCTGTAACTCGATTTCCGTTAACATCGGAAGCAACAACTGTCAACGTTGAACGCAGCGGATTGGTTTTGTCATGAACAATGTTCGCCTTCACGTCTGCGGGCGGACCGGGCACGACAGTAACTTCAAGCTCGGCGATCTGCGAACCATAGGCAGCTTGAATCTTGCCCTTCTTGGCCCGTATGGGTATAAAATAGCCAGATTGATCCACGAACCCCACCGCTCCGGACACACCCCAGACCACGTTATTCATCTGGCCCTCAGCAAGTGGCATCCTATCATCGCCATACACAAGTTGAAGCTGTACTCCCGTACCGGATATAGGATTATCGACCGGACAGTTTATTGCAAGCTTTGGCAGCTCGACATACTTCGGAATATCGGAGAAAACCAATAATCCATTGGCTACAGCGCGCTCGTCACTCCCGGAAATACTGTTGGCCACAATGCCCCTGATTGCCATAGTTGTAGATCCACCGCCGTCTAAATTGATGGCGTTCACACAGCCAAGTCGCTTCATCAATTCTGACAGTTCCGGCAAGCTTATACCCGCCGATATCGACTGACGTCCGTCCACCGTCACCATCATCAGCTTGCCATCTGCTGTGGTTCCAACAGCCGTCCGTGGATGTCTGGTCGTAGAAAAAGATGTTCCCATGCCTTCGGCCTCTAGGTCGATGAACCGCTTACCATCTTTAAGAATCCACGGTCCACCACCAACGGCCTGCTTGACACGGGTCCAATCTTGACCACTAGCGCTTTTGATGTCGAAAGTGACGCTAATTATATCGCCAGGTTTTGCATTTGCGCAAAGAAAACGCGCGGCCGGTCCTCCTCCGGAAATTACTACTCCGTTCTTGGGTATCTGAGTATCGATAGCGTCTAGCTTAACGTCGATGATGGTAAGCTTGATGGTATGCCCAACCCTAATCGGCAACTCATCCGAGGTACAAATGATGTCGGTAGACTTAAATTTGTTTTGCGTTGTCGGCCCAAAAGTATGGGTATAGAGGACTACCTGGTTAGTAGAACGTGGACGGTTAATGCCGTCGATCTGCCGAGGGGCGCCAGTTGCGAGCTTGAGCTTTGCGTCTAGTCTCGGAACATCAAAGAACACCTTTCCGTCGTCCAGAACAGCCATCACAGCGCGGTTACCTGCGGGTTCGCTTACAAGTTCTCCATCGACGATGCACACATTAAGTGGGTCGCCAGTCGGAACGTCACCGAAAGGAAAGAAATCGGCATTGATCGCCACCAGCGCGCCTTTTCTAACAGCCAGTGAGCTGATCTTCTCTCGGCCTTTAAGCGGATCATCAGTGCAAACGATATCCTGACCTATCGCCGCCTTAATCTTTACAGCAGGATTGCTCGTGTCCGCTTCAACTACGTTCACAATGAGCGGCACAGGTTCCTTTGTAATTTCCTGCACAAGCACAACCCCAGGCGCAAGTTGTTTCGTGATCCGAGCAGCCTGCGCCGGTATACATAGCGCAAATAGAGCAATTACCCACAGCACGACTTGCAGCCGTGCACAAGCTAACATTCTATCAGATTTAAAAGATCTCAACCCAATCAATCCTAACCCGCAGATATAACCAGGCCGTTCTCAACCTTTGCTACACGTTCCACGCCAGAATGCGCTATCGCTTTAAGATACACCGTTGCGTTTTCACCAGGTTCCAGCTTTTTATGAGAACCGTGTTCGATAGTTCTGTTGAGCCCAAATAGCGGGTACCCACTCCAGGGTTCCAAAGCACAATTGTAAGTTCGTCCGTACCAAGGATAGCCAGTACCTCCGCCAAAAACCTGCCAGAACCATACATACGGAAAGGCATCAACATCCCATTCAAGCGCGAAACCGATCTTACGCTTAGTATCAGTCAGCGAATACCAGCCTTCTCTAAGACCGATGAAACATAATTCATCACTAGTTTTTGCATCCTGTGGCGGAATACGACTGCCGTCCACGACCTCACCTGATCGCGTGGTCATAATAGGCCAGTCGAAAATGCTTCCCTCCTCAAAGCGCCTGTTAGGGTCATTAGGGAATGACCATACGGCAATCTTAGTAGCCGGTATATCGACTACACAATTCTCATTGAGAAACGGTGCCCCGAACGCAGGGTGATGACCCCACATATACTCTATAGTCTCTTCGGAAGCATTGGTCATTATTTCGTCGATATGCAGCACAGATTCGCCTGAACGCAAGGTGAGCCTTTTTTCGATTACCAGCGGAACTTTCATCAACCGACAGGTTAGCTTGGCACGCACTTCTTTAGGATCGTCTTTTTCGATTACGCAATCCCAAACGCAGTTCCATACCTCGCCATGTAAACCGTAGGCTGCGCCTTTGTAAGTGCACCCCTGGCCACCCGACGGGGCTATTTCCTGCCAACCGCCTTCGTAGAAATCCATAAAGTTACCTTCAGCCGAAGAAAGCGTCGGCACATATAGGATTCGATCAACTAAACCCATTGGCGTATGCCACATGAAATCTAGGTCGAACGGTTTATACAAGAATTCGAATATGTCAGAACCTTTTTCCGGAAGTACAGTAACACGAAGAAGCTCGTTTTCGAGGATCAGCAGCTTCCAACCTTTATAGGTATACCTGTCGGATATCCGACATCCGAAATTGCGATCGGCTGAATAGCGTTCGAGACCAGAATAGTCTGTCATGCGTATACCTCCGCAGTAAGTTCTTTGTCCACTTAGAGCGTACGTCCGTCAATACCTCTGTTATTTATCGAAGAACATAACGCAAAATGAGACAAAGAAACCCTATATCGGCTTCTTGTAATTAACTCGAATTATTACTTTAAAAAGAAAAAGAAGTTTTGCTTAGAGGAACATAAAAGGCAAGGATATGTCTTTGCCGAGCGTGTGGCTAATTAATATATAGTTAAGGTAATCCTATCATTCTATGCCTTCAACAAACGACAGAATTACTACCTAGTGTAACTAAATCCAATGTAGTTTTCGAAGCCAATGCTGCAGACTCTATAGGTTCGGCTTATCTGTAAGCAAACACTTAATATTTATATGTAAGCAGATTGACTACTTGATATCCCGATTTTATACGTCATGGAATCTTAAAGCAAGATTGTGCGCTTTGGTCGATTTTGTAATTAAAAACCAACATATCGATGTAAATGAATCTTGTAAAACTATCGACCCGGAGATCAACGAGCCGCAAGGTGTTTAATAAAATCCGGCCACTAACTTCGCTGTTGATCTCCGGGTCTATTAAAACGCTCGTCTTAGAACGAGCGAATGTCTTGTTGCTTTGTTACCAGAAGAACCGGCTTTCTGACGCCGTTTATTTCCTCCAAGGAAACAATCCCGGTAACACCAACAAAACCACTTGTTGGAACAGTCATACCTGGACCCACTCGACAAATTAGGCCTTCGGCATTTCCGCCGTCGGAAATAACAAACTCAGATCCAGACGATCCAACAACTTGTCCAGCAACGCGGACAAGTAGACCAACATTGTTTAGACCTACTCCGTCGGTGACGCCGTTAACTGGCGGATTAGAAGCTCCACCGATGCTTCTTGTTACCATTTCCAGCGGCTCTGGAACCGACGCAGAAGCAACTTCTTCAATGTCTTCGAGCACAACAGCTCGCTCAACCCCGACATTGGTAACGGTACCCACGACGTTTACCTTTGTACCTTCGGCAAAGTTAGTGGAACCAATCACACGAATACCAGCCACCCGATCTGTTTGCTCGATGTAGAAGAAGCCAGGACCTACGGCACCTGTTTTAGCCGATATAACTACGTCGCTCAGCCTAACCACTGAACCATCACTCATCATCCGCGCTTCGGCAATGCTTTTCTCTGACGGCATCTGGTCGTATCCAACAACTTTAATGCCTAATGCTCGTCCAGGCATCGGAACCATAGTTCCCAAACCATTTCTCGCCGAGAATAAACAGTCTGCCACTCGAGCAGAATCCGGTATTACGCTCTTCCAGCCCCAATTCAAGTTAGCATAATCCAAACCATTGGAATTCCACACCCCAAGTTGATTCCAAGGTGCGAAAACAACCCAGTAGTTTTGGCCCGCAACCACTTGAACAGCCAATCCATTAGCAGTAATTAAAGTACCTAGCTTGGCATTCTCCAAGTTCACTTCTACTGGTTGCGTTGACTGCCAAAGAGACGTTGGAAGCTGCCCATTACCCGGAGCTGGAATAATGTCAACATAAGCGGTTCTTCCGCCTCCCCATCCGTATCCTGCACTATTGCGAATTTGGGCAATAAATTGCACTTTCGTCACAACCCCCGAAGATGCAGGAACAAAAGGCTGAACCAACCAGAAAGCGTACTGACCTGTAATCGGATTTACGCTCCCCGGACCACCAGGCTCCCATAACTGAGCACAGGGAACACCAGTAGTTCCTAGTGCTGTAACTCCAGCTTCACTAAAAGTCGGACGCACACCTGTCGCATCACCGCTATAAGGGTATTGATCGAACCCAAGCATAGCAGTTCTTGAAAGCTCTTTTCCTATCTGGTATTTTGAGCCGTCGCCTATGCTGTCAACAAAAGTTGTTGCAGCCTGTAGCGCACTTGCGCCCAATGCCAACATGCCTATAGCTAGGCCCACTCGTATAAAATTCAGGGGTTTCATAACTGCCTCTCCTCCTGCCTCTTACGGCCTCATCTCGACGTAACCCTCGCCAGGAAGACCGTCCGGAGCATTGCTGTCGTTGAGCATAAACATCATGCCGTCGCGAACAACTTCACCTGTAATCGGCGAAACGAAGCCACAACGTCCCAAGCCCGGACCGCGACCTGCATTCGGTCCACTAGGATTAATCGTCCTAGTAGCAGCCATTGTGTTCATGTCGTCCAGAGGGATTAAACCAACTTCACGTACAAGAGGAGCATTTGCAGCCAATCTGAAGTTAGCAACATAATCGGCCAAATTCTGGCTTTGACCATTGGTAGCATCAAAACAATGGTTATAGGTCCACAGTGGATATTTTCCATCTATGACATTCTTGTAGTAAGTAGTATTGGTATTGGAGTCCACATCCGGAACGCCATTTATACCCGGCAAGCTGTTACCATAGGAAAAGTCGTATGGCTCATAACCGTTGAATTTTCCTACGCGTATATTTTGCAAAGCATTGCCTTGAACCGGAGTAAATTTCTGGAGGAATGTGTAAGCATGAGCACCTTCGTTTAGGTCTACTGCATTATTCACAGCACCACCACCAGGCTTATATCCGGGACACGTGTCTGTAGGCTTGACAACACAAGTAAGATCCGGAATTCCGCTGCGATGATAGTTCACACCGTCCGTCGAACAAACTGGAAGATTATCTAATACCGTACCGTTGGGATTAGTCTCCACACCGCGCATTATTAGATTTAAGTAAGTGATACCGGTACCCGAAAGTGGTTCACGATAGTAGTTGAGAAGCGGAGGATGATTATTTCCCAAATCTCTACCAAAGAACACGTCCCAGTTATCAACCATACCACCGGAAATTAAGCGTTCCATCTGCGTTGTGAAGTTAATAGGCTCACCAACAAGATCCTGGATACTCTTGTTATATATAATCGCTAAAACAGCAACAGCCAGCAAATTGTCCTTGGTGGTAGAGTAGTTAGCAGGGTTAAGCTGGGGCTGTGCAATGCCACCCGGAGGCGGAGGGAATAGTCTGTTGTAGCGATCAATCGCTCTCACGCCAGAGTCTATGTAACATTCGGAAAGCCCGCCCTCAATTGGAATGCCAGGACCTGACAGTCTCTGATTTATGTCTGCTTCCACCAACGCCCAATCAGGATCAGTTATAGCATCTCCATTAATATCCACAAAAGTCGGCACTCCCGTTTTAAGTGGAACAAATTGATATATAAATTGTCGATTAACAACAAAGCGAAGACCTATTACGGAATCTGCGCGAATAGTGATTCCGTATAAGATGTCGCCATTTGAAAGTTTAAGGTAAGCAATTTCACACTGAGATTTGTCACCAGTGAATTTAACTTGACCTGGAGCCCAAGGACCGGTCGGCTCGGACCACTGAGGATCAGAAGCCTTCATTCTAGCGGCCGTATATGCATACTTTACTGTTCCTGTACCTGGAGGCGTATTTTTCTGCTTAAGGGTGATGTCCATCATTTTAGGCGCACATCCTCTCTGAACGCCACCAGCGGCAAACGGGCTAAGCTGCAAAGTCATACCACTAGCTCCACCTACACAGGTGAAGAATCTAACCTCACTACGAGCTGCCCCGCTAACTGCGAGGCCAACACCCAAAGTTAAACAAAGTGATCTAATCATCTTTCCAACTTGCATTTCTTCTTTCCTCTCCTTTCAACCTCGCTTACTTGTTTTGTGTCTTGATCTAATGTCTCAGGTATAAAGAATCTGCTGGCAAATCTACTCCTTGATGTCATCACCTCCCGCGAAACAATATTGATATTAAATCGACAGAATCGTGTACCAGCTTGCACTTCTTTACTCCTTAACTAGCCTTTCACCGCTTCCAAGGCTCATCATCAACTCTATATCCGCAACAATTTGATGTTAGCGGTACGTGTATCAGCCAAGGCAAAGATCTTTGTAAACTAGCGCTGTCTCTATACAGGTGATAGCTAACATGTCCGTCGCAAAAGAGAGCATTACCGCCGTCGTGGTGATGAGGTAGACCGTAGCTTTTCTTTGGCAAATCCCCACCCGTTATCACGCTAGCATTTCTATAAAACGTAAAGTCGTTCAACCAAAGAGTCTTAGTACGTCCCTTAAAATCCACACCGTTAAACGTGCTGGATACTACACCAGGATTGCCTTCAATTAAGCAAATGCACTTTCCAGGACGACGAACTTCAGATTCATGATGAGCCTTAGGTCTGATTTGATACTGTGAAGCAGAATATTGCTCTGCACCTAACGCAAGGTTATATAGATATGTAATCGGAGTCCTCGGACGATTGGGATCGCCCCCATAGCTCGTGGGGTTGTTTGGATCCATGTCAGGACATGGAGTGCTAGGACATCGAAAAATATCTTCTTTTTTTACATACTTGCCAACGGCATTTTGCCATTCAAGGGTGTAGTCTGCAATGGCAAACTTAAAGCCGCCGAGAGGATACCACCCTCCGAAATCATCTTTGTAAAGTGAAAAGGCGTTACCGAGTTGCTTTAAATTGTTAGCGCAACTTGATTTTTGACTGGCTGCTTTCGCAGACAAAAACACCGGGAAAAGTATGCTGGCAAGTACAGCAATTATAGCTATAACCACCAGCAGTTCGATCAGTGTAAACCCGCAATAATTTTTTCTCGACACAAGTAACACCTGCAAACCTCCACGTTGTTTTTTTTGATCCGGTAGGAGTTTACAATGCGGGGTTTACAACTGATTTTCCGATACTTTATGTTTTTCGTAAAAACAGCTTTCTTTTAGATAAGAAAGCTGTATTGCAAATGCTAGAATCAAGAGAGGATTATTCGAAACATGAAAAAGTCATGAAGAATTATCGTGGGGTTGAACTATAATTCAGAAGCAGCTTCCGTATCAATAATCCATAGAAGGTGCCCGTTCTTTGGCCTAATTGCCTGTACCGGATGTGCTTGCTCGTCCATAGGACCTTGCAGAACGTCTCTAACTGAGCTGGCCTTTTGTTTACCGAGCGCCAAAATTACTATTTGCCGAGCGTTCCGTAGTACAGGAATCGTAAGAGTCAACCGATATGCGTTTAGCTGCGCTACGAAATTCTCTATGGCCAGCCGTGTCGATTCGTTCAAAGCAGAGGAGTTCGGGAAAAGAGAGGCTGTATGCGTGTCCTGACCCATGCCTAGCAATATGAAGTCGAAACGCGGATTCTGGCCCATTATGTGACTTAGTACCCGCTCGTATTGCAGAGCGGCTTCCACCGGCGGCAGCTCACCGGGAAAGCGGCAAACATTAGAGGACTGAATTGGGACTTTAGACAGCAGAAGATCGTTTATGAGCTTGTAGTTGCTATCTTCGTGATCTGGTGGAACACAGCGTTCATCCGTGAAGAACACAAATGTCTTTTCCCACGGCACTTGATTGCGCATCGCTTCGCTTGCCAAATACTGATATGTTCCGCGGGGGCTGTAACCTCCGGACAAAGCAACAAAGAAAGCTCCGCGCTCAGCAACACTTTTTTGCGCCGCACATATAAACCGCTCTGCAGTTTCTTCAGCAACAGCTTGAGAGTCACGACATACAAGTACATTGGCAGCGCACAACTTCACGGGAAATTACCTCCTGATAAATGCAAATCCTCTTGTAGCAATCCGCCTTTCAAATCACTAGCCGGACGCAAATCAGGCCCTTGACTATTAGACGTTTCTCGTCCGGCATTGGAGACAATTGACGGACTCCTGATCCAAAGCCATCATAATCTACGTCTCCCCACCTTTCACCGCGATCCCCAGCGTCAGGAAACAAGTCTCTAACAAGCTCGTAGCCAGTTAAAAGCCATCCTATTGTCGGATATAGCAATCAGCACTCTCGAAGACTTTATGCCCTTATGAATGGATTCTTTCGAGGAGCTGAATCGCCATCTTTAACACATCCTCATAAACAACATCCCTTCGTTCGGCATCCAGTGCACGAGCAGCAAGAACAGAATCCGATTCGGGCACAACATCCAGAACCTGCGGCGATAGACATACTCCCGGACACTCCTCCGTCACTACAATTTCAGTCGTAGACACGCTCTTCACGATGAACGTTGCCGTGTCGGACGGACTCCCTCCTCGCACGACAAACGCGCCAATCCGTCCCTTTGGAAGCTCTCTTCCTGTAGGTGAAAGGCGGATCTCCACTGGCCTACCTTTCTGCTCTGCATGTATGATAAATTGGCCCCGGTCGAAACGCTCCACTTCGCGCGGTTGTAGTCCTGTACACAACATAAACCAGCAGGCGAGAAACAACGGAGCACTCGGTAACCAAGCTTCAGGTCGAGATTGTGTATATCGCGAATCAGTAAAAGTTACGTCCACGCGCTGAAGTTTGTCCAGATAATGCCGCATACTTAGAGGATCGAAGTGCTGGGCAATCAGCTCACGCCATGTCTGGATAGAAGCCCAAGATAAATCAGCAGAAGTACACTTTGCACCTTTTTGGGGACAAAAGCGAGGAATAAGATTCAATCCGGCCGGCAAATTAGAAAAGCGCCGCGAATCTAACAACACGTGGTCCGCCATCAAGAATAGCGCCTCGAAGTCAGGATCTGCTTGGGGTATGTCTCCTGGAATCCAAAGTACAACAGGCACGTCTCCGATTAACAGCGGAGTAACCGAACCAATCACCTGATCGGCTCTCGGCGTCAATCGTAGTGTAATTATCTCCCCACAAAGTGTGCGGTCGCCGCGACTTGTAATTCCACATACGGCAGAGATTATTCCTGCTTTCGAAGATTTGCCTGCAGAGGAGTGTTGAATTGGGGTAACATCTACAATGATAGCTCGGCAAGGATGGGTGCCGCTAATTTCGCTGATGTTTAATGCCGCTTCTTCGGCCTCCTCTGCAGACCTTGCATACACAATAAGGTTAAGAAGAAGTGCTCTTACAATCGGTGCGTTTAAATACGCAGCGGCTCCGGCAACGCGTTTGTAGAGCTCTGTTAACCGATTATCTATTTTTCGCAAATCATCCACTATCTCGGTAGTTGGAAAAGCCATAAGTCCGTCTTTCTTCACAGCCGCCTCCATTTTCTGCCATCACGGGCTATCATTTCGTCTGCTTCCTTTGGTCCCCAACTACCAGGTAAATAACTATGAGCTGGCATTTTGTTTAGCTGCCATCCCTCTATTATTGGATCAACTAACTCCCACGCGGCCTCAACAAAGTCGTCTCTGGCGTATAAGCTGGTATCTCCTAGCATTGCATCCAAGAGCAATCGCTCATATGCTTCAGGAGCGCTAGGAGCAAAAGCTGTCCCGTATTTGAAATCCATTTTGACAGGTCGTATATCTAGAGTTAATCCTGGTAGTTTGGCTTGGAACTTCACGGAAATTCCCTCATCAGGTTGTATCTGCAAAGAAATCACATTAGGCTGAATTTCGGTCGCTTGAGCATCATCAAACAGCATCTGAGGCACATTTTTCAACCTTATGGCAACTTCGCTAACGCGCTTGGCCAATCTCTTTCCGGTTCGCAGGTAAATAGGCACACCATGCCACCGCCGGTTGTCTATATTAAGCTTCAAAGCAACGTAAGTTTCAGTATCGGAATCTGGTTTGACGTCGTCTTCTTCACGATAGCCTTTCACGCGTTCGCCCAGAAACACACCTGCCGAATA
>Ga0197142_1001638_pt1 | contig 20288 bp, 22 predicted proteins | sample GBS60_MetaG_FD_148614 | JGI IMG/M metagenome (GOLD analysis project Ga0197142, IMG submission 148614) | Sediment microbial communities from Great Boiling Springs, Gerlach, Nevada, United States - GBS 60_MetaG | ecosystem: Environmental > Aquatic > Thermal springs > Hot (42-90C) > Sediment... | reverse complement strand
CCAATTGGAACTCCATTGAAAAATGTAATCGAATTTTGCGGTGGTTTAACTGATGATGCAAAAAGAATTGTAATCGGTGGACCTATGATGGGATTTGCCCAATTTGATTTGTCTGTTCCTGTTACGAAAGCTACTTCTGGAATTCTTGTTCTTACTGAAGAAGAAGTAAAAGAATATCCCGAGACAAATTGTTTGAGATGCGGAATTTGCGTGAGTGTTTGTCCACTAAATCTAACTCCTACACGACTTGTAAGATTAATTCAAAAGAAACGATTCGAAGAAGCCGCAAAACTTAATGTTTCACTATGTATGGAATGTGGAACCTGTGCTTATAGTTGCCCGGCTTACATTCCACTTGTTCAATGGCTACGATTGGGAAAGCAATGGGCTCTATCAAATAGAACTTAATTTAATTCAATCTTGAATTTGCTATGAATGAAAAAGTAAATCAAAAAGAATTTGAATATCGAACATCGCCACACTTACACTCAAAGTTTTCAACGACTAAAGTAATGTGGCTTGTTAATTTAAGTTTACTTCCATGTTTAATTTCTGGCGTTATATTTTTTGGACCTTATCAACTTGTTATAGTTTTGACAGCAATTGTCTTTTCAGTTCTTACAGAATTTGTAATTCAAAAATTAACAAAACAAAAAATTACAATCACCGATGGAAGTGCATTTCTCACTGGTTTACTTCTTGCTCTAACTCTACCACCAAACTTTTCATTAAGTGCAACTGCTATTGGTTCAATTTTCGCAATTGGTATTGGCAAACAAGTCTTTGGTGGATTAGGTTATAACATTTTTAATCCTGCACTGGCTGGAAGAGCTTTTCTTCAGGCTGCCTTTCCAGTTGAAATCACAACCTGGACAAAACCTGCATATTCTGTTGATGCGGTCACTTCTGCAACTCCACTGGCTGAATTTAAATACGATAAAGTTCTAATTGAATTAGAACCATTAATTATTGGAAATATTGGTGGGTGTATTGGTGAAACTTCTGCACTTGCAATCTTAATCGGTGGAATATTTTTGATTTTAATTGGAATTGTTAATTACAGAATTCCACTTGCAATGATTGTGGGAATTTTTCTTTTTGGTGGAATATTTAATGTGATTGACCCTTCAAAATTTCCACCACCAATTTTTCACTTATTTGCTGGTGGATTTATGTTAGGTGCATTTTTTATGGCAACAGATTATGTGACTTCACCAGTTACATCAAAAGGAATGTGGATCTTTGGACTTGGAATTTCTCTAATAATTATCATTATTCGTTTATTTGGTGGAGTTCCTGAAGGTGTGATGTATTCAATTCTATTTATGAATGCTTTTGTTCCTTTGATTAATAGATACACAATTCCAAAACCATTTGGATTGAAAGAATGAAAAAGATTCTACAAATAATTCTGGTTTTAACTTTCACAGCTTCTATTTCTGGATTTGTTTTATCAAGCGTTAATAAGTGGGCAAGACCTTTCATCGAAGAAAATCGAATTAGAGCAATCTCGCAAGCTATTTTTCTTGTTCAAAGTGAAGGAAAGAAATATGAAAAATTAAACATTGGTGAATTAGACGCTTATAAGGTATTTGATGAAAATAACAATTCAATTGGTTTTGCAGTTGTTCATCAAGGGAATGGATTTCAAGGACCAATAAAACTAATCTTTGGTATTAATGAAGAATTAAATCGAATAAAATCAATTGAAATTCTTGAGCAGGTCGAAACACCTGGACTCGGTACTCTTATCACAGAAGATGATTTTAAGAATCGATTTAAGAATTTAAATGCTCAATCAATAATAAAGATTGTGAAAGGGAAAAAACCTTCGAATGATTATGAAGTTCAAGCAATTACAGGTGCAACAATTTCATCAAAAGCTGTTGTTGAAATCATAAATGATGCAATAGCCAAATTGAAGAAGCATAATGGAATTGAAAAATGAAAAAACAAGTAAGTCTACATTATGAATTTCTGAAAGGTCTCTGGGAAATCCATCCAATCTTCAAGCAAGCATTAGGATTGTGCCCTACTTTAGCGGTTACTGTTTCTGCCATTAATGGATTGGCAATGGGACTTGCTACTACTTTTGTTTTAATTTTTTCAAGTGTAATTATCTCAAGTATAAGAAAGATTGTTCCAAATCAGGTTCGAATTGCTACTTTCATTTTAATTATTTCCACCTTTGTTACAATAGTTGACCTGGTAATGAAAGCAAAATTTCCTGAGCTGAGCAAAGCACTCGGTCCATTTATTCCATTGATTGTTGTTAATTGCTTGATTCTTGGTAGAGCTGAAGCTTTTGCATCAAAAAATAAAATCTTTCGTTCTTTCTTAGATGCACTGGGAAATGGAACGGGATTTCTGCTGGCACTCGTTGTTCTTGGAAGCATAAGAGAATTACTTGGTACAAGATGCATTTTCGGTTTTCAAATTTTACCAGATGGATTTTCAACCTGGATGGTCATGATCTTACCTGCTGGTGCATTTTTAACTCTCGGATTACTTCTCGGATTTGCAAATGCATACACAAAATGGAAAAAAGAAAAGTCAGAGAAAGAGATTTTAATAACGAATTGATTTTTGAGGTGAACAATGGATTTGATAATAATCTTCATCGGTGCTGCTTTAATTAACAATTTTGTACTTTCATACTTTCTTGGCATTTGTCCATTCATTGGAGTCTCGAGTAAAATTTCTTCTGCGATTTCAATGGGATTGGCTGTAATTTTTGTTATGACAATAACTTCAATTGTAAGCTGGTTAATTAATCATTTGATTTTAATTCCATATCACCTGGAATTTCTCACAATCCCATCATTCATACTTGTAATTGCATCGCTCGTTCAATTTGTTGAAATGGTTATCAAAAAAGTTAGTTCAGCTATTTATCGTGCACTTGGAATTTTTCTCCCTTTAATTACTACAAATTGTGCAATACTTGGGCTTGCTCTTTTTGCTCAAATGAGAGACTACTCTTTAATTGAGAGTATAATCTTTGCCTTAGGTGCAGGAAGTGGATTCACGCTTGCCCTTGTTATAATGGCTGGTATTAGAGAAGAACTTGAATTAGCAAATGTCCCTGAGCCTTTTCAAGGTGCACCAATTACATTAATTGTCGCTGGACTTTTAGCATTAACATTTATGGGTTTTGCCGGAATTATTTAAGGAGTTAATCATGATTTCACGAAGAGAATTTTTAAAACTTGCTGGATTATCAACTTTGGCATTCACCACCGGAATTAAAATTGGTGAATTTGTCAAAAATTCTAAACCTTCAAGTATTTATCTCACAGCTTTTTTACCCGAGGATGAGTATTATATGCGCTTTGTTATAGAGAAATTTTTTGATAAAATTAAAAGCATTGAAAGTGATACCAAACTTATCAAAGATTTAAGAAAGATTCGATTCGCAAAACATCTAAGGCTAAATGATACTGAACTAATGAAATTCGAAAAGAAAATCTTTGATAATTCTACTATTTACTATTCAAACAATTGTATAATCTCAATTCAAAATCTTGATGGAAAATTTAATTCTGATATTTTCTTCAGAGATGATGAAAACTCAATTTATCATCCTGAAAAGATTTCTGATTTGTTCTTCATTCGTAATGAAATACAAAACCAAACAGCAAGAATTAAATTAATTTGCGAGTATCGAAAAGATAATATCATGAACAAGATTTTCTCTGATAATGGAAATGTAATCGTTGAATTTGGAAATGAAATCATCGAAAAAATACCTTTGAATAAAAATTACAAAAATGTTTCGGTTAAAGGTGCAACCGGAATAGTTCAATTCTCAATCGAAAATCGAAGAGTAATGGTGATTAATTCAAGTTGTCGAAATAAACTCTGCGTTCACTCCGAACCAATAGAAAATCTTAATCAAAACATTATTTGTGCTCCAAACAAATTACTGATTAGAATTGACAATGCATAATAACCGAAATAATGTGAAAAAACTCATTTTTGGACTGATTATTGTTTTAAGTTTTGTGATAGGATTTTTAATCAGTCAAAAAAACGACACAGAAAAACTCTATTCAAAAAGCAAATTTTATCTAGGTTCGATTGTAGAAGTTAAACTTTATTGTGATGACGAAAAATTAGCAAATCAAGTATTTGATAAAGTCTTTAATGAATTTGAAAGATTAGACAGGAAATATTCGTTCTATTCAAATGAGAGTTACTTAGCAAAACTCAACTCCAAGAATAATTCATCAATTAAAATTGATAATGAAACTTCTTACTTAATCAAAATTTGCGATTCAGTTTATAGCTTAACGCAAGGAAAATTTGACGCTTCAATTGGTCAACTAACAAATCTCTGGAAAAAATACATTGAACAAGATGAACAGAAAGATTTTCAATTATTAAAAGTAAATCTTAAAAATTCAAACCAAAAAAGTTCGTCACAAATTCCAGCAATATCTGAAATTATCGCTGCTAAAAATAATTCAGGCTGGGCAAATATCAAGCTGATAAATGAAAATAAAATATATCGAACAAAAAATGTACAATTAAATTTTGATGCAATTCTTCAGGGCTATGCTGCAGATAGAGCAATTGAAATTCTAAAATCACTTGGTATTAAAAAAGCTCTTGTGAATGCAAGTGGAGAAATCAGAGTACTCGGAAACAACTGGAAAATTGGAATTAAACACCCAAGAGTCGAAAACGAATTAATCGAAATAGTTAAACTGTCCAATTACTCAATTGCAACTTCAGGTGATTATGAGAAATTCATCGAAGTCGATGGAAAGAGGTATCATCACATTATTGATCCAGAAACTGGTTATCCATCAACAAAAAACATTAGCGTGACTGTTATTGCAAAAGATTGTGCATTTGCCGATGCCCTTGCAACCGGACTTTTTTCACTTGAACCAGAAGATGCGATTAAAATCATTAATAACTTGGATGATGTTTTTGTATTCATCGTCGATTCAAAAAATCAGATTCACAAGTCAAAAAACTTTGAAAAATTTATGTGGAGGTAGTGATGTCAGCGGATTTAACAATTGCAATTTTTACAATGGGTGGATTGGGTTTGTTGTTTTCTTCGATTCTTGTCTTTGCAGATAAAAAATTACGAGTTCAGGAAAATCCTTTGATTGGTCAGATAGCCGAGCTGTTACCAAATGCAAACTGTGGTGCCTGTGGATTTGCTGGCTGTTATGATTTTGCAAATAAAATTGTTGAAGGGAAAGTTGAACTTTCAAAATGTTCAGTATGCGATAGTGAGGCAAGAGAAGAAATTTCGCGTTTGCTTGGTGTTGATGCATCTCAAGCTGAAAAGAAAGTCGCACGAATTTTATGTCGCGGTGATAATGAATCTGCAAAAAGAAAAAATGTTTATTACATCGGACCAAATACCTGCTCAGCCCTTGCATTAATGGGCGGATTAAAACTTTGTCAGTATGGTTGTCTCGGAGGTGGTGATTGTGTTGAAGCCTGTCCATTTAATGCAATCTTTATGTCTGATAACGGATTACCAATCGTTATAGAAGAAGCTTGCACAGGTTGTGGTTTATGTGCAAAAGCCTGTCCAAGAAATATAATTGAAATTCATCCGATTGAAAGAAATGTTTTTGTATTCTGCAAAAGTGAAGATGATCCAAAAACATCAAAAGAAGTTTGCAAAAATGCCTGTATTGGTTGTGGAATTTGTGCACGAAAATCTGATGGCGGAATTGAAATGGTTAACTATCTGGCAATTATCAATTATGACAAATTTGATATCTCAAAAATTCCTTTCGATAAATGTTCAACCAAAGCTTTGCAAATTTTAAATCATCAAAAGGAAGTTATTGAAGAAGCTTCAGCAGTAAACTGATGAATGAAGAAATTTTAATCGAAGAAGGAATTGTTACCAGAGTTTCATTCAATGAAATTGAGATCTCTTTAATCGAAACAGACAAATGTGAAACTTGCTCAACGAAAGATTTTTGCATAGGTGATAGAACTAAAGCAATTATCTTAAACAATGAATACAATTTGAAAGTTGGTGATAGAGTAAAAATTGAAGTTCGGGGTAAAACTATACTCCAGACTGTTATTCTACTCTATGGAATTCCGCTTTTGATATTAATCGCTTCTTTTCTTTTATTGTATCAAATCATTGAAAAAAATCGAGAATTAATTGTAAGTTCAATTTCATTTTTGTTAATCGGAATTTACTATTTGTTTATAGCTTCGTATTTGAGAAGTATAAAAAACCAGTTTAGGGTTAAAGTAATTAAAGAAAATTAGATTTTCTTTCAAAGCTGTGAGAAATTTAATTCAGCTCATTATAGCTTGAAGAACTTACCCCAGTAAAATTCTCCATTTGAAATTTGAATTGTGTAAAGGAAAAAATTTGATTTTGAGGTAATGTCTCTTAAGTCAATTTTTTTGTAATGTTCTCCAGGTCGTAAAAATCCTGAGTAAACTGATTGAACAAAATCGCCCTGATTATCATAAAGGTTAATCAAAACAAATTCAGGTTTAAATGGATTAAAAATATCTTTGGCTTTAGAAATCTTAAATTTAATTGTGTATTCTTTTGAAAATGGATCGAATTCCGTTTCCAGAGGTCTAAATGTTTCTCTGGCTCTTGCGTAAAAGTTCACGAGATTAAGTGGGAAGTTAGCTTTGTAGTAATAAAAATTTCCGTTGTACTCGCCTACAACAAGTTCAGGTCTTCCATCACCATCAAGATCAGCAAAGCCTGGAGATGAATTTTGTTTTACTTTTACATCCCTGAATAAATCTCTATTCAATTCAAAATAAGGTTTTTCTGGAGTTCCAGTGTTTTCAAAATAAATTAACCTACCATCTCTCCCACCGATAACCAAATCAAAATCACCGTCACAATCAACATCAGCAAAAGCTGGTCTTGCATCGTAAGGGAAACTAACTCTTTCGATTACAGAATTATCTGCTTTAAATATTCCATTACCTTGATTAATCATGAATAAATATTGATTTGGTAATCCGCCACAGAAAAGAAAATCAACCAAACCATCATTGTTAATATCAACTGCAGCTGGAGCACTTTTTTCCCTCAAACGAACATTCTTAAATGGGTTTGAATTTTCAACAAAACCATTTTTTGTATTTGTGAAAACATAAATTTTTCCATCAAGTGCGCCTGAAACAATGTCAAGATCACCATCATTATCAAAATCAACAAAAATTGGTGTGCTGAATGATTGAACTTTCATCGAAGTGAATCTTTCTGAGGCTCTTCTGAAAACAGGATGACGTTTATTTCCTATGTTTTTAAAGTATTGAAATCCTCCAAGATAATCACCGCTTAATAAATCGAAATCACCATCTTTATCAAAATCAGCAAATGAAACCGAAGGGGCTCCACCTGTAATTCTAATTGGTTCAAATAATTGTCTTTCAAGTTTAAATTTTGGTTTTTTAGAAGTTCCGATGTTTCGATAAAAGTAAAGTTCACCATCAGCAGAGCCATAAATTAAATCCATATCACCATCGTTATCTATATCAGCAAAAGTTGGATTTTTCCAGTATGATCTGGTTTCAAATTCAGCAAATGTTATGGATTGCCTTGACCATCGGGGGTTCTTTTTAGTTCCAATGTTTACAAAATATGCGAATGTATTCTGATCTCTCCCGATTAAAATTTCATACTTACCATCACCATTCAAATCCACAAAAGCTGGAAATGCATTTAATCCTACATCAGCTATACCTCGAGTTAAAGCGTTGTCTTTTACAAATCTTGAGAATACTTTTCTGCCAGTATTTCTAAAGCCTAAGACTGTTCCTGCAACTGGTCCACCAAATAATGATTCACCAATACCAATAAACAAATCGAGGTCACCATCGCCATCGATATCAACAAGTGCAGGTTTTGCATCGTTACCTGTATACTTATTCACTTCAAAAAAGAAATTATCGATCTTGAAAAAAATTGGATAACTTTTGTCACCAACATTTCGATAAAATTGCAACCCCCTGAATGTACTGATAATTAAATCATAATCGCCATCACCATCTAAGTCTGCAAGAAAAGGATAAGAAGGTGAATTGTGATATTCTTTAGCATTGACTTCTTTCAGCAAATTATCATCCCTTATAAATCTTGGTTCAGAAGGTGTGCCCACATTTCTAAAAAACAAAATATTACTTAGAGATGAGCTTCCAAGAAAAAGGTCTAAATCACCATCACCATCTATGTCACAAAAAAAAGGAGAACTAAAACTTATCGCTTGAATTTCATTTGGGGTAAAGATCGAATCTACTCTAATCCAATTTTGAGCAAAGAGTAAATTAAATGAGAACAAGAAGGTTACAAAGAATAATTTCATATTATCTAACTTTTTGAAAGGCACCTTATTCAAATCTTTATTTTAAGGAAAGCATTATTTGCATCTTCAATGGTTGGAAAAACTTTAAAGATTTTGGTCATTCTTGTCATATCAAGATTTGCAAGTATATTCGGGTTGCTAACCACCAGATGAATGTTTCCACCAATTGGAATAAGTTTCTTATAAGAAACTACAAGAACACCTAAAAAAGTACTGTCCACAAACTCACATTTACTGAAATCTACAATTATGTATTTTTCGCCATTTTCAATTGCTCCGAAAATTATGTCTTTGAAATCATTAGCCAGATAAATGCTCGTTCGTGGAATATCTACACCAATAATTAAAATATCATTTTGTTTTGTTGTCGTTAAAGCCATAGTAATTTATTCAATTAATTCAGTCAAAGATAAAAAAAAGTAAGTATTAAAGCATTAGCCAAGGCACAAAAAAACTTTTTTAAGAAGTCCTATTGATCAAAATTCTTCAACCAATTCTCAAGCGTTGCTTTGGTGGGAATTTTTCCCTGAACAACAACTTTATTGTTTACAACGAGCGCAGGAGTAAGCATTATTCCATATTTCATAAAATCTTCTGGATTAACAATCTTCTCAATTTTTGCACTTAAGTTATTTTCGTTTACAACTTCATTGCAAAGGTTGTAGAGTTTCTCACAATTCATGCAACCAGGACCAAGAACTTTTATATCTAGCATTTTTTCCTCCCTATAATAGTTTAGTTTTTATTTTGAAGAATATTAAGTATTTATGATTTCAACTTTCTCAATCTTCGTTCTTTATATTCTGATAGAAGTTCCAGAATTCTTCTTTTATTTCGTCTCTTACTTTTCGGAACACAAAAAGAACCTCTTCTTCCGTTCCAGTCGCTTCCGCTGGATCTTCAAATCCAATGTGTAATTGTTTTCCAACTTTGCCAGTGAAAACTGGACAGGTCTCTTTTGCATTGTCACAAACAGTTATTACATAATCAAAAGCTTCGTTTACAAATTGTTCAACATCCTTTGGATAATTTTCACTGATATCTATTCCCACCTCTTTCATAACCTGAATTGCTTTTGGATTTACTCTTTCAGCAGGTTTGGTTCCAGCTGAAAATACTTCCAACTCTGAATCAAATGATTTGAGAAATCCTTCCGCCATCTGACTTCTGCAGGAATTTCCTGTGCAGAGTATTAAGATTTTTTTCTTCATTTAACCTCCTAAAATAATTTTATTACACAGAGTACCGCTGAGAATACACGAAGAACCACAGAGTTATTTAATATATCTTTTAATTCCATCTTTCATTTTAAGCACATTAAAGTTAATTAAAAGTCCAGCTTTCTTTTGGGAAAATTTTAGATAAGTTAATATTTGTGCTTCGTGTACTGGATTAAATTCATCAACAGTTTTTATTTCCGGAACAACTTTATCCTCAACAAGGATATCTATTCTATCTCTACACTCAAGTTTAATTTCTTTATATACAACTGGAAGTGGTTTTTGTCGTTCGATTTTTAGTCCAACTTTTGTTAATTCATATGCTAAACATTCTTCATAAGCAGATTCCAATAATCCAGGACCCAATTCCTTATGAACTTCAATTGCACATCCTATTATAGTTCTTGTTAAATCCTCATATTCCATGAATTTTCCGAGTTTCTCTGTGAATACTCTATGGTTCTCTGTGTAATTATTTTATTGATTAAAATAAGTAACCATAAATAAGTCCACTGATTGTAGCCATAATTACAACAAGCATAACATAAACGATTGTTTTCTGCGTTCCTATTACACTACGGATGACAAGCATATTTGGCAAGGAGAGTGCAGGACCAGCAAGTAACAATGCTAATGCAGGCCCTTTCCCCATTCCATTATTAATCAAACCTTGAAGAATTGGAATCTCTGTTAATGTCGCAAAATACATAAAAGCACCGGTTATCGATGCAAAGAAATTTGCAAATAGTGAGTTCCCACCAACCAATCTGTAAATCCATTCGTGTGGAATTATCCCACCATTACCTTCAGCTGAGCCGAACAAAAATCCGGCAACAAGAACTCCCGCACCAAGCAAAGGCATAATTTGTTTTGCAAATCCCCAGCTTTCACCGAGCCACTGATTTGGTTCACCATCTGTGTAAGTCAATGCTAATGTTGTAACAATTACCCCAACAACAAATGGTATTAAAGGATTGTGATTAAATAATATTGCCGTAATCATTACAGCAAGAGTTCCGAGCATTACATATAACTTTTTAACTCCAACAATGTAAACTAGAGAAAATGCGAAACCAATTCCCAGAATTGAAGTGATGTACCATTTATTCGCATACAGAAAATACCAAAGACTTTCTGTTTCAACTGGCTTTCCCCAATTCACAAAAACAAGAATTGCAACAAGAATGAAGAAATGTGTAATTGTCTGCCAGAATGGTCTTACTTCTTCTACCTCAGGCATTACAAGCTGATTTTCTTCTTTTTCTTTTTCCTCTTTTCGATAAATGAATGCCATTATCAAACCAATAACAATACTGAAAAAGACAGCACCAATCACTCTCGCAATTCCAAGTTCAAAACCTAAAACTCTTGCCGTTAAGATAATTGCCAGAATGTTAATCGCTGGACCAGAATAAAGAAACGCAATCGCAGGACCAAGTCCAGCACCTTTTTTATGAATACTGGAGAATAAAGGAAGCACCGTACAGGAACACACAGCCAGAATTGTCCCCGAGACAGATGCAACCAGATAAGCTTTCCACTTTTTTGCTTTTGCACCAAAGTACTTGATGATTGAAGCCTGACTTATGAATACCGCAATCACACCAGCAATGAAAAAGGCAGGAACAAGACACAATAAAACATGTTCTCTAGCATACCATTTTGCTAAAGCAAATGCATCAATAATCGATTGCCGGAATGTATCATCATTGACTGGCATAAAATAAGCGAACAAAAAGAAACCTGTAATCCAGAGGAATGATTTATATTGCTCTTTCCAGTTCATTTCAGCCACTAAAATCAATATTTTTTTGTTTTTCTTTTATGATCTTTTTCAATTTGTTTTCAGGAATAACTCCAATTACACAACGATTGTTTTCTCTAAGAAGCAACCTCTGTTCTAATCTTTTTTCATCTTCTTTCATTACATCATCAGACAAGTAATTCTTGAGAAAATTAAATAGCAAAAGATTCTCTTTTGTCTTGTTTAGTTTATAATAAGCCCACAAACCTTCTTTTTCATAAGTCAACAATCTTGAATTTTTTAATACACCAAGTGCTTTTGAAATCTTATATTGAGGTAGTTTAAGCGCATCCATTAATTCACATACGCATATTTTTTCATTGCTTTTAATGAAGAGATTAATAATTCTTATTCTCGTTTCGTCAGAGATGGCTTTAAATGTTTTTGTTATTTGTTCTATCATAAAATTTATCAATACAATTATATGCAAATTCTGGCATATATAAAAACTCAATAGTTTAATCTTGAATCAGCAGATTTTTTGAATTAATTTGATTCAGAAAAAGGAGAATAATTATGTCCAGAAATATTCTTATTGCTGGAATTTCAGGATTGATTGGTAATAAACTTGCCAGATATTTGTTACCTGAATATAAAGTCAGAGGACTTGTTAGAAATATAAAAAGCGCAAAATCAAAACTTCCAGAAGTCGATTTCTATTCCTGGAAGGAAGATGAAAAATTTTTAGTTAATCTTATTGAAGATTCTGATATTGTTATTAATCTCTCAGGGCGGTCTATTGCAAAGGGAAGATGGACAGAAAAAGTCAAAAGAGAAATTTACTCAAGTCGAATTGAAACAACGAAAAGACTTGCCGAACTAATATCAAAAGCTTCTAAAAAGCCTGAATGTTTTGTTGTTGCATCGGCAGTTGGTTTTTATGGACTTGATATAAATAAAATCTCTGATGAAAACTCTCCACCCTCTGATGATTTTTTAGGTCGTGTTTGTGTCGATTGGGAAAAAGCATCTTCTCTTGTTGATGAATTCAATGTTAGAAGAATAAATGTTAGAATTAGTACTGTGCTAAGTAAAGATGGGGGCGCTTTACCACTAATGGCTTTACCTTTCAATTTTTTTGCTGGAAATTATTTTGGTTCCGGAAATCAATTCTTCCCATGGATTCATGAAAAAGATTTAATCCGATTATTCAAATTTGTTATTGAAAATAAATCAATCACCGGGCCTATCAATGCTGTTTCACCTCAAGTTGTGACAATGAAAGAATTTTGTAAAACTCTAGGTAAAGTTTTGAAACGACCTTGCTGGATTAGAATTCCAGAATGGTTGATGAAATTAATTTTTGGGGAGATGGCTGATCTTTTAATTAAAGGAGGTAGAGTAATTCCTAAGAAGGCAATAGAAGCTGGATTCAAATTTGAATTTGATGACCTGGAACTTGCTTTACGAGATTTATTAAATAAATGACATCTGCAAATACTCATTTAGCAATTAATCTTTGAAATTCTTCATAAAAAGACTAATTTTTAATAGAAAACTATTATTTAATTATGATCACTTTTATTCTAAACAATGAATTAATCAAAACTAATTTACCTTCGGGAGCTGTACTCCTTGATTTTATTAGAAAAGATCAAAGACTAACAGGAACAAAAGAAGGTTGTCGAGAAGGCGATTGTGGTGCCTGCACTGTTCTTATTGGTGAATTAGTCGATAATGAAGTTAAATATAGAACAATCAATTCCTGCCTGTTTCCACTCGGTGATGCTCATCTAAAACATATTGTTACAATAGAAGGATTAAATTTGGAAAAACCAAATTACCTTCAAGAAAAATTCGTAGAGCTTGGTGGGACTCAATGTGGCTTTTGCACACCTGGATTTATTGTTTCAACGATTGGATATTTCCTTACACAAAAGAATTACAAACTAGAAGACGCAGTACAATTCATTGCGGGCAATATCTGTCGTTGCACTGGTTATGCAGGAATTAAAAGAGCATTAAACAGCACAATTGAATATCTGTCTTCTTCAATCAAAAGTAAAAATGGAACTGAAAAAAATAAATTAGAAGAATTAATCCGGGTAAAATTTATCCCAGAGTATTTCATATCAATTCCAAAAAGATTAAGAGAATTACAGCAGGAAGAAAAAACTATCTTATCCGATTCAAAAATTCTTGTATCAGGTGGAACTGACCTTTATGTTCAGAAGTGGGAAGAACTCGTTGAGAAAAATGTAAATTTAATTTCGACTAAAAATGAGTTTAAGGGCATAAAAAAAATCGGAGAAGAAATTATAGTTGGTGGTTCAACAACAATTTCAGAATTAGAAGAATCCGACTTAATTCATTCAATTCTTCCAGAATTAAGGGATTTTCTAAAACTTTTTGGTTCAAAGCAAATTAGAAACAGAGCAACCGTTGCAGGGAATATTGTCAACGCATCTCCAATTGGTGATATAGTAAACATTCTGCTCGCTTTAGATGCATCAATTCATTTAACCAATGGAGATAAGAAACGAACAGTTAAGTTGAGAAAATTTTTCCTTGACTATAAAAAACTGGATAAAAGTGAAAATGAATTAATTCAATCGATTAGTTTTAAAATACCGGAGAAAAATTATCTCCTGAATTTCGAAAAAATCTCCCGTCGAACTTATCTGGATATTGCAAGTGTAAACTCAACATTCTTTGCTCTGATGGAAAATGATTATTTCAAAACAATTTCAATAACAGCAGGTGGAGTTGCACCAATTCCATTGTACTTGAAAAACGCATCTTCATATTTGACAAATAAAAAAATAAACATTGATATAATTGAAATGGCAATTGAAATTGCTTTGAATGAAATTTCACCAATTAGTGATGCAAGAGGTTCAAAAGAATACAAATCTTTACTACTCCGCCAATTAATACTTGCTCATTTCGAGAAATTTTTCCCTCACATAATTACAAAAGAATTTGTTCTAAGAGAGGAGGGATTGTTATGATTAATTTTGATTCAATAAAACATGTTCGAGGTGAAGCACAATTTGTTGATGATTTTATTCCGTTTGAAAAAATTCTTTATGGCTATGTTTTTACTTCTCCCATTGCTCATGGAGTTATAAAAAAAATTGATTTAGAAGATGCTCTCAAAACACCTGGAGTAAAATATATTTTCACTTACAAAGATATTCCTGGTGAAAATCAGGTCGGTGGAATTGTTCAAGATGAAGCTCTATTTGCTGAGGATAAAGTTGAATTTGTAGGACAACCCATTGCATTAGTTGTTGCTGAAGATTTTCTAACTGCAAAAGGAGCCTCAAAGAAAATTAAAATTGAAATTGAAGAACTTGAACCTGTCTTCGATCCAAGAGTTGCCTTTGAAAAAGGATTACTAATAATTCCACCAAGAGTCTTTTCGCTTGGAAATGTAAACGAGGCATGGTCACAATGTGATTATATAATCGAAGGAAAAGTTGAATCTGGTGCACAAGAACATCTTTATCTTGAGACTCAAGGTTCCATTGCATTTCCAGTTGATAAAGATAGTGTAAAGATTTTCTCGTCAACTCAAAATCCAACTCATGTTCAGAAAATCGCCGCTAAAGTTTTAGGAATTCCAATGAACAAAGTTGAAGTTGATGTGTTGAGACTTGGTGGTGGTTTTGGAGGTAAAGAAGATCAAGCAACACATTGGGCAGTTATGACAGCTTTAGCAGCAAAGAAGTTGAACACTGCTGTAAAATTAATTCTTCCTCGTCAGGAAGATATGAGAATGACTGGTAAACGACATCCTTACTCAACTGATTTTAAGATTGGATTAAATAAAGAAGGTAAAATCCTAGCATACGAAGTAACTTTCTACCAGAATGCTGGAGCTGCCGCTGATCTATCTCCGGCGATTTTAGAAAGAACTTTATTTCACACAACAAATACTTACTACATTCCAAATGTAAAAGCAACCGCTTACAGCTGTAAAACCAATCTGCCCCCAAACACAGCCTTTCGTGGATTTGGTGGTCCACAGGCAATGTTTGTTACGGAATGTGCATTATTCAAAGCATCACAGGTAACAGGAATTGATTATCACGAACTTCAAAAGATTAATCTACTTAATGAAGGTGACGAATTCCCTTACGGTCAACGAGCTGAAAATTGTCGTGCAAAAGTTTGTTATGAAACATTAGAGAATAAATACAATGTTCAAAAAGTTAAGTTTGATATTGACACATTCAATAGCGAAAATAAATTTATCAAAAAAGCCTATTCAATTATGCCAGTTTGTTTTGGAATTTCATTTACTTCTACTTTTTTAAATCAAGCAAGTGCATTAGTTCATATTTATGTTGATGGAAGTGTCGGAATTAGCACAGCGGCAGTTGAAATGGGACAGGGTGTAAATGCTAAACTTCTGCAAATCGCTTCAAGAATGTTTTCAATTTCACAATCAAAAATTAAAATTGAAACAACAAACACAACACGAATTGCAAACACATCTCCCACAGCAGCAAGTAAAGCAGCTGATTTGAATGGCTTTGCTCTGATGGAAGCCTGCGAAATTATTTTGAAGAGACTTAAAAAATTTGCAGCACAAAAATTAAATCTTCCAGATGAATCAAAAATAAGATTAGAAAATGAATGGGTTTATTATAATAATGAAAAGACAGATTTAAACTGGGAAGAATTAATTCACCAAGCATATTTTAATAGAATAAGTTTATCTGCTCATGCTCACCACGCAACACCTGATGTTTACTTTGATAGAACAATTTCAAAGGGTAAGCCATTCGCTTATCATGTTTATGGAACTGCATTAATCGAGGTAACAGTTGATTGTCTTCGTGGAACTTATAAAATTGATTCAGTTAAAGTCGTTCACGATTTAGGTGATTCAATCGATCCAGTTGTTGATCTTGGTCAGGTTGAAGGTGGAATTGTTCAAGGAATTGGGTGGATGACAGTAGAAGAAATCATCTATAATGAAAAAGGTAAACTTATCACTGATGCTCTTTCAACATATAAGGTTCCTGATATATATTTTGCTCCTGAAAAAATAGAAGTTCATTTCCTTGAAAATGCATCAAATCCATTTGGACCTTTCAAGTCAAAAGCCGTTGGTGAGCCACCATTTATGTATGGTATTGGTGCTTATTTCGCAATTCTTAAAGCAATGTTAGAATTCAATCCTGATATAGAGTTTCAATTCATTGCCCCTATGACTAACGAAAGAGTTTTAATGAGTTTATATTCTAAGGTTAAAGAAAAAGTTATCAACCATAATGTTTATTGAAAATTCATTTGAGTTTATTAAGTATCTTATTATTTTTCAATTAATAAGAATTTTTTAATTTTAACAAAAAAGAGGTGATGTATGGCAAGAAAAAAGAAAAAAGACGAACTTTATCGTTTTGGCGTCTCAATGGAAAACGAACTTATCGAAAAATTCGATAGGTACTTAGAAAAGCGAGGCTTCTACAACCGTTCAGAAGCCATTCGTGATCTCGTGAGGCAGCTTCTTGCAAAAGAAAAAGTGGAAATAAAAAATGATGTAGTTTACGGAGTTATTTCCTTTATTTACAATCATCATCAAAGAGAATTGGAAGACAAAATCACTCATTATCAGCACCAAAATTACAAATCAATAATTTCTACAACCCATATTCATATTGATGAAAAGAACTGCCTTGAAGTTGTGTTGATGAAAGATCGAGCAAAAAAAATCAAAGAAATCGCTGAAGAAATTTTCAGCTTAAAAGGTGTAAACAACGGACAGGTATCTTTCCTGTCGCTTGTATAAACTTAAATGAATTTTAATCGCTAATAATAACATAAGAGAATAATTTTAATGCGCAGGATTGGTGTTTTTATCGATTTACAGAATATTTATCTGGCAGTTAAAACCATTGAACAAAAATCAAAAATAAATTTCACTGTCTTGAAAGAATTTCTTCGCTCAAGCGATGCAATTGTAACAATGTCTGTTTTCACCTGTTATGATCCAGAATATAAATCACAGATAGATTTCATCAATCATCTTGCTTTGCTTGGATACCGAGTTGTTTCCAAACCACTTAAAAAACTACCAGATGGAACTACAAAAGCAAATATGGATCTGGAAATGGCAATGGAAGTTATGAATCAGGCACCACACCTTGATGAGATCGTTCTGGTTACAGGTGATGGTGATTTTACCCCTCTCGTAAACTATCTTTGTTCACTCGGTAAATTTGTAAAAGTAATCGGTCCTGATGTTTTAACTTCGCCCGATTTGATAAGAGCCTGTCATACTTTTATTAATCTTAACAAGATTGAGGGAATTTTTGATGTAAATCCATAATGAGTTTTAACATTAAATTCTTTTCTTAAAATTCCTCAATTAAACAAACTCTTCTACTTAAATCATTTTTATACAAAAATCATCAACCGAAGAACTTTCTTATCATAATTTCAGAAAAAATTTTAACAAAAAAATCAGAATGTACTTATCTATTTGATATAAGTTGATTATAGAATTTGCAAAATGGTTTTAATTAATTTGATTAATCAACTAAAAATAAATTCCATACCAGATTGTTGAAGGAGAGATTCTAACCGCCGGTGCGGGGAAATGAAAGTTATCCAGAAAATCAAGAATTTCTCGTAAAGTTTTTGATTCAGGATTGAACAATTTAAGTAGACTATAATCAAGTGAAATATACCACTCTCTATCTCCAAGAGGCCTTCCAGAACTATTCCAGATATTTTTACCTAACTTAACTTTTTCAACACCATATGCGAGCGCAATGTTTAACCACTTAGGCCAATAGTTATCAACTGGTGAAGGAAGGATTGAATGAACATCAAAAGTTAGATAGTAAGTAAAACCTTCATAATCTTTTATCCAGTGATCATACCAGCCTTTTTTATAAGCCGGAGAAGGATGATAACTCCACTTAAGATTTATTGCCTGGAGTGGTTTAATGTGATTTTGTAGATGAGGATAAACAGCACCTATAACATTACTACCAAAATCCCACCAGCTCCACCCCCATTTTTTATAATAAGCATCGTGAATTTCAATCTGAGTTTGGAAGAGTATGCTTGAAAGAATAGAAGAAATAACCGCGTAATTTTCTGGCACATTTGTGGTTTTCAAAATTTTATATACACCCTTTGATAGCAATATTCCAGCGTAAATATGGCCGATCTTGTCAATATTCATATCCGCATTGTTCCAATCATTGAAGGTATGAAACTTAGTTTTCTCTTCATTCCAATACGCGTCTTTGAAGATATAATAAATTGAAGCATTTGTAACAACTACCGCACCAATGAAAGGACCTAAATACTCCCACTTAACTCTTGTCGAATCATTTTCTTTTCGATTCGAATTTAAATTGTGAAATGAGATAGTGCCCGTGGAATTATCTTGAAAATTATAAGAATTTAATTTCCAGACAATTCTATTTTGTTGCAACTCATAAAAATAAGAAAGTTCACTGCCTTGATAAGGCAAATTATGATTTTGGAATGAATAACTTTGATTAAAGGCTAAAATGATAGCAAAAAAAATCCACCTGGTCATTTTTATTGTAAATTTATTCCCGCGTCCAAAAGTTTTTCTACTTTTTCAAAAGAGTCGGCTTCAGAATAGAATCTTAGTATTGGTTCAGTACCAGAAGCTCTAATTAACAACCAACCATTCTCAACGAAAAATTTGTAACCATCAAGGTCAGAGGTTTTAATTACATCGTAACCATTGAGTGATTTGATTGTTCCACTTTTGCATTTTGAGAGAATTGCCTGTTTTTTTTCTTCGGTTGTATGAATATCAATTCGTTTGTATTTATGTGGACCAAATTCATCTTCAAGTAATCGAACAAGTTCACTTAAAGGTTTTTGATAATCAATCAGTAATTCAGTAAGAAGCAATCCAAGAAAGATCCCATCTCTTTCGGGCAAATGAATTTTAACTCCAATTCCACCACTTTCTTCACCACCGATTAAAACATCCTTTTCTAACATTAATTTACAGACATGCTTAAAACCGACTGGTGTCACTGTAATTTCAAGTCCATATTTTTCACACATTTTGTTTAACATTTCAGTGGTCGAAAATGTCTTTACAACCATTCCACGCAGATTTTTCTTTTCATAGAGATACTTTAGAAGCAAAGAGAAAATTTTGTGAGAATCAACAAAATTTCCTTTTTCATCCATTGCACCAATTCTATCAGCGTCACCATCAACTGCAAGACCTATGTCATAATTCCCTTTTACTACAGTTTCAGAAAGTTCTTCAAGATTTTCCTGCAATGGTTCGGGATTAACTTTTCCGAAGAGAGGATTATGTTCGTTATGAATTTCATCAATTCCAAGAAGTTCTTTCATAAAACCCTGTCCAGAACCATACATCGAGTCATAAACTATTTTCAATCCCGAATTTTTAATTTTATTGATATCAAATTTTGAAATGATGTAATTTTTATAATATTCTCTTAAATCAGTTAAGATAATTAAACCATTTTTAACAAGCTTATCAAAATCTTCAGGCTTAAAATTTTTTTCTACATTTGACAGTTCTTTTTCAACTTCGGCGACCATTTCTGGATGAGCAGAACCTCCAAAATCTCCTTTAATTTTGAAGCCGTTATACTTTGGAGGATTATGTGAAGCAGTTATCATTATTCCACCAGCAAGATTCATATTTTTCGCAGCCAGTGAGACCATAGGAGAAGAAACCATTTTATCAGCAAGAAGGACTTTTATTCCTTTCGAAGCAAACACTTGTGCAACAATCTTTCCATATTCATCAGAAAGGAAGCGAGCGTCATACCCGACAACAACTCCATTTTGAATTTTAGGATGATTTGAAAAATACTTAGCCGATGCGAGCGATACAGTAATTAAATTTTCAAATGTAAAATCGTCTGAAATAACTCCACGCCATCCATCGGTACCGAATTTAATTTTCATAGTCATTCCTCATTTTGTTTTTGCTTTAATATC
>Ga0197142_1001637_pt1 | contig 20300 bp, 19 predicted proteins | sample GBS60_MetaG_FD_148614 | JGI IMG/M metagenome (GOLD analysis project Ga0197142, IMG submission 148614) | Sediment microbial communities from Great Boiling Springs, Gerlach, Nevada, United States - GBS 60_MetaG | ecosystem: Environmental > Aquatic > Thermal springs > Hot (42-90C) > Sediment... | reverse complement strand
GGCTGGTACGGGGTGGACCATGGGTTCTATTTCGTGTGGCCGTTCCTGGGCCCTTCCTCTGCGAGGGACACGGTGGGGATGATAGGTGACACTCTGGCAAATCCCATTAACTGGCTGCTACCTGGGTTTGAGTGGGTATTCGGAGCCAGTGCCTTCAGGTACACCAATGACCAATCCTTGAGGCTCGGGGATTACGAGGACTTGGTGAAGGCCGCTATAGATCCTTACGAGTCGATCAAGGATGCTTACGTTCAGTACAGGAAGAAAGAGGTCGCGAAATAAAGGGGAAAGGGGTCACTCTGCGAGAAGATCCACCAAGGCGCTGAGAACAACTCTGTAGGAGGGAAATCTCTTGCAGGGCCCCGTGCATGAGGTCCGGGGAGAGAGGTGACAGGGTTCGCACCTATCGGGTGCGAGAAGCACCTTGGTACGGGGCCCCAGGGGATGCCAGACCCTGTGATTGCTGGGGCCAAATATGGCGATGGTCTTCTTTCCCAAGCAGGAAGCCAAGTGCGTCACACCGGAATCGTTGCCGAGGAAGACAAGGCTTCGAGACAGGACGTCAATGAGTTCCAGAAGACTCGAAGGCTTTATCACTTGGAAAGGCACCCGAGCGAAAAGGAGAATTTGAGAGAGAGCTTCCCCATCTGCCGGCCCTTCCAGGATCCTCCACCGGCCACAAGGGACTTCCTTGGAAAAGTCCTCCATCACCCTGGCGAATTTCCGGGGAGGATAATTTTTCCTGGGAGATCCGCTTCCAGGGTGGAGTGTCAATAGCCATCCTTCCCCTGCCGATTCCTCAGAAAGAGGGGACCTGGACAGCTCGAGCTTGGCTAGCTCTTTGATCCTCTCCATACTCCATTTCATTCCCATGAATGAAAAGGGTAGAGTCGATGCGTGTTGCTGAAAGTCCGCGGGAGGTCTCCCAGGCAATATCCATGCCCTCTCGCCGAGGATCTCCCTGAGAGAGGCAGCTATGGGATCTTCAGGGCTGGATGAGAACGAGAAGACCCCATCATAGGCGCGAGGATCTGGCCTCAGATGGCTGAGATGAGATCTCCAGCCCCCTCCGTATAGGAGGTGCCACTTGCAGCCCTCATCTGGAAAGGCCTTTTCAACTATTCCCAGGACCTCGAGAAGCTCACCCTGCTCTTCATGACAAAGAATGTGCACCTCCTTGGAGGAAAAGTGGTCCCTGAGAGCCCTAAGCCAAGGTATTGTGAGGATAAGGTCACCCAGACCGCAGATTCTTCTAACAAGTATTCTCTCGAGACTCCTGCCCTTCGATCTCAAGGGCTCTTCTCCTTGCTGTGGCCCGATTACTCACGGATTCGTCCTTTCTCCAACTCCTAGGTCCTGAGGGGCGAGACACTGCTCGATGGCTCAGGATCCTTCTCCAAAGGATATTGACTATGGGGGCCTATGTCCCCAAAACTTAAGGGACCAAATCTCAAACGGGAGTAAAAATCTTTCCCGGTGCCGACCGGCTGGTCCAAGGGAGTGGTGGGGGCTCTGTCTTGGGACAAGAGCTTCCATAGAACACTTCATGCATGTTTCTTGGGTCAGGTACCAGTTCCCCTTGGAGACGATCGGGTGCACATGCCCATTATCCCATTGAGACCTTTCGATGGCCCACCTCAGCTATATTCCGGGATCCCCTCTGGTAGAGATAAGCCTTTGTGGAATCCTTTCCAGAAGATTCCACGAGAGTCCCATCTTTTCTTCAACACTGGGACAAGGCTCCGAATATCTGGTGAGCTATTTGGGCACGAGCTATATGTATTGGCCTCCTGAGACTTGTATGCATTCTCCGGTTATGTGCCTCGCCTTTTCCGAGCAAAGGAAGGTCACAACCCATGCAACCTCCTCGGGCTTTCCCGCCCGACCCAGGGCAATCTCAGCTAGGGCTTGCTGTTTCACTTCCTCCGGGACCTTCTCGTACATCTCAGTCAAGATGAAGCCAGGGGCCACTGCATTGACATTGACATTGGATTTTCCCAGTTCCTTGGCCAGTGCCTTTGTGAACCCAATGACCCCAGCCTTGGCTGCAGAATAGTTGGTCTGGCCGAATTTGCCTCTCATCCCGTTTATTGAGGTTATGTTGACGATCTTTCCGTATTTCTGCTCCCTGAAAATGGGAGCAACCGCTCTGCAGTAATTGAACGTCCCCTTGAGATCGACATTTATAACGGCATCCCACTGCTCCTCGGTCATTTTCCATATAACTCCATCCCAGTTTATTCCAGCATTGTTGACCAGGATCTCCAGCGAGCCGAACTCCTCGATCACCCTCTTTACCATGTTCTGGGCATCTTGAAAATTGGAAACATCGGCCTGTATCGCTAGAGCCTTTCTGCCCATTTTCCTTATTTGCTCTACTACGTGCTCGGCCTCAGCAGCTGATTTCCTGTAATTGAGAGCAACGTTTGCTCCATTGGCTGCCAAATCCAGACATATTGCTGTTCCTATCCCCCTGCTCCCTCCCGTCACAATGGCGTTCTTGCCCTCGAGAAGCATCCCACTTCCTCCTTTTTGGACAGTTTGTAAAAAAGACCCCTGAGAATTCTAACCAGGTGGAAAAATGGAGTCAAATGCGCTAAGGGTCGAAAGGATAAGGGACATTGAGCTAGCCAGCCTCATTCCCGTTCAGGGGATATTGTAGGCTAGCTCAATGGTCTCTCTCGAAGGGTCTATTCACGCAAAAAGTAAGCCAATTTCCAGTCTCAAAATTTCTCGCTGTTTGACCCAGGATACACCAGAGGGCATCCACAGCTTGGTAGCTCGAGCCCGAAACTCACAGACTTCCACCTCACCTGAACATCCTCTCCTCGAACCTCAGGCTCCAGCCAGAGCCTCTTGGGTCTATCTCCACGGTCCTCCTATAAGTTCCCACGACTCGCTGGCCGAATCTCGTGTCCACAAAAGCCGTAGCCACTATCTCGTGGGACCCTATGTCGAGATCCAAGGGAACCCTACCCCTCGGGCTAACCCATATGGGCTCCTTCCAGTCGTCCACGTACACCTCTATCCTCCACCCCGTGTGGTTCACGAGCTCGCCCCTTGTGGGATCAACGGTTGTGCTAGGAGGGGGCGGGGGTGGAGGACCGTAGGCCACAGGGGGCGGTCCTTGTGCTCTTCGGCTTTCATCTATCGCTAACCCTGTCAAGGCTCCGGCCAATGCCCCAGCTCCAGCTCCAGCAGCTGCTCCAGCGCCGCTCCCAGTAAGCCCATAGCCTATGAGGGCGCCGCTTGCAGCTCCAATTCCTGTGCTTGCGGGAACAGCGCTGTCATATGTGGCACATCCATAGAGTCCTGCTGCAAGAGCAAGGATTGTGATGAAAAGTGACCTCAAGACCTTCATTTTCTCGCCACCTCCTTGATCTTCCTCGAATACTGAGACGAACCTCTTTCCCTTGGGGATTACTGGGAGATCTCAAACCGCCCAATTCCCGGCCACGAGCCCCATAACGAAAGATAATGCTTTGATTCCTCTGTGGCATCCCTCACGAGCCCCGAACCTCACGGAACCACAGGAAGTATTCTTGATTGCCCTTGGGCCCCTTGATGGGAGAAGGGAAGGGTGGAGAGACCTCGAAACCGAGAGAGATCCCCAGTTCCCTCACCTCTTTCAGCACCCTATCGTGGAGGTGCTGTTCCCTTACCACTCCCCCTTTACCCACCTCCTTTCTTCCCACCTCGAATTGGGGTTTCACGAGGGCCAGGATCTCCCCCTCCCTTGGCGCTAGAACTCGAGCCACAACGGGGACTACCAATCGAAGGCTTATGAACGACACATCTATGGTGGCAAGTTGGGGTCTTTCCTTCAGGTCTTCCCCTCTCAAGTACCTCACATTGCACCTTTCCATAATCTCCACCCTAGGATCTCCCCTCAGCTTCGGGTGCAACTGACCCCAACCCACGTCCACGGCCAATACCTTCTTGGCACCTCTTTGGAGGAGACAATCGGTGAAGCCTCCCGTGGAGGCTCCAACGTCCATGACCACTCGGCCCTCGACCTTTATACCGAAATGATCCAGCGCCGCCTCTAGCTTCAGGCCACCGCGGCTCACGTATTTGGGAGATGGGTCCAAGATCTGTATGGTCGCGTCAACTGGCACCCGATGCCCAGCCTTGTCGATCCTTTTCCCGTCCACCAAAACCTTCCCCGCCATTATCAATCCCTGGGCCTTCTGCCTCGTCTCCGCGATTCCCTTTTCCACCAGAAGGCGGTCCACCCTCTCCTTCTCGGTCATTGATGGGCTTCCTACCTCTTTTTTCCTTGAGCTCCTGATATTCTTGGGGATCTCAGGGGTTGCCCTTTCGGTTTAAAGTAAGGCACCAAATCCCAATCCCAAGGCGCGCTTCAAGGAAATCGCCATGGACTCTGGCTGCCTCTGATATATATTGCGAAGCCAATTTCCCCTCGTCTTAAGAAGGTGCTCGTCCCTTTGATTGTTGCACAAAGGATGACCAACGAGGAGTTCCTCTCATCATCTCAGGAGACATGTCTTCTGAACGGACACCTGGGACTGGGCCCCGAGAAGAGCTCTTGCCTTTTCGGCTATGGAGGGGGCATCGAGTCCGTATTTGACCCGCAACTCATCCTGTGTTCCGTGCTCCACAAAGGTGTCAGGGATTCCAACCCTTACGACTTTCACTTGAGATCTCGGAGCCTCCTCTGAGAGCCTTTCCAGGAAGCCACTTCCAAATCCTCCTGCCAGGACGTTCTCCTCCACAGTGAGAACGTTTCCTATCTTCGTCGCAAGCTCCAGGATCTCCGGGTCCATCGGCTTGACGAACCTCACATTTACCACTGTGGAGCTTATGCCGAACTCCTCGAGCAATCTTGCCGCTTCCAAAGATGGACTCACGCAAGCCCCCACAGCCAATATGAGGAGATCCTCCCCTTCCCTAAGGATCTCGCACCTGGGTATCTCCAGAAGGGGTATCTCCCCCTCCCACAACTTGACTCCCAGGGCCGCTCCCCTGGGATATCTTATGGCGGACGGGCCATCTAGGCTGAGGGCAGTCTTGAGCATCCTCTGAAGCTCCGCCTCGTCTTTGGGGGCCATGATCACCATGTTGGGGATGTGTCTCAAGTAAGACAAGTCGAAAAGACCGTGATGGGTTGGCCCATCCTCTCCCACCAATCCCGCCCGGTCCATTGCGAAGACCACAGGGAGGTTCTGAAGGCAAACATCGTGGAGCACCTGGTCATATGCCCTCTGAAGGAAGGTGGAGTATATGGCTACAACAGGCCTCATCCCTTTCGTAGCCAGCCCAGCAGCCATGGTCACAGCATGCTGCTCCGCTATGCCCACATCGTAAAATCTCTCGGGGTATAGACGTGCAAAGGGCTCCAGCCCCGTTCCCTGGGGCATTGCCGCTGTTATGGCCACTATTCTTGGGTTCTCGGCTGCGAGTCTCACCAGGGTGCTCCCGAAAACAGAGGTGTAAGTGGGCCTCGTGTCTTGGGATAGGGATCTGCCTGTAGCTGGATCGAATGGGCCGACCCCATGGAACTTAGTGGGCTCTTTCTCAGCCGGAAGATATCCCTTGCCCTTCTTGGTGACCACGTGGACTAGGATGGGGCCCTTGAGGTGCCTGACGTTCCTGAGAGTCTCAATGAGAGGCCTCATCCTGTGGCCATCGAGGGGTCCCACGTATTTGAGACCCAGCTCTTCGAAGAGGAGCCCTGGGGTAATCATTCCCTTGGCATATTCCTCCCATTTCTTGACTAGCCGGCTCACAGAACCACCGACCCCAGGAAGGGTCTTTATGAAGGTTTTCATGTCCTCCCTGAATCTAGTGAACAGTTGGCCGGTCAAGATTCTGTTAAGGTAGGAGGAAAGCGCTCCCACATTGGGACTTATGGACATCTCATTATCGTTGAGAATCACTATGAGGTCCCTGTCCAGGCTTCCCAAATGGTTCAGAGCCTCGAAGGCCATTCCCGATGTCATGGACCCATCGCCTATTATTACGACCACTTTTCCCTGGAGACCCTGATGAGAGAGGGCCTCAGCCATTCCAACTGCTGCGGATATGGAGGTGCCGCTGTGTCCCACATCGAAGGAATCGTAAGGGCTTTCCTCCCTCTTGGGAAATCCGCTGATCCCCCCCAATTTTCTCAAGGTGGAGAAGGACTTTCTTCTCCCTGTGAGGATCTTGTGGGCATACGTCTGATGGCCAACATCCCAAACAAGGATATCCTTTGGGGTTTCGAAGACATAGTGGAGAGCTATGGTGAGCTCCACCACCCCGAGACTAGATGCCAAATGCCCGCCATTTGTGGCGACGGTCCTTATTATCTCCTCGCGGATCTCTTCAGCCAAGACCTCCAGTTGCCTGATGTTTAGGCCTCGAATATCTTTGGGTTCCTCCACCTTTTCCAAGAGACGCTCTCTCAATTCCAAAGTGTCTCCTCGACCCATCAGTGATCTCTTCTCGCAACATAGAGGGCTATTTGTCTCAAAGGCTCAGCCCTGGAATCCATATCCCTTATGGCTTCTACGGCTTCCTCGACTAAGGATAGAAGCTTCTTGCGGCTCTCCTCCACTCCATAAAGGGCAGGATATGTGGCCTTGCCCCTGCTCCTATCAGTCTTGACGGCCTTTCCTATCTTCGCTGGATCTCCTTCCTCATTGAGGATATCGTCCCTTATCTGAAAAGCCAGCCCCAAGGCTTCACCGTATCTGGTCAACCTCTCCAGCACATCCTCTGGAGCACCGCAGAGGATGGCCCCCGTTCGGACAGAGGCGCGGATCAAGGCCCCTGTTTTCCTGGAATGGATGAAACCCAAAACATCCGGCTCCACTCTCTTCCCCTCGCTCATTATGTCCACCGCTTGGCCTCCTACCATTCCCTGAGCACCAGCTGCCATGGCAAGCTCCCAAGCTGCCCTCAGCACCCGCAAAGGGTTCTGCTCCGGCCTCATCCCCTCTTCAAAGATCACCCTGAAGGCCTCGGTGAGGAGGGCATCTCCTGCCAGAAGCGCCAGTGCCTCCCCGAAGACCATGTGATTGGTGGGCCTTCCCCTCCTGAGCTCGTCGTTATCCATGCTGGGAAGATCGTCGTGGATGAGGGAATACGTGTGAATCATCTCCAGGGCACAGGCGAAGCCAAGGCATTCCATTGGATCTCCGCTGCAGGCCTCGACCGAGGCCAGATGAAGAATTGGTCTTATCCTTTTTCCCCCAGCGAAAAGGGAATAGCGCATGGCCCTGTACAGGGTCTCCGAAAGGCCCTGTGCTTGAGGAAGATATCTATCGAGGGCTTTCTCGACAAGTGAACGTTTTTCCCTCAGATAAGAATCGAGATCCACTGCGGTTTCCTTTAACTTGAGTGATTGAGCTCCTCTAATGGGCAAGTTCTGAGCTGCCCATCCTCTGCGCGAAGAAGGGCTTCTACTTTTCGCTCCACCTCATCCAGCCTCTTGGTGCACAAAGCAACTAGGGAGACGCCTTTCTCAAAAAGGCTCAAAGCCTCATCCAAGGGCTTTTCTCCCCGCTCAAGGGTCTGAACTATCTCTTTGAGCTCCTCTAGCGCCTGCTCGAAACTGATCTCCTCCATTGGCCATCTCCCGGATCCAGCGCTTCCAAGTCTAACGTTTTTTGCACCAAAGTCAATTCCGTATTGGCTCCCTACTGAGGCCCTCCTCCAGTGCGGTTCATTCCCCAATATGTGTGACTTCGGGACGCAAAGCCCCATGAGGCCCCCTCTATCCTCCGAGAGGTCCCGAGTTGAGCAAGGACCAACTCGGGAAAAGAGGCCCTTTTATGGACCGGTTCGTCTCAGGGATACTCCTCTTCCTCAGTGGGATTGAGGAACTTTTGGCTAGCTTGACACAGATCCAGGGATCTCCTAAGATCCGCGCCAGTATTGGGATCGCCATCTGGGCCCGATCGCTTCCCAAATGGTCATAGCCGCAATCACTGGCATGGATAAGGAGATGGAAGGCTCAACAGATAGTCTCGTGACCAAGAGGAAAGGGCCAGGATCTTCCCCCCCACGATTCCCATTGGGAGATAGTAGGTGAGCCATGTCCGTTGTGACTCTTCTCACTGACTTTGGTTACCGAGATTGGTATGTGGGTTCCATGAAAGGGGTTATTTTGAGGCTTGCACCCCAGTGCACCATCGTGGACATCACTCACGAAATTCCCCCAGGAGACGTGTTCAGGGGAGCTCTGGTATTGAGAGAGGCTTGTAGGTTCTTCCCTCCTCTCTCGGTCCACTTGGCAATAGTGGACCCAGGGGTTGGGACTTCTAGGAAGGCGATCGTTGCCAGGGGTGGGAACATGTTCTTCGTGGGCCCTGACAATGGGATATTGAGCATGGCAGTTGAGCTTTTCGAAGACAAAGAGGTGAGAGCCATAGAGAGGGACGAGCTATTTTTAGAGCGGGTCAGTGAGACATTTCACGGTAGGGATATCTTTGCCCCTGTTGCTGCTTTCTTGGCAAAAGGGGGCGAGATGATGTCTCTAGGCAAGACACTCAGTGAATGGGTGAGAATACCCATTCCCAAGATCACTTACACGGAGGGTGGCCTTGAGGGCCAGGTCCTCTATGTGGACAGATTCGGCAATGGGGTAAGTAACATTCCTGAAAAGGAATTGCGGAAAATTGGAGAAATTGGCTCCTTGAGGGTAACTGTAGAGGGCTATCCCCATACCCTTTGCATTCGCAGGACCTACGCAGAGGTACCCTTGGGTTCGCCTCTGGCCTTGGTGGGTAGCTCCGGTTTTTTGGAGATAGCTGTGAACGGCGGCGATGCGAGCAAGCTTCTTCATCTACAGCCTGGAAAAACGCGCATCAGGGTCCTCGTGCCATGAGGCTCCAAGCAGAAGACGTTGTCACTGTAGGGTACCTCGGGTCTGTGGCTCTCCTTGTAGCCATTTTCCATGAGAGGATAGAGGGGGCATGGTTTCATCTGACAATCCACATCCTCTGGATCGCATCGGTTTTGGGCCTGGTCTGGGCAGCGACGAGATGGCCCACTCGGCCATTCTTGCATCTCAGAACCTGGTATCACGTCCTCAGTATCCCATTGGCCTTCAGGGAGCTTCACTATCTAGTCCATCCCATCAATCCCAAGGACATCGATCCAATATTGGTGAAATGGGACTGGCAAATATTTGGCGTCCACCCAACGGTTTGGGCCGAAAAATTCATGAATCCACTGCTCACCGAGTACTTCCAGCTAGTTTACACGACCTTCTATTTTCTACCCCTCGTTCTGGGATTCCTCCTTTGGAGGGACAAGCATTGGGAGGGTATTCGGGCCTCCCTGGTGGGAGTTGTAACAGCCTTTTACCTTTCTTATCTGGGCTATTTCGCCTTCCCTGCCCTGGGGCCAAGATTCGAGATAGCTCACCTCCAGACAAAGCCGCTGGAGGGGCTCTGGTTGACCCATCATGTAAGGGAGATCCTGGACTCCCTGGAACTCATCCAGAGGGATGCCTTCCCAAGCGGCCATGTTGGGGTGAGCATATTGGTCCTGTATTATGCCTGGAAATATTGCAGGAGAGCCTTTCTGGGTTACTTGGTCATTGTCTCCAGCATGGTGGTGAGCACAGTGTACCTTCGCTACCATTATGTGGTGGATGTCCTGGCTGGTTTCCTCCTTTCCATCGTCTCCGGGTGGATTGCATCCAGGCTGAGAACCTTCTTTCCCAATGAGATCCATCCTTGGTCCACGAATGCGCAGCTTCAAACTAAGGCATAGTCGTAAACCCTGTAAGTCTTGTAGCGCCTAGCTCCTAATCTTTCCAAGGGCCTTATCATCGCCTCATTGGTCTCCAGGATCCAGGAGAATTCGCCCCTCTTGTATCCCTTCCTCATCCCCTCTTTGAAGGTCTCCAGGTAGAGGGCGGCGTCTATTCCCATACGCCTGTACCCCTGGGCAACACCGAGAAGGAGGACCCTCAACTGGTCGATCTTTCTCGAGTAATAGAGAAGCTTGAAGATACCAAATGGCAGGAGCCTTCCGTTTATCCGCTTCAAGGCTTGGTTGATGTCTGGAAGAGCCAGGGAGAAACCCACAACCTTCTCCTCTATCTCCGCGAAAAATACCAAATCTGGATCCAGTATCTTCTTGAGCTCCTTTGCCATATGATCTATCTCCGCTTGGGTCATGGGGACAAAGCCCCAGTTTCTCTCCCATGCGGACTCGTAGACTTCTTTGAATCGCAGAATCTCTTTTTGGAGTTCCTCGGGCCTCAATTTCCTCAAGGTGAACCTGCCCTTCTCCCTTGTCTTGTCCGCTATCCTATATAGCTTCTCCGGCATGTCCTCAGCTGTCCTGATAAAGGCGAGGAGGTCCATCTCCTTTCTGAATCCGTACCTCTCCATGAGCTCGGAATAGTAGGGTGGATTGTATGGCATCATTATCATGGGGCTTTCGTCGAAGCCCTGGACCAGAAGCCCCACTTCCTCATTGGTGGAAAAGCTCATGGGGCCCCTCATCACCTCCATCCCCTTTTGCCTCAACCAGGATCCGGCCGCATCAAAAAGACAACGTGCCACATCCCAATCTTCAACACATTCGAAGAGGCCGAAGAAACCCACCTTGTCCTTGTGAAAGGCGTTGTGATTGTGGTTCACTGTGGCAGCTATTCTCCCTGCCGGGGTGCTGTCCTTGAAGGCGAGGAAAAGGCTCACTTCGGCATGTTGAAAGAAGGGATTTTTCCTGGGATCGATGAAGGCTTTTCTTTCCACGAGGAGGGGGGGGACCCACAGGGGATCCCCTTTATATATCCGCCAGGGCAGCTTGAGGAAGATGTCTCTTTCCCTTTTTCGCCAGACCTGGACAACTGTAACTGATCCTCCCCTCTGCTCCATTGCCTCCCCCCCCTGGCTCGGTCTTGCTCTCGGAGAGCCCCAAGCCCTCTCCTCCCTCAAGGAATCACCCCCAGCTCCTTTCCAACCTTCTCGAATGCCTCCAAAACTCTGTCCAGCTGCTCGTCCGTGTGGGTTGCCATGTAACTTGTCCTCAGAAGGGCTCTTCCCGCTGGCACAGCAGGGCTTCTCACTGGATTGACGAAAACCCCTTCTTCCAAGAGCCGCTTCCAGAAGATGAAGACCTTCATGTCGTCGCCTATGATGATGGGTATTATGGGGGTCTGGGTGTTCCCTATGTCGAAGCCCAGAGACCTGTACTCCCGGTGCATCCTCCTGGTTATTTGCCAAAGTCTCTCTCTTCTTTCGGGCTCGTTTTCCATGATATCCAAGGAAGCGAGGCATGCCGCAATCGAGGCCGGGGTCATGGACGCGCTGAAGATCAAGGCCCTCGAGACATGTTTTATGTAGTCTATCACTTCAGCATTGGCAGCGATGAATCCACCGAGTGATGCGAATGACTTGCTGAATGTGCCCATTATGATGTCCACCTCATCCGTCAGACCGAAATGGGATGCAGTTCCGCTGCCATTTTTCCCCAAAACGCCTATGGAGTGGGCATCATCCACCATCAACCTTGCTCCAAACTCCTTGCACAGGGCAGTTATCTCCGGCAAGGGGGCTATGTCTCCCTCCATGCTGAAAACACCGTCCACTACGACCAACTTCCCCCTTTTCTGATCCGCTTTCTCGAGGGCCCTCCTCAGGGCCGTCATGTCGTTGTGACGGAACCTTATGGTCTTACCCAAACACAGCTGACATCCATCCACTATGCTGGCGTGATCATCGTAGTCGATGATGACCGTGTCGTGTCTTCCCACAAGGGCCGATATTGTCCCTAGGTTTGCGAGGAACCCCGTGCTGAATACGAGGGCGGCTTCCTTTCCTGTAAAGCGGGCGAGCCTCTCCTCCAGCTCCACATGGAGGGAAATGGTCCCATTCAAGAACCTCGACCCAGTGCAACTCGTCCCGTACTTTCGCAGTGCCTGAGCCGCCGCCTCCTTCACCTTGGGATGGGTGGTGAGCCCAAGGTAATTGTTGGAGCCTATCATTATCACCTTTCGGCCATTGATTATGACCTCTGTGTCCTGTTGTGATTCTATTGGGGTGAAGTACGGGTAATAACCAGCTGCCCTCGCCTGAGCTGCCTGGGTGAATCTCCGGCATTTCTCGAATATGTCCATCCCCAACCCCTCGCCAAAGAAACTTTTCCTTCCCATCCCTGAGTGGCCAAGAGGCCCCACTGCTCGAGCTGCGCCCTAGGAAGGGCTTAGAGGGCCTCAGCGCATCCTGCTAAGCTGCTGAATTCTATTCAAAGGGTGGCCATCTGTCAATGAATGCCTTTGGGATCGCTCCGGAAAGCTCCCCACTTAACCATTCCCGTCCGGGAGGAGGCCATAAAGAAGTCTTGATTTCCTGGCACGAGATGGCCCTAACCTTTCAAGGAGCCAGTATTTCGGGGCGAGTTTTGGCAGGAGCAAATGACTGGGTTAGCCCCTCGGAATCTCCTCTTTCTAACCCCACGGTCCCCCCAAGGCCCTCCCCGAGGGGCCTTTCCTTACCTCGGTGTTTTCAAAAAGGGGGTCCTCTATGCGAAACTATTGGGGGCGATTTACAGGGGCGTCTTCGTGGAGGGGGAACATGAAGGCACTGGTCACTGGAGCAAGCGGATTTGTTGGGAGCCATTTGGTTGAGGCCTTGGTCTGTCGAGGCCATGAGGTGAGGGCCCTTGTCAGGGAGAGGAGCGACAGGAGATGGATCCAGAGCTTGCCAGTTGAATTCTCAACAGGGGATGTCTCGGACCCATCATCCCTGGAAGAAGCCGTGAAAGGGATGGACTGGGTGTTCCATGTAGCTGGGGTGACAAAGGCAAGGGGCCTATCCTCTTACCTCAGGGCCAATGCCCAAGGTACCAGGAACCTGCTCGAGGCCTGCTGGAAAAGGAACCCCGACCTTAAGAGGTTCGTGCTCCTGAGCTCCCTTGCCGCCTGGGGGCCGAATTCCCCTCACTGCCCTAGAGAGGAGACCGAGGAGTGTTCACCTGTGAGCCACTATGGATTCAGCAAGGCATTGGCAGAGAGGGAGACATGCCTCTTTGTGGAAAGGCTTCCTGTAGTGATACTGAGGCCCACTGCGGTATACGGGCCCAGGGACAGGGATATACTCGCCTTCTTCAAGATGGTCAAAAGGGGGATCTTTCTCAGGGTGGGGCCTGGGGAGAAGTATGTTTGCATGATACATGTGAGAGATTTGGTGGAGGGAATCCTTCTGGCTGCTGTGGGAGAGGTACCTTCCGGCTCCATATATCACCTCTCAGACGGGTGCGTCCGGACATGGAGCGAGGTAGCAAGGACGATGGCCAAGGTCATGGATGTCCACTTGAGAGAATTCACGGTTCCGGTCTCCCTGGCAAAAGCAGTGGCATTGCTTTCGGAGTTCTCGTCAGCCATAACGGCAAGGCCTCCCCTTTTCAACAGGCAAAAGCTCAGGGAGATGCTCGAAGATGGATGGACCTGCTCCATAGAAAGGGCGCAGACGGATCTGGGATTTCGACCACGCATCCCACTGGAGGAAGGGCTGAGGGAGACTTACCTCTGGTACAGGGAGATGGGATGGTTGTGATCATGGGGATGCTCAACTTCGCTTTTGGTCCTCGGTTCCGGACCTGTGTCTCTCGCCACTTGGCTTGCCGAAGAGAACCGCAGCCCATATCCCGAGCTCGTAAAGTATGCAAAGGGGAACTGCCATGAGGCACTGGGATATGGGGTCGGGTCCGGGAGTGATTATGGCCGATAGGAAGAATATTATGGGGATCGCATACCTTCTTCCCTTTTTTAGGGTTCTCGGGTGCACGAGCCCTAGTTTGGCTAAGAAGAATATGAATATGGGAAGTTCGAAAACCAATCCGAATGCCAGAAGGAGGAAACTTGCGAAGTTCAAGTACTCCTTCATGGAGGGCAGGGGCTTGACGAACTCCCCCCCGAAACTCACGAAGAATTGGAACCCATACGGGAACACCACGTAATAGCCGAAGATTGCACCGCCCAGGAAAAAGAAGCTAGCCGAGAATATGAAAGGCAAGGCAAGGCGCCTCTCATGGGGATAAAGGCCGGGGGATATGAATGCCCAGAGCTGGTAGACCACCACTGGGACTGAGGCCATAAGCCCGGCGAAAAAAGACATCTTCAGGTAGACCACGAAGGCCTCGAGTAACCCAGTGAAGATGAGCTTCTGTTCCCCAGGAGGAAGAACCCTCAGCAAAGGGGCTGAGATGAACCTGAAAATCTCCTCCCTAAACAAATAGGCGACCACTGTCCCAATGAGCACCGAGATCAGGCACACGATTATCCTGTAGCGAAGCTCTTCCAAGTGTTCTATGAAGGAGACTTTCTCGTCAGGCTTGAGTCTTCTCGGGAACTTTGGCTTCAGTCTCATCCTTTGGTTGGTCCGATTGCTGGCCCTCTGGGGAGTTCTCTTGGGAGAAAGGCTCCTGAGCCGAGTTGGGCTCAGGCGCTTGAGTTTCTCTCCAGCTCTCCTCCTCTCTGAGGTCTGTCCAAGAGTTCAAATCTATCTGGCTCTTGAGCTCATCTCCCGCCCTCTTGAGCTCGTTCATCAAGCGACCTAAAGTCCTGGCTATCTCTGGAAGCCTCTTGGGCCCTATGAAGACCAAGGCCACAAGGAGGACCACCAACATCTCCTGCATGCCGAGATCGCCGAAGTCCAACATTGGGTGTGCTTCTCCCCACTTGCCCGTCAGTAATTCTCGGGACTCCTGCATGGTACGCCCAAGCTCAATGGGGTGTCAAGGAAGAGGTTCTCGGAAAGGCAAAGGCGTGGTAGATTTGTATGGCCTGTCCCAAAAGGGGACGGGCTAAGAACCTATGAGGAGGGCCCTTGCGGGCGGCTTTTACTCACGGGGCCCTCTGTATGTGAGTGGAAGGCCTTCTCAGGGGGAGGTGAGACAGTGGAGGAAGAGGGCACACTGGTTGTTATCATAACAGCCCCTGATCAAGCTCAGGGAGAGAAGATCGCGAGGACCCTGATTGGCGAGAGGCTAGCTGCCTGCGTCAATCTCATCCCGGGGGTGAAATCCTTTTACTGGTGGCAGGGGAAGATGTGCGAGGAAGGGGAGTTTCTCCTTCTTGTCAAGACAAGAAGTGGACTCCTGGAGAAACTCACAGAGAGGGTAAAGGCCATCCACCCTTATGAGGTGCCCGAGATAATAGCCCTTCCTATTATCCAAGGGCTTTCCGAGTATCTCGACTGGGTAAGGAGGGAGACCGGAGAAGGGGGATGAGTTGACCATTATTAAAGCTGGAAAACGACAATGACTTCTGGGGACTTCCCCTTGATTTGTGGGTTCGACTATAGTAAAGGTTTAGGCATTTGTCTGGGAAATGAGTGCAATTGGGCACGGGGTTCACCTTTCCGTGCCCGAAGGAGGCGAACAATGTACGTGAAAGACTGGATGACGACGGACCCCGTGGTTGTTTCCCCCGAGACGCCCATTCTCGAGGCCCAGCGAATAATGAGACAGAGAAAGATAAGAAGACTGCCCGTTGTCAAGGGCTCGAAGCTCGTGGGCATAGTGACTTATAGGGACATAATCGAGGCAAGCCCCTCATCCGCTACGACCCTCAGCATTCACGAGCTCCATTACCTCTTATCCAAGCTCACAGTGGGAGAGATAATGGCCAAGGAACTTGTTGTGGTGAGCCCCAATGACACAGCTGAGCACGCAGTGTTGTTGGGAGCCGAGAAAGGAGTTGGGGCCCTTCCTGTGGTTCACAAAGGAAAATTGATAGGAATCGCGACAGAGGCAGACATTGTGAGGGCTTATCTCACGATACTTGGTGCAAAGGAGGACCTCATAAGGATAACCTTGAAGGATGTCGATGTTGGAAAAGGGACATTGAGGGAAATAGCCCAGGTGGTTGAGGACGCTGGGGCCGAACTCATCAGCATATTCAGCATTCCCCAGAAGGCCTCGGATTTGAGAATGGTTGTCATCAGGGCTAAGGGAAAGGACAAGGATAAGGTTGAAAAGGCACTCAAGAGCAAAGGATATTCCATCCACAGATGAGCCTCGGACCTGGAGGATCCGACGAACAGGCAGCTCGATGGGCGGAGAGAGAAGCATTTGAGATCTTTCGGCTTTGGGGGCCGAGCTATAAGGGTCGCTGGCCCTAATCCGACAGAGGGGGGGTCCAATGAGAATAAAGGACTGGATGACAAAGGATCCGGTGGTGGTCACTCCAGATACACCGCTTGTAGAGGCTCGAAAGATCATGGACAGGTTCAAGATTCATCACCTCCCAGTCGTTAAGAAGGGGAAATTGGTGGGAATGCTCACCAGGAGAAAAGTCCTGGAAGCCTCTCCTTCATCCGCTACTACCCTGAGCATGCACGAGCTGGCATATCTCCTCTCCCAAATGAAGGTGGAGGAAGTGATGGTGAAGGATCCGGTCTGGGTGACTCCTGATACCCCCGTCGAGGATGTGGTCCTCTTGGGATACAAGAAGGGTATCGGCTCCTTTCCAGTTGTAGACAAAGACAAGAGGGTAATAGGAATCGCCACCGCAACGGAAATAACTAGGGGGATTCTTGAAATATTCGCGGCCAGGGAAGAAGATGTCCTGAGGTTGACTCTGTTGAATGTGGCTGTGGATGAAGATACATTCCCCAAGATAACTGAGGTCTTGAAGAAAGCAAAGGCAATTCCCCTCAGTATCTTTTCCCTTCCAGAGCCAGGGACTCTTGAAAGAAAGATCATCATAAGGTGCAAGACGACCAAGCATAAGCCGGTTGTCGATGGACTTAAGGCAGCGGGCTTTCGCGTAGAAAAGGTGGTCCCTTTGAGGCTGGAGGATTGAAAAAGTCCACCTTGGAGGAATCCACAGACGACTTCGGCGAATATCAAATGGAGAGGAGGAAGAGATGCTCAAAAGCTATCTTTTGACCCCTGGACCAACCCCAATAAATCCGTCGACACTTCTGGCTATGGCTCGTCCCATTATTCACCACAGAACCTCGGAATACAGGGCCATCTTCCAGGAAGTGAGAGAGGGACTCAAATACCTTTTCAAGACGAATAACGAGGTGTTACTGTTCACTTCCTCTGGCACTGGAGCCATGGAAGGGGCTGTGACCAATACCCTGAGCCCGGGCGACAAGGCAATAGTGGTTAGGGGCGGGAAGTTCGGAGAGAGGTGGCAGGAGATATGCGCCGCGTATGGAGTCAAGACCATCTGCATAGATGTGGAATGGGGTAAGGCAGTGGAGCCCGAAGAGATCGCCAAGGCCCTGGAGGCGAATCCAGATGCCAAGGCAGTCTTGATTCAGGCCAGCGAGACCTCTACCGGGGTGAAGCACCCGGTGGAGAGGATAGGGGAGATAGTGAAGGCCCTCCCCGGGACGATCCTCATAGTGGATGCCATAACAGGACTCGGGGTCTTCGACATAAGAACGGATGAATGGGGATTGGATATAGTGGTGGCGGGATCCCAGAAGGCCCTAATGCTCCCGCCTGGATTGTCATTCGCCTCGGTGAGCTCCAAGGCCTGGGGTTTTGTGGAGGGTTCCAAGCTTCCCAAATTCTACTTCGACTTCAAGAAGGAACTGGCATCGGCCCAGAAGAACGAGAACGCCTTCACCCCCGCAGTCTCACTTGTTGTGGGACTGAGGGATGTATTGAGGCGGATGAAGGAAGAGGGTCTGGATAGGATATTCGAGCGCAACGCCCGCATGGCAATGGCCACGAGGGAGGCCATGAAAGCCTTGGGGCTCGAACTCCTTGCTCCAGAGTCTCCGAGTGAGGCTGTGACAGCGGTGAAGGCCCCCCAGGGCGTGGATGCTGGGAAGATAACCAACCATATGTGGGAGAAATACGGAGTCCGTGTGGCTGGAGGGCAGGGCCATCTCAAGGGTAAGATCTTCAGAATTGCTCACATGGGATTCATGGATACCTTCGACATAATTATCGGGATAGCCTCTCTGGAGATGACCCTACGGGAACTGGGCGTCAAGGTGGAGTTGGGCAAAGGAGTGAGGGTGGCCCAGGAGATCCTCTCCCACGGGAGCTGAGAAATTCGAGACGAAAGGAGGCTTTGTCATGGCCTACAAGGTGCTTGTGAGCGATACTCTAGCAGAGGAAGGCATCGAGGTCTTCAGAAGGGCCGAGGGAATAGAGGTAGATGTGGAGACGAACCTCAGTCCAGAGGAACTCAAAGCAGTGATACCAGAATATGATGCCATTGCCATAAGGAGTGCAACCAGGCTGACTGCTGACATAATAGAGGCCGGAGAAAGGCTCAAGGTAATAGGTAGGGCTGGAATAGGTGTGGACAATGTTGATATAGAAGCTGCAACCCGCAAAGGTATTGTGGTGATGAATACGCCAGAGGGCAATACCATCACCACAGCGGAGCACACCATCTCCTTGATGCTTTCCATGGCGAGGAGGATCCCTCAGGCCACAGCCTCAGTGAAGGCTGGGAAATGGGAAAAGAAGAAGTTCATGGGCACTGAGGTCTTCAACAAGACTTTGGGCATCATAGGGATGGGCAGGATAGGGAGAATAGTTGCGGACAGGGCCAAGGGTCTCCACATGAATGTCATAGCCTACGATCCATATCTGAGCGAGGAGGTCATAACGCGACTGGGGGTGGAAATGGTGAGTTTTGACGAGCTCTTGGCCAGGTCAGACTTCATTACCATCCACACCCCGAAAACAAAAGACACTGTGAACCTTATCAACCGAAATGCCTTCGAAAAAATGAAAAAGGGTGTGTACCTCATAAACTGCGCCAGAGGTGGGATAGTGAACGAGAGAGACCTTTACGAGGCAATAGTCTCGGGAAAGGTCGCAGGGGCTGCCCTGGATGTGTTCGAGAGTGAGCCCCCTGGAGATAATCCCCTCCTCAGTTTAGAACAAGTCATATGCACCCCCCACCTAGGTGCTTCCACGGAAGAGGCCCAGGTGAATGTGGCAGTGGCTGTGGCAGAGCAGATCGTGGAATTCCTTCTCAAAGGGACAGTTCGAAACGCTGTCAACGTGCCATCGGTGAGCGCCGAGATTCTCCCGCACCTGAGGCCTTACCTCAACTTGGCTGAGAAGCTAGGAAGCTTCACTGCCCAGATCATTCAAGGCGGGGTGAGGGAAGTTCATCTCCAGTACACAGGGGATGTGGCCCAATACGGGATAGAGCCCATAACCTCAGCATTGCTGAAAGGGTTCTTGACCCCCATGCTGAGCGAGAATGTCAATTTCGTGAATGCTCCGGTTTTAGCTAAAGCAAGGGGCATTAAGGTGACCGAGTCAGTGACTGAGAAGCACGAGGACTACTCCAATTTGATCACCATAAAGGCAGTATCGGACAAGGAGGAGCTTTCGGTCTCGGGTGCCCTCCTGGGAAGGAGGAATCCCAGGATACTGAGGATAGACAATTTTCTAGTGGAGGCTGTGCCCGAAGGGAACATACTGTTCATTTACAATGAGGACAGGCCTGGGGTCATAGGGAATATAGGAACAACCCTCGGAAAGAACAACATAAACATAGGGATGATGCAGTTCGGAAGGGACAGACTTGGTGGGATGGCTGTATCCCTTCTCCATCTCGACGATCCAGTGAGCAAGGAGGTCTTGATGGAGCTTCAGAGCCTAAAACATGTCCTCAGGGTGATTCAAGTGGAACTATGAGGCCGAAGATCGAGTCAAAAGGGCCTTGGCCTCATAAGAGAAAAGCACTGGTTCGTGAACGGAAAGCGGTGGAGACTGGAGAATCGTCAGGTTCAGGAGCGAAGAGGGAATGGGAAACATAATAGTCGTTGGAACCCAATGGGGCGATGAGGGGAAGGGAAAGGTAGTAGACATACTTGCCGAGTTCGTGGACGTGGTAGTGAGGTTTCAAGGCGGGAACAATGCGGGTCATACCATTGTGGTGGATGGGGAGAAGCTCGTGCTCCATCAGATCCCATCCGGGATACTCCATCCAAGGAAGAGGTGCGTCATAGGAAACGGAGTTGTGGTGGATCCCAAAGTGCTCCTTGAGGAGATAGAGGGGCTTGAGAAAAGGGGGGTTAAGATCGGACCGGAAAACCTCCTCATAAGCGAGGCGGCTCACGTCATAATGCCGTACCACAGGGTCTTCGATGTGGCAAGGGAGAAGGCTGCTGGCAAGGGTGCAATAGGCACGACGGGCAGAGGAATAGGACCTGCTTATGAGGACAAGGTGGGAAGAAGAGGGATCCGGATGATAGATCTCATGGATCCACAGGTCTTTCGGAAAAAAGTCCAAGATCAGCTAAAAGAGGTGAACCCTTACCTCAAGGAGCGCTTCAAGGAAAAGCCGTTCAGTTTGAAGGAAGTCGTCGAGCAATACTTGGGTTATGCGGAGAGATTGA
>Ga0197142_1001636_pt1 | contig 20309 bp, 15 predicted proteins | sample GBS60_MetaG_FD_148614 | JGI IMG/M metagenome (GOLD analysis project Ga0197142, IMG submission 148614) | Sediment microbial communities from Great Boiling Springs, Gerlach, Nevada, United States - GBS 60_MetaG | ecosystem: Environmental > Aquatic > Thermal springs > Hot (42-90C) > Sediment... | reverse complement strand
CCATTATGCTGGTAGCGATTCTCGTGCTGGGGATCACTGGATGTGGTGGCAGGAGAACGGTCGTTAAGATTAACGGCGAGAAGTTCACCAAGAACGATTTCTATAATAGGCTGCAAAAAGTGCCAGTGCAGACGCCGCAGGGGTTACAACCGGCCGGGCGCTATGTAATGCAGCAGATGATTTCTGAGAAATTGGTGCAGCAGCTTGCCAAGAAAGAGGGAGTCGAGCCTACCGAAGCTCAAATCAACCGAAAGATAGATTACATCAAGAAGGAAAGCGGCGCCAACTTTAGCAAGATACTTGCTCAGCGCGGTATGAGTCTGGAAGATCTAAAGTACCAAATAGCGGTTGAGCAATCGTTCATCAATGTGGTGACTAAGGGAATAAAGATTCCGGACGACAAGGTAAAGAAAGCTTACGAAGATATACTGCGAAAGCCCGGAAATCCGTTTGTTAGGCCTGAAGGCGTGATGGCCAGAGGCATTATTGTTTCCAAAAAGGCAGATATTGATAAAGCCTATAGTCTTCTTCAGAGCGGAACTGATTTTGGCACAGTGGCTATGCGCTTCAACGACGATCCTATGATCAAACAAAATCAGGGCCGACTGCGCTGGATTACCAAAGAAGAACGGGATCCAATACCTAAAATTATAAAAACTACAGCATTCTCGCTCGCTCCCGGCAAATACAGCAAGCCTTTCTTGGTCGAGGGGCGATGGGTTATTCTGAAGGCCGAGTCGAGACGGCCAAAGCGAATTACTCCATTTTCTGAAGTTAAGGAAATCATCAGAGAACAGCTTGCTGTAAGCGAGGGTACAAAGAAAGGCACTTTCGCCAAGGCGATGCAGAAATTCGCCAAGGAAGCAGATATTTGGATAAGCCATCCAGCTTATAAAGACATAGCTGAGACCATAAAGAAGGAAGCTGCTAAGGCGACACCTACTGCCGCTACACCGACGGCAGGCGGTGGAGCAACTCAACCAACCGCACCATAATAAAGCGACTTATGGGGCGAGCGCGTTTGTGTGCCGCCCCTTTTATTCATCTACTGAATGGACAGGGTGCATTTTATTATTGAAATTCTTCTCGAAATTCTTCGTCCATAACCGCATAAGCATCTGGGCAACATACTCCGCGTGTAGATACATCATACAGCAAGTGTATAATCTAAAACACCGCACATTGGGTATTTGACCTAAAATAAATGCCCGAATAACATATTAATCATCATCCTAATTCCATATTATAAAAATGCGCAAGCTGTTGCCGATAATACTCATAGCTACTGTCTTAGCGTTTGGTATCTACTTAGGTTACCGCGAGGAAGAACGAAAGCCTGCGTCAAGTAAGAATGCACTCGTTGTTCGCTTCCTCGATGCGAAACATGGTAACGCGATCGTGATCTCTATTCCTGGCGGTAATTCTGTAGTTATAGATCCGGGACCAGAAGCGACTGCCGAACATTTGACGGATTATCTTAGGGGTATAGGGACAAAGTCAATTACGCTAATCGTCACCTATCCTTCGCGCGAACACGTAGGCGCTATAAATCAACTGGTAGAGTCTTTTCCAGTCAAGCGAATATTGCATGGGGGAATAACAGGTGTTTCGCGTACGTGGGATAGTGTGCTGAAGCTGGCTGCCGAGGCTGGTATACCCGATTTGGTATTATGCGAGGGTGATTTGATTAAGCTATCGCCCAAGGTGAAGCTTGAGATATTGAGTCCGCCTAGAGGCTTTACCGAAAACGCTGTTGCTAGTTCTATGAACAATTCGCTTGTGGCGCGAGTGTCGGTGGGAAGAGTCAGGTTCTTGCTAACTTCGCACATTGGAACTGAGGTTGAGGGGAAGCTAATTCAATCGGATGTCGATTTGCGAAGCAATGTGCTGTTGGTGCCACGACATGGAGCCGCGGGCAGCACATCGCTTGAGTTCATATCGCAAGTGCGTCCCGAGTGTTTCATCGTGCTCGTTGGCAAAGGAGATGATAGACCGAGTTCCTTAGTTATGAGGCGAATACGCACTGAAAACACTGGTGCACAAGTATATAGGACCGATAGAGATGGCCCAATAGATGTTATCTCAGACGGTCGCTCGATTGAAGTTCTAGCAATAGGGAGAAAGCGATGAATGCCGGAACGATTCGCGCCATGGTAGACAGGATTGAAAATGATCTGGCAATGGTTCTGCTTAGCAAGTCTTGTCATGCAGTGACCTGGCCGATTAAATATCTTCCGGAAGGGATTTCTGAGGGAAGCGTTCTTGAAAAAAATTGATTCGTTAAGATCGTGAGGCTACAGAAGCCACTAAGGCTGATGTTGACGAATTAATAGACCGCTTGAGTTGCGAAAAGTAGTGCGGTTTTACGTAATGACGAAAATTCTGTGAGGTAAACAAGGATGCCGGTTGTCGATAGATCCGCTCAGAACGCAAAGTTGACCGTTCCTACATCCAAATGGCTGGTGGTAATCGGGGCCAATACTGGCGGACCTCAGGCGCTGCTGAACCTCTTGCCCAAATTGCCTGCCGATTTTCCAGGCACGATCATTGTGATCCAGCAAATGAGGCCGGGGTTTACCCGCGTGTTGGTAGATCAATTGAGTTATGTATGCAAGTTGCCTGTTTATGAGCCAGAAGACGGACAAGCACTTCAGCCGGGACGGATATTAGTGGCGCCTGCCAACAGTCGCTTATCTATTGGAGAGATAGGAGATTCTATTGCTCCGGGCTACAGCATCTTGTTGGAGGATATAGACGAACGGCCTCAGGCTAGACGTGATCGCATTGATACGGCAATGATGTCCGCGGCGCGTTTCTTCGGTCCTTGTTCGATAGGTGTTTTACTCTCGGGTCTAGGTACAGACGGTTGTGAAGGTTTGAGAAGCATTCGAGATGCTGGAGGGGCGACCATTGCTCAGGATGATGCAACGAGTGTGGTTCATGCTATGCCTGCTGCGGCTATTGAAGCCGGAGTGGTACAGGAAGTGCTTCCTCTTTGGAGCATTGCAGATCGAATTGTGAACCTTGTGGCAGGAGGTGAAGCCGGTGCAATTGCTGCCTAAAACCAGATTGGGAGACATGCTTGTTACTGCTGGGGTGCTTACGGATAAGCAACTCGAGTGGGCGTTAGATGAACAGAAAAAAAGCTACAAGCGTTTAGGACAGATTCTTATTGATAGTGGATTAGTCTCGGAAGACGATATTGCTGAGGCAAGAGCGCTGCAAATGGAAATGCCATACATAGAGCTTGGCGAGTTCCCCATACCTGCCGATGTTGTTAACCTTGTACCGGAATCGATTGCACGTACATACGGCATAATTCCCGTTGCAGTGTCAGGTGATAGATTGGCGGTTGCTACGGCGAATCCTACTGATGTTGAAGCTATCGATGCAGTTCAGCGCTATTCCAAGAAGAGAGTCGAACCGCTGCTTGCCAGCCAGTCGCGCATTCAGCAAACGCTTGATCAGGTCTACGGCAAACTTGATACTGGAGATTTTGCCGCTACTATAGAAGAAGCCATAGGCGATATAGAATTAGACTTTTCCCAAGTCGAGCCCACAGATGATATCGCCGAAGAGCGCCGACAAAGCACCCAAGCCCCGGTGGTCAAAACCGTTAATTTGTTGCTTCAAGAAGCGGTAAAGCAGCACGCCAGCGATATCCATTTGGAGCCAAGGCAAAATCATTTGGAGGTTAGGTATCGAATAGACGGTGTGTTGCAACATATTCGCAACTTGCCGAAGCAGCTTCAAGCGGCAGTTACCAGTCGTATCAAGATCATGGCCGATATGGACATTGCCGAAAAGCGCAGGCCGCAGGATGGACGAATTGGTCTAAGAATACACAACAAGAATATAGACCTGCGCATATCTACGCTGCCTATTCAACACGGCGAACGCGTTGTTATGCGCATCCTGGACAAAGGAGCACAGCAGATATCCATTGACAAGCTCGGATTTGGCGAGCGCGAGTTTAGTCAATTCCAGGAGATGATTAACAAGCCGTACGGAATTATTCTGGTTACTGGGCCCACTGGAAGCGGCAAGACTACCACTCTATATTCGGCACTTGCACACATAAATTCGCCTGATATTAACATAATGACATGCGAAGACCCAATAGAATATGAACTTGACGGAGTCAACCAGTCGGCAGTTAATCCTAAGGCCGGACTGACATTTGCCGTTCAACTCAGAGCTATTCTGCGACAAGACCCTGATGTAATTTTGGTTGGTGAGATCAGAGATAAAGAGACTGCTACCATTGCTTTCCAAGCAGCGATGACCGGCCATTTGGTGTTTTCGACACTCCATTGCAACGACGCTCCATCCGCGATTACCAGACTTGTCGATATGGGCGTCGAGCCTTTCCTAATCGGTTCGTCGGTGATCGGTGTAATCGCACAGAGGCTTGTCAGGTTACTTTGCTCACGGTGCAAACAATCGTATTATCCTTCTGAGGAAGAACTAGCTTTACTGTGTTTGGATGGTCGTCAGGCTTGTCAAGACAATATACAGATTTTTAGGCCAGTCGGGTGTGGGCAATGCGATGGGCGAGGCTATATGGGTCGCACAGCTGTTCTGGAGCTTATGCTTGTGACCGACGAAATGCGGCGCCTGACATTGGAGCGTCCGACTAGCAGCCAGATTCGAGACCTTGCGATCAATGGCGGCATGCGCACTATGCGCGAACACGCGATCGAAAAAGTTCTCGCAGGACAAACCACGATCGACGAAGTGCGCAAAAAGGTTTTCGTAGAAGCTGGGAACTGAGACAAAATAAGGTGACGATCCTCGCGAATCGTCACCTTATCGAAAGTTATCAGATTAATTGTCGTTAACTTTTATTCTTCATCGACTTTTCAACCTTTGCCCACGTGTCTTTTAGTGTTACAGTGCGGTTAAATACCAACTTCTCCGGGGTTGAGTCTGGATCGACACAGAAGTATCCCAAACGTTCGAATTGGTAGCGTGTTCCAGGCTCGGCACCGCGAACGCTGGGTTCGATATAGCAGTTAGTTACTACAAGCGAATTAGGATTCAGGTTGTCAAGATAGCTTCCGCCAGGTTCTACATCGTCCGGGTCAGGCTTTAAGAACAAGTAGTCATAAAGGCGAGCTTCCGCTTTGATTGAGTGCGATACGGAAACCCAGTGAAGTGTTGCCTTTGGTTTTCGGCCGTCTGGCGCATCGCCTCCACGAGTCGCGGGATCGTATGTACAATGCAGTTCTACTATATTGCCGTATTCGTCTTTCACAACCTCGTTGCAGGTGATGAAGTAAGCATACCGCAAGCGAACCTCTCGACCCGGAGCCAAACGATAGAATTTGGGCGGAGGCTCTTCGCGGAAGTCGTCGCGCTCGATATAAAGCTCACGGGAAAACGGAACCTTGCGAGTCCCAGCAGAGGGATCTTCGGGATTATTGATCGCATCAATTTCTTCGACTTGTCCCTCAGGATAGTTTGTAATAATGACTTTAATTGGATCCAATACCGCCATTACTCGAGGAGCACGCTTGTTGAGTTCGTCGCGTACACAATCTTCCAGCATAGCGATATCAACCACGCTTTCGAGTTTAGACTTGCCAGCCACTCCAATTCTGCGACAGAACTCTTGAATAGCTTCCGGCGGATATCCACGACGCCTAAGTCCTGCAAGCGTAGGTAGTCTCGGATCATCGAAACCGTTAACGTATCCTCCTTTTACCAGCTCGATGAACCGTCGCTTGCTCATTACGGTGTAGGTTATACTTGAACGTGCGAACTCAATCTGGCGCGGATGGTATATGCCAAGTTGGTCCAGGAACCAATCGTATAGCGGTCGATGATTTTCGTATTCCAAGGAGCATAACGAATGTGTTATACCTTCGATTGAGTCTTGCAGCGGGTGAGCAAAATCGTACATAGGATAAATGCACCACTTATCGCCTTGCCTGTGGTGTTTGGCGTGCCTAATGCGATACATCACCGGGTCGCGCATAAGAATGTTTGGCGAGGCCATATCAATCTTGGCACGTAGTGTACGTGATCCGTCAGGAAACTCACCTTCACGCATTCGTCGGAACAGGTCCAAGTTCTCTTCGACGCTACGATTTCGGTACGGACTTTCTATGCCAGGTTGAGTCGGGGTGCCGCGTGTTTCTATTAGCTCCTGTGGCGACAAATCGCATACATATGCCTTGCCTTTCTTTATCAGTTCGACAGCCCATTCATAGGTTTGCTCGAAGTAATCGGAGCCAAAGAATATGCGGTCTCCAAAATCCGCACCAAGCCAGCGGACATCTTCTATTATACTGTCGACGAACTCTTTTTCTTCCTTTAAAGGGTTAGTGTCATCGAAGCGGAGATTGAATAATCCTCCGAACTCCTTTGCTATGCTGTAGTTGAGCCAAATAGCCTTTGCATGGCCTAGATGAAGATAGGCATTTGGTTCAGGCGGAAAGCGCGTATGTACATGGTTGAATCTGCCTGTGCGCAGATCCTCTTTGATAGCCTCGCGAATAAAATCGGTCGAAGACTCGGTTTGCTCAGGATTTATATTGGATTCTTGTGTTTCGTTTGTCAGTTCGCTCATAGTGCATCTTTTCGCGGTTATATAGATATAGCCGGCTAATTTTGACATAATGTGCCAAGAAGGTCAAGAGTCCCATCAGACTTGTCGAGCGTTAGGTGTTGCTGGTAGAATCTACATCGGCACCTTAATCTGAGTTGAGCGAGCCACTTAGAAAGAACATTCGGAGATTGCGAACTTGGCAACTGCAAGCAAAGTCAAAGATGCTGGCGTAACTTTTAGAGCTGTTATGTTGGCTCTAATTCTTATTCCCATTAACAACCACTGGATCACAGTAATCGAAGTCAGATGGTATGCATTGGACGGCACATGTTTGCCACTTTTCGTCACACCGATTTTTATACTCTTCATGACCGCACTTGCAAACTTTGGACTTCGTGCGATTTGGCCAAGAGTGGCGCTGAAGAGAGGCGAATTGCTGACGATCTACATGATGGTTGTAATAGGGGCTACGCTTGCATCGCACGACTTAATCCAAAATTTGTTTGGAGCCATAGGACATCCTCACTATTTTGCAAGTGACGGCAACAGATACCGCGAATTGTTTTTTCGATATTTGCCCAATCATCTGCTCGTCAGTGATCCGTTGGCTTTGAAAGGATTTTACAGAGGCAACACAGATCCGTGGGTCTGGGAGATCATTAAACACTGGATCGGTCCTCTTGCATGGTGGGCTATTCTAGTGATGGTTCTGATAGGTATGATGATGTGTCTCAACATCATCATCCGAAAACAGTGGACAGAACATGAGAAGCTTGTTTTTCCGCTGATCCAGCTTCCCATCGAGATGGCAGCAGAGGAATCTAGTAAGCGATTCTACTTAAATCGATTTATGTGGGCAGGATTTGCAGTAGCCTTTTTCATAGGTCTGATAAACGGACTGCACACTTTGTTCCCGTCTATGCCCTATATCGAGGGCATAAAACACTACAATATAGGCATTTTGCTAAAAGATCCTCCGTGGAATGCCGTGCAACGTGGAGGCAACGGTTTCCAAATCACCGGTTATCCTTTTACTATCGGGCTTGCTTATTTTATGCCTCTTGATCTCTCATTTTCTTGCTGGTTTTTCTATATTGCTCGAAAATTAGTTCAAGTATTGGGTGCAGCAATGGGTTGGGACAGCGGGGGCAATAATGCGTTTCCATATTATGAGTCGCAGTCTTCAGGTGCGTGGTTAGCGCTTGGTGCAATAATCATAGCGGGCAGCATGCCTTATTTGAAGAGTGTGTGGCGGCAAGCATGGTCGCGTGAGAAAGAGGAACAAGATTCGACGGAGTCGGGACTATACCGCAAAGCGTTTATCGGTCTTGGAATAGGGGCACTATTGCTTTTGCTATTCGCAAAGCTAATGGGTATGGCTGGATGGGTGGCAATAGTGTTTTTCTTTATCTACTTCGTCATTGCGATCGCTATAACCAGGGTGCGAGCGGAGTTGGGTACGCCGCATGAGATATATTTTGTCAATCCACAACAGATAATGGTGAGCTTATTTGGCTATAACATTTTGGGGCCAGCTAACCTGACGCTAATTTCTACTCTCTATTGGTTCAATCGTGGTTATCGTAGTCATCCAATGCCTAACCAACTCGAATCGTTCAAGATGGCCGAGGGAACTGCGATTAGAATAAAGCCGCTTGTATTTGCTCTTATGCTTGCCACTGTAGTTGGTCTTTTGAGCTCGTACTACTCCAACCTCTCTGTAACCTATCACGAAGGGGCACAGGCAAAGTGTATGGGTTACAAGTGGTGGGTAGGAGCCGAATCTTTCGATAGGCTGCGCAATTGGATAATCGAGAAGCCTGGGCCGGATGGAGTGAGGCTCAGTTATATGGCAGTTGGCGCAGCGATAGTGGTAGGTCTGAGCAAAATCAGAGGTGCCTTTGCAGGCTGGCCGTTCCATCCCGCAGGATATGCCTTGGCAGTCAGCTATGCAATGGACTATTTTTGGTTTGCCATATTCTTGAGCTGGCTGGCGAAGTCAATCATCGTGCGTTACGGCGGCATGAAACTGCATAACATGCTTGTTCCGTTTTTCTTGGGCCTTGTGCTCGGTGATTTTACCATAGGTTCAATTTGGGCAATTGTGGGGCCCGCAATCGGCACTCAAACTTACAAGATTTTCATCTGATGGGGTCTTTGAAGTTAGAGCCCTTCGGGATTTAATTCTGGCAACAGCAAAGCATTGACTCGAAAAGAAAACAGGCGTAGACTGCTTGATGGGCTGCCACAAAAATTATATCGACAAGTTGGCGCGGCCCTAGACTATTTTAGTTAGCAAATAAGAAGTCGAAAGGATACTGCAATGGCTTTAAAAGTCGGAGTGGTAGGCATGGGAGGTATCGGCAACACTCATGCCGATTGCTACAGGAATGATCAGCTTGCTCAACTGGTTGCGGTATGTGATGTTGTAAAAGAAAAGGCTGATGCGGCTGCTGAAAAACACGGAGTGAAAGCCTATTACAGCCTGAAGGATATGTTAGCCAACGAGGAGCTGGACATCGTCGACGTGTCGACCGGTGGATACGAAAACGGTAGCTGGCACTTCGAGCCTACGATGGAAGCTCTGGACGCAGGTAAGCATGTTTTGTGCGAGAAGCCTCTGTCGAACGACATTAACGAGGCTCGCGAGATGGTGCGCTTTGCCGCGGAGAAAAAGCTCTATTTGGGTTGCAACCTCAATCACTACTTTACGCCGACAGCCGAACGAGCCAAGAAGTATATGGAAGACGGTATGATCGGCGAAACAATTTATCTGCTTTTCAAGATGGGATTTAACGGTGGCGAGGAGAACTATAGCCCTAATAGGTCTCCGCGATTCAATCAACCGTATGCGCACATGAAAGCGTTTCTGACACATCCGTTCAGTGTTATGCGCTACTTCTGCGGCGATATTAAAGAAGTGCAGGCATTTGTAACTAAGCCGGGGTTTCGTAGGAACAAGGGTGATCTTTTGCTTTCTGTAAACAGCGTGCATGTTAGGTTTGTTGACGATACTGTCGGTTATTTGCTCTCGCACCGCGGTGATGCCGTATGGGGGTTGGGAGGTTGGTGGAGCGTCGAGGTTGCAGGTAGTAGAGGCACTTTCTGCATAGAAAACTGCATCGAGAAGCTTACCTACTGGCCGGGACCCAGGGCTGGCGTTACTATCGGCATAGGAGAAGAGGCACAGCCGGAAGTATTAGATACCGGGATTAAGGACTTTGGACAGACTTTTCCAAACCGAATTCATGCATTTCTGGAAGATGTAACCAACGGAGTTCCGCACGAGCACATTCGAGCTTCTGGTCGCGACGCATTGGCTACGCTTGAGTATATTTGGGCTGCAATTGAATCTTATGAAAGCGGTGGCGCTGTTGTTAGACCTAAGCCGCTTCCGACTGTTCATGGCGATCCGACTGTGGAGCAAATATAGTGAATTAAAGCTGAGTTGGGACGAGACAAAATGCCTCGTCCCCAACATCCCCCACTTACTTCAACCGACGTTCTTCTATCTGGTAAAATATAAATGATGGAAAAACGTCAGGATAATATACGCAACTTTTGTATCATAGCTCATATCGATCACGGGAAATCAACCCTCGCGGACCGTATCCTGGAATATACAGGCGCGATAGACGCTCGCGATATGAAAGACCAAGTTCTCGACGGAATGGATCTGGAACGCGAGCGCGGTATTACTATCAAAATGACCGCTGTGCGCTTGAACTACAAGGCCCGTGACGGTCGTACGTATGAGCTCAATCTGATCGACACGCCAGGCCACGTCGATTTTAGCTACGAGGTATCTCGATCGCTTGCGGCTTGCGAGGGCGCGATTCTTGTCGTTGACGCAACGCAGGGAGTTGAAGCACAGACGCTTGCCAATACGAACCTGGCAATGCAACACAATCTTGAAATTGTGCCGGTTATCAATAAGATCGACATGGACCTAGCTGATCCAGATCGCGTGGCTGAGGAAATCGAAAACGTGCTCGCGATCGATGCATCTGAGGCAATTCGCGCAAGTGCAAAATTGGGGATCGGGACAGAAGAGATTTTGGAGGCGATTGTGAATCGCATTCCTCCTCCTAAGGGTGATCCCGGTGCTCCGTTGCGAGCGTTAGTTTTTGATTCTCACTTTGACCAGTATGTGGGCGTAGTGGCATATATACGTGTGATGGACGGCGAGATACGGCCTGGAATGCACATTAGGATGATGTCCAGCGGCAGAGAATTCGAGGTGACTGGAGTAGGTATATTCAAACCCGAACTGTGTCCAACAGACCAGCTTTCGGCTGGAGAGGTAGGCTATTTTACGGCTGGGATGAAGAACATTGGCGATACGCGCGTGGGAGATACTGTTACTGATGCATTGCGTCCCGCATCCGAGCCGTTGCCTGGTTATAGAGACGTTAGACCTATGGTCTTCTGCGGTTTGTATCCTACCAGTTCGCAGCAATATAATGCCCTGCGCGATGCACTGGCTAAGTTGCAGCTTAACGATGCCGCGCTAAAATACGAACCAGAAAGTTCGGCGGCGCTTGGTTTTGGTTTTAGATGTGGGTTTCTTGGTTTGTTGCACATGGAGATCGTTCAAGAGCGGCTTGAGCGGGAGTTTGGTCTCAGTCTGATTGCAACTGCTCCAAGCGTCATATATAGAGTTCTCAAGACAAATGGTCAGGTCGTCGAGATTGATAATCCGGATTTGATGCCCGAACCAAATGAAATCGAAGCTATGGAAGAGCCTTATGTCGAGGCTGTGATAATCGTTCCCAAGGAGTATATAGGAGCGGCAATAGAGCTTTGTCGAGAAAGGCGCGGTGAGTTTGTAAATATGGAATATCCTGCGCCTGATAGAGCTATGATAACCTATAAGCTTCCGCTGGCAGAGATAATAATGGACTTCTTCGATTCGCTGAAGAGTCGTACCAGAGGTTATGCGAGTTTCGATTACGAGTTCGACGGCTATCGTGAGTCAAACTTGAGCAAACTCAAGATATTACTGAACGGAGACCCTGTAGATGCTTTGTCGTTTATTACCCATCGCGACCGAGCGTATTCTCGAGCGAAAGTGCTTGTGGAAAGGCTGAAAGACGTTATCCCGCGTCAGCAGTATGAAGTGCGAGTTCAAGCAGCTCTTGGTAACAAGATAATAGCGGCTGCTAGTGTGAAACCCTACCGAAAGAACGTAACGGCTAAGTGTTACGGTGGAGATATTACCCGCAAGCGCAAGTTGCTCGAAAAGCAAAAAGAAGGCAAGAAGCGAATGAAAGCTATAGGTTCTATTGAAGTCCCGCAGGAGGCTTTTATGAGCGTGCTTAAGATTGGAGACGACGGATAGCTCTTGAGTAAGCACGGGACTTTCGTTTTTTGTCGTGCGATTGATATTTTACACTCCGTGAACGTTGCGGCTTAGCTGACAGGTGCTATTGTCCTTCATTTTCTGCACTTATAGGTGTCGTAATTGCGCTGCAAAATACTATTGTTCCGCTTTATTGACTTATTGATTCCAAGCAATCTATATTAAGACAAAGCCCGTTGCTGTACAGGATTGTGCTCGCTACTGTTTTAATAGTGCAATGGACTAATTATACGTATTATACGTTTTGATCGTGTTAAATTTTTGATCGTGTTAAATTACGAAAGCAAGTGAGGTCACAGGAGCGTGCGTGTAAGAGTGGTCTTTTCTCAAAAAGATATAGTTGCTGTGCCATTAGCCCAGAACTATTTTCTTGCGAGCGCAATATACGATACTATTTGCGCAAGACCCGATTACGCTCAGTTCCTGCATGACCTTGGTTATACGCATCACCCTTCCGGAAGAAGTTTTAAGATGTTTGTCTTTGGCCCGCTTATGTGCGCGCACAGACGGATCGAGGGTGAGAAAATATTGCTTGGGCCGGGGACTATTCAGTGGATTATCTCGTCCCCGATGATAGAGTTTGTAACGGCACTTGCTGAAGGGTTGTTGTCTCAAGGGCAGATTAAAGTGTGTGATAAATTGCTGAATATAGATAAAGTTGAGGCGATGTCTGAACCGGATTTCTCCAGCGAAATGAGCTTTGCGTGTCTATCCCCGATTGTTGTTACTCGGTCAGGTGGCCCTGGTGGGTATGCACATTTCTGCACTCATGATGATCCAGACTTTTCTGAGCGCATAAAGTCAAATTTGATACGAAAATATGAGCTTGTATACGGCAATACACCGGAGGACATCGATTTTGAGATGCATTTCGATACCGACTATATCTCACGCCGCAGTGGAAGGGTGACCAAGCTTATAAACGTTAGAGGAACACAGATACGAGGTGTGTTAGCGCCGTTTCGGGCTTACGGCTCTCCAGAACTTATAAAGATTGGATACCAGTGCGGCTTTGGAGAACGCGGCAGCATGGGCTTCGGTTGCGTAGAAGCACGAAATATTTCCTAAAAATCCCACACTAAATACTCAAATGACACAATTTGACAGTAATGTCATGCTATAATATTATGATGCTCGGCGGGTAGATAAGGAAGGAGGGATGGGGTATGTGTCTCTACAGATTTACAGGCAATCCCTTTGTCGATGCGGGCATCGCAGGTATGTGTGCCGCTGCAGAGGTGGATCGTCCTGAGGACCTTAGCTATGAAAATGTTCGTAGCGCAACACAACGCCTGGTAGGTATTTTTACTTCTCCTCAAGCTCTTAAGTGCGGAGTTGGACCTGGGAATTCAAAAGCCAGTGCATTTGCTACGCGCGAGATGTCGGTTTTTTTTCCGAACGGGCCACTTGCGAACCCTTCTAACAATACTGCGGAAAAGAAGAGGGAAAAGTATTCTAGCAAAATCAATGAACTACTGAGCCTACTTAATCTAACTTGTACATCTTCAATGAGATGTTTTGTTTGCGGGCGGTATGCTCATGTCGTTGCAACCAAGATGGATTTTCCCCTTGTTGACAGTTCTGATCGCAGAAACTTTCATCCCGCACACAATCCTGGACATCCAGTTTGTGCGCATTGTGCTCTTGCGGTGCAATTTCTTCCAATTTCGACAATGCGTACCAGTCCTAATGGTGGTTTGTTCTGGTTCCTTTCATCGCTGGATCCTAGAGTAGCGATAGCTCCGGCTGCCGAACTAGTTTTACCTGAGTTGAATAATTGCATTGCTTTAAACAATAGGTTGAGATTGTACGGTGATTGGGAAGTCCCCGGCAAAACAAGTAGTGCTGTGGTTAGCGCACTTGTAGCGCTAAGCGGAAAGCAGCGATTACTTAATCTATCTGAGCCAGAGTATCCGGTGAGAGCTTTTTTCTTTACTAATGACAATCGAAATCCTAGGGTTTCAATTTTAGAAATACCCAATTATATTTTGCGCTTCATAGTCAGACTACGTAGTATACATCGCGACAGTTTTAATAAGTTTGTTAATGAAGCTCTTAGGTTGAATGGCTTATGTGATGCAATGCTCGAAGGTAGTCAAATCGCAAAAAAATGTGTCGTATTTCCAGATAACGAAAATAACTATACCGAGCTAAAGGGCGGTTGGTATGCGCATGCGCTTTATATGAAAGAGGTGCTTGGGATGCAGGATCGTTACATCAAGACGATCGAAGACGTTGCTCTGCGTATTGCCGAGTCGGAAGATCCGCTGGCGGAGCTAAAGTCGATCAAAGTTGAAAAGTGGCCAATACAATGGTTTCATCGGGCAATAGCTAAGTCATTTCTAACTTTTGACGAATTTTGTTTGCTCGTACCTGAAAACTATTATAGAAATGCATCTGTAGCTCTGGATTATGTTACAGCGGCGACTGCTGATGCAATTCGCTGCAAGACCGAGAACGGAGAATGGAAGAGGTGGGATGGGTGTGCACGCGAGTCAGAAAATAATAAGCATCCGATTATCCAGCTTGTCGAGAATATTGGCGATAGGGTTTCGGGTTCGAGTTATGATCCGAAAAAGCTGCTTAATAATCTACGCATAGCACGTGATGAGTTTTTAATACGCCGAGCTTGGCTCAGAGCACTAGAGTCAGGTGCAATAGGTTGGACAGACTTCGTAGAACTAGTTCCGCCTGATAATTCGCACATAGTGTTTACTGTGCGCGACTACATGATTGCATATCTGTGTGACAAACTGAGAGGATCTATAGAACCAGAGGCAATCGAAGAGTCTGAGGAAGCACCTGACATTAATTTGAATATCAAAAATAATAATATTGAGGAGGAGGAAGAATGGCCAACCCTATAGTTACAGCAGCAGTACTTATCGAGGCAAATGGAGCTGCACTCAACAACTCAGGTGAGCCTATTGAACGGGCTCGCACGGACAACACGGTTTCTGTAAAGTCGATCAAAATTGGCGCACGCAGATATCCTTACGTTTCAGGTCAAGCCTGGAGGCGTTGGTGGCGTGAGACATTATACGAAGACTTCGGATGGAAACCCAGTCCTGTAACCCGTGAGGTGAAATCTGCTTACACGGCAGGGGATCCGATAAACTACGCTGATGATGACCTATTCGGATACATGGCGGCCAAGAAAAGAGGAACAGGGGATACGCAGCGAAGAGTTTCGCCATTAAAGAACAGCCTTTTGATATCTGTTCTGCCGAATACTGTGGAACAAGACTTTGCTAATTTTAGCAGGAATCTATCTGCGGATAATCCCGATCCCGTGCCGTTCGAATTTGAGCATTATTCAACGTATTTGCAGGGAGTATTCTCACTATCGTTGACCGATGCAGGACGGTTTGAAGTTGGCAAAATGCGTGATTTGCCCGAGGATTTCTCGCCAAGTGATAACCTGACTGAAGCGGCGCATCCGGTTGCCAACGGTGTCAGAGTCGTTTCGCTTCCAGCAGAAGAGCGTAGGAAACGCGTATCCGAATGCATAAGAGCTCTTGCTAAACTACGGTACGGAGCAAATCTTACTCGGAATCTGAGCGATGTTTCCCCAGTTGCTGTGATGATAGGATTTCTCGACGGAGGAAACGCTCCTTTTCAGCGTATTTTTAAGCCAACTGATGATAATACAGGTGTTCAGGTTGATATTGAGCGTCTTAAGACTGTTTTAGCTGACCACAAAGACAGACTTCTCCCTGTAGATTCGCCGGTTATTTTCGGCTCGATACCTGGCGTTCTTCACAATGCGAGCTCAGTCATAGAACTTGACGACGTCACCAATGCAGAATCGGCAGCAGATGCAATTTCGAGGGCAGCTTCGATAGTAGAGGACGGCAATTGGTTGCTCGATATCTGGAGTTGATATATGGAAGCCGTTCGTTGTGATATCACGGCTTATACGGCCTCGTTTAGGTTGCCTGGGATGATGGGCTACCAGGTTACAGCAGAAGTTCCTCCGCCATCAACAATTTTGGGATTGCTATCTGCTGCTTGCGGTAAGGATCTAACGCCAGATGATGTTGAATGGTTTGCATACCGATTCACTAGCTCAGCACGTTCTGTTGATCTAGAAAAGATAATCGCTTATGGCGAAAAAGGACCATTCTTCGATCCCAAGCTTGGTGCTATTAACACTGTGCCGATTAAGCGCGAATTCCTATATGATCCTAAATTAGTGTTATATGTGCCTCCAAAATTTGAGGATGCTCTGAAAAGACCTCGGTTTCAAATTTGCCTTGGAAGGTCACAAGATGTAGCTTCCGTTGATCTGCTGAAACCGACCGAGTTGCAGAAGGTAGATGAATACGAAGTGGAAGGAGTGCTTATACCTTTTCCGGCACAGGGTAGAGCGCCAGGCTCGGCTATCTTAAATTTGCCGACATTTATGCAACAAACTATTCCCAGAACGCCGCATGCTGTGAGGATATTTCACATTGTAACCAAGCGCCAGCGAGTTAGGTTTGAAGAATTATACCTTGAGCCGGGAGAGGAACTCGCTGTGCCAATGATGACAAAGGAATTGCTTCTATCTGGCGGAGCAGAATAATGGTCGATCCGATAGCGAAAAGTGGAGACGAGAAAATCAGTCTAAAGCGCCACTCGAAGGAGGTGCTTGCATGCGTAGATAGCATGTTGAATGCGCTGGAACCTTATATAGATGAGCAAATCAAGCAATCAATAAGACGTGCTGCTCTGTACCACGATTTGGGCAAGGCCGCGACAGGCATGCAAAAGGCACTATCAAGTGGCAAAAAGTGGGATTTTCGCCATGAACTACTCTCTGTTGCGATACTTCTTGCTATCGGCTTCGATGAAAATGATCCTTTGGCTCTTTCTGCAATCTTGACCCACCATAAGTCTTTGGACGGAGATAGTTTGCAGGACTATGCTGGAATTAATTTACCAAAAGATGACGAGCAGTTTGTCAATAATTGGAAGAGCAGAACAAGCGAACTTAAAATCCATTGGGGTTGGATCAAAACATTTATACGCAAAAGCGACCCAAATAATGGTGAAGCTACGCTATACCAGTTGCCAGACGAACCTGAGAGTCTTCCTGACGTGAGAGATTTTTATAAAAGCTTGATGGATAAACTTAGATCTGATGAAATGAATGGGATAAAAACAAGTAACCGGCATTATATAATCAGCCGCGGTCTTCTTATGGCAGCTGATCATCTTGTGAGCAGTGGTATCGAGTCGCCAATTGTGGAACTTAAACCAAAACGGCTAGAACTTAGGCCGTTTCAAAAGTCTGTTGGCGATCACATAGGATCAGCTATTTTAGAAGCTCCAACAGGATCTGGCAAAACACGAGCAGCAATTACTTGGGCGCTTAATAATCGAAAAGCAGGAGAAAGAATATTCTACGTTTTGCCATACCAAGCTAGCATCAATGCGATGGCGAAAACGCTTTCGGAAGATAGTGATAATGGCTTTGGATTTGGCGATGAGGCTGTTGGAATAATACATCACAATGCTTTGCTTCACGAGTTTAGACAACACTTCGACGAAGAAGCTGATAACTACGAACAAGCTGAGCAAGCTGCGTGGGAAAGAACAGATCAGACTCGCCAGTTCTATCGTCCTATAAAAGTTGTGACGCCGTACCAGATTATCAAATTTTTGTTCGGCTGTAGACGATTTGAAATTGGCCTGACCGAGATGCTCGGTGGACTTGTTATTTTTGACGAAATCCATGCGTATGATCCACACGTAGCGGCTCTTATAGAAGTTGCGCTTGAGCAATTAAAGTTTCTTGACGTTCGCTTTCTATTTATGAGCGCAACATTGCCGGATTTTCTGAAGACAAGACTTTCAGAGAGCGTTCCGGGAATTGCGAGTTTTAAAGTTGAGGGTAGGGACGAGTGGGAGCGCAAACTGCTATCTACTGCACGACACAAACTTATATTGCAAGATAAGAGTCTTGAGGATATGGTGCCGGATATTCTCAATGCTTCAAATAATGGCACTGTGCTTGTAGTTTGCAATCGAATTGAACAAGCCCGATCGCTCTTCAATGATCTCAAGAATAATCAAAGGTCGGTCTCTCTTCTTCACGGTGGGTTCACCTTAGAGGACCGTTTAAAAAAGGAACAAAGCCTTTTTAAAGAATCAGGTTCACGTCGACCATCTTGTCAGATATTGGTGGCAACGCAAGTTGTTGAGGTATCGCTGGATATAAGCTTTGATACGATATTTACGGAAATTGCTCCTGTAGACGATTTGTTGCAAAGATTTGGTCGTGTGAACCGCGTTTACGAACTTAAAAGACCAGCAGATGTTTACGTGGCTAAAAGCTTCGACAAAGACAAGCTGCGCTGGGTGTACGATCTGGAAAGGATTCAACTGACCATCAATGCTGCTCCCAACGGCGAACTTCTTTTCCCAGAGGTAGAAAGCAAATGGGTTCGTGACGTGTATGGCGAAGGTTACTTGTCAGATGAGCAAACGAAGTATGATCGCGCTAAAGAAGCTTTTGATCGCGTAGTTCATAATCTAAAGCCTCTTCACAAAGGCTATGACGAGGAATTTTGTGACCTTTTCGACACTGTCTCGGTTTTGCCAGTCGAGTTGTTTCAGCGATATCGAGAAGCGATTGAACAAAAACGCTATCTTGTTGCAGCGCAGATGTTTATGTCTCTGCCGCGAAGTAAATATCATCGACTCTGTCAAGACGACGCAATATGCTGCGAAACAGTGGCGGGTAATAAGGTGCTTGTTGTTAAACGTAAATACAACGCCGAAGTCGGTTTAACTGATGAGTTCGCAGCATTTTATCCATCCATTATTTAGATGATAGGTTCTACTGACGAATTAGATATCCGCATTGCTAGAATAGGTGGCACTGAGGTTAACTATTATATAGTATGCCCCAGAAAATTATGGTTCTTCTCTCATGGAATTGAGATGGAGAAAACGAGCGATCGGGTGGCTTTAGGACGTTTATTGCACGAAGAGAGCTATCCGCGAGGAAAGCATCGGGAAATGATGATTGACAATCTTTTGCGGATAGATTTTGACGAATCCAATGGCACCGTACACGAAATAAAGCTTTCGAGAGCATTGGAGCGGGCTCATATATATCAACTTCTATACTACCTGTACTATCTAAAAGCTAAGGGGATTCAAGGATTAACTGGAGTAATTAACTATACGAAATCTAAAAGGATAGAGAAAGTATATCTGACGCCTGAAGCCGAAGCTGAGCTTGAAATGATCTTAGCTGAGGCTAGAAAAATTAAAACCAGTCGAACCTGTCCGGAAGCGAGATATACTCGTAAGTGCAGAAAGTGTAGCTACGAGGATCTGTGCTGGAGGTAAAAAATAGTTGCCTAGGAACTACTATATATTCAAGAGTGGTCGCGTTAGGCGAAAAGACAATACTATATATATAGAGACCGAAGAAGGCAATAAGCCGATTCCGATAGAAGACGTCGATAGCTTTTATCTGTTTGGAGAACTCGACCTAAATACTAAGTTTCTCAACTTTTTGTCTCAGAGAAACGTACCTGCGCATGTTTTTAACTACTATGGATTTTATGCAGGCAGTTTTTATCCCAGAGAATATTTGAATTCCGGGTTCTTGCTTGTGAATCAGGTGGAGCACTATATAGATTCCAGAAAACGCCTTGCAATAGCTCGCTGCATATCTTCTGCAGCTTCCCATAACATTCTGCTTAATTTGGCCTATTATGAGTCTAGGGCTAAAGAAGCGGATGAAGTTGGAACAATCAGGAGCGAGATAGAAGAGATAGCTTCAAGAATCGGTGAGGCAAAGGATGTAGCTGAACTGATGGGTATTGAAGGAAGCATCCGAGAACGTTATTACGCTGCCTGGCCGGCGATCCTTGGATCTGAAGTTGATTTTGAAAAGAGAGTACGGCGTCCTCCTGATAATCTTATCAACGCGCTGATATCGTTCGGCAACTCAATGATGTATGCTTCTGTTCTGTCGGAGATTTATCATACACAGCTTAATCCTACTATTAGCTATTTGCACGAGCCTGGCGAGCGAAGATTCTCTCTTGCTTTGGACTTGGCAGAAATTTTCAAGCCTTTAATAGTAGACAGGCTAATTTTTGCTTTGATAAACACTAGGCAGATAAAACCGGAACACGCCGACAAACAGTTGAATTATTGTTATTTGAAAGAAGAGGCACGCAAGTTATTTGTGGCGGCATATGAAGAGAAACTTCAAACAACCATCAAGCACCGTAGACTTAAGCGGAGTGTATCGTATCGACATTTGATAAGGTTAGAGTGTTATCGTTTGATCAAACATCTTACCAACGTTGAGCCGTACGAACCGTTTAAGGCATGGTGGTAATTTTTTAGATGTATGTGATACTTGTATACGACATAAACGAAGAT